>OAOK01000069.1_pt1 | contig 35928 bp, 36 predicted proteins | sample 1641101 | NCBI WGS metagenome assembly OAOK01 (sample SAMEA104232307, study PRJEB22302) | sediment metagenome | biome: forest; feature: aquifer; material: sediment | place: USA | collected 2011-08-07 | depth 0.01 m
CCAGCGCGGGCGGCGCGTCTCCCGCCACCGCCAGCCTGGCCCGCTGGCCGCCGTCGCGATCCTCGAGCTCGAGCCAGGCCGTGTCGCCGCGCGTGCCCAGCCGCACGCCTTCGGCATATTTGCCGAGCGGATTGGCGTAGTTGACCGTGAAGCCGGCGAAGCCGCTCTGCTCGTTGACGATCATCGCCACCGCGTCGCCGCCCGACCGGTCGAGCGCGATCACGCCGCGGCCATTGTCGAGCCAGCTCATCGCGCCACGCTCCGATCCGGCGGCGTCGTGCAGGACCAGGCCATAGGCGCCCGCCACGCGCGGATAGCTCTTGCCGGCCAGCCGGGGATCGGGCTCCTCGCCCAGGATCACCCGATCGCGCCCATCGGGGCCGAGCACCACGATGGACGCGGTCTGCCCGTCGGCGCGCTCGCGCCCCTCGGCCGGCGGCGGCGCGCCGATCAGGATGCGCGGCTTGCCGGCGGCATCGACCACCCGGATCGCCCGCGCCTCGATCACGCCGGCCGGCGCGGTGGCGGCGATGACGAGCCCGGCAGCCCCGATCCCGGCCATGGCGAACAGCGCGATGCGCTGGCGGCGAAGCTGCGTCTCGAGCCGGGCGATGCGTGCTGCGGTATCCATTTCCTCTTCCTTTCCCGGTGCAAAGCGAAGGATCGTCCATTCCGATCCGATTGGAACCCGCGCGCCGCCCAGCCATATATAGGGACGATGGCATTGGGCAGCTGGATCGAGCCGCATCCCGCGGGCATCTATATTCCGGCGGCGGACGCGTGGATCGATCCGTCGCAGCCGGTGGCGCGCGCGCTGGTTACCCATGGCCATGCCGATCATGCCCGGGGCGGGCACGGCGCGGTATGGGCGACGCCGCAGACGCTGGCGATCATGGCGGCGCGCTACGGGCCGCAGCACGGCCGGCCGGTCGAGTATGGCGAGCGGATCACCCTGCACGGCATCGACATCCGCTTCGTGCCCGCCGGCCATGTCCTCGGCTCCGCCCAGATCGTGCTCGAGCATCGTGGCGAGCGGATCGTCGTCTCGGGCGACTACAAGCGCCGCGAGGATCCGACCTGCGAGCCCTTCGAGCCGGTGCCCTGCGACGTGTTCGTCACCGAGGCCACGTTCGGCCTGCCGGTGTTCCGCCATCCCGAAACGCATGGCGAGATCGACAAGCTGCTCGCGGCGCTGCGCGCCAATCCGGAGCGCTGCGTGCTGGTCGGTGCCTATGCGCTGGGCAAGGCGCAGCGCGTGATCCGCGAGCTGCGGGTGATGGGATTCGACGATCCCGTCTATCTCCACGGCGCGCTCCAGCGGCTCTGCGATCTCTATGTCGAGCAGGGTGTCGAGCTGGGCGAGCTGCGCCTCGCCACCGGAGTGCCCAAGGCCGAGCTGCGGGGGCGGCTGGTCCTGTGCCCGCCGGGCGCGCTCAACGATCGCTGGTCGCGCCGCCTGCCCGATCCGATCACCGCGATGGCATCGGGCTGGATGCGCATCCGCCAGCGCGCCCGGCAGCGGGGCGTCGAGCTGCCGCTCATCCTGTCCGATCACGCCGATTGGGACGAGCTGACCCGCACCATCGCGGAACTGGAGCCGCGCGAAGTGTGGGTGACCCATGGCCGCGAGGACGCGCTCGTCCATTGGTGCCGCCTCCACCAGATCAAGGCGCGCGCGCTCGATCTCGCCGGGTTCGAGGACGAGGACGACTGATCCAACCGCGCAATGCCGAATCGCGGCGGAAATGTTGAATCCCTTGGTGTTCGCCGGCGACGATTGCCGCGCAAGGTACTGAAGGTCACGCCGGTGCGCGCCGGCGCGGCGGCGATCGCGCACCCTGCTTGCGCGCGGCCGATCCTATTTTTCCAACGAAGCGAAAGAGCGGCGGGGCGCGGCCCGGCCGATCAAGAAGAACAGGCGAAATCCTACATTGCAAGCGGCCGCTCAGGCGGCGGCGCGATCCGTGCCGGCGAACAGCCAGGCTTCGGCAGCCCAGGGATCGTCGAAGCAGCGCGCGGTGCGCCGGTCGAGCGCGCGCTGGAGCTGGGTGCGCGCCAGCGTCCGGCCGATCACGAAGGCGAGCCGGCGCGAGCGATAGGCGGGATCCGCGAGCATCGCGCGGAACATCTCGACGCTTTCCTGCGCCTGGATCTTCATCTCGCGCAGGTCGTTGAGCGTCAGATGCTGGTTGGGGCCGCAGCTGAGCCGGGCATGCGCCTGTGCGCGCGCGGCGAGAAAGGCGTCGATATCGTCGGAAGTGAAGAAGCCGCCCATCCGGATGCGGACGAGATCGCGATCGGGTTCGACGTCGATGGTGAAATCGGCAGACATGGAATCGGCGATAGCCCCGGCCGGCCTACCAAAATCCTAAGGGCGTTCCGTCCCCTGCCAGCCGAGCGTCGCGACCACGGGAAAATGATCCGAGGGATAAAGCGCGCCGCGATGCGCATCGATCGTCCGATAGCCGCGTACCGCGAAGCCCCGCGTCAGGATCCAGTCGATCCGATGATCGGGCACGCCCTTGAAGCCGTGAAAGGTCGCCATGGGGCCCAGCGGCTTCGCCGCGGCGTCGCGGGCATCGGCCAGCACTGCGCCCAGCAGCGCATGCGGCGGCGAAGCGGGGCCGGTGTTGAAATCGCCGGTGAGCACCACCGGCACGCCCGGGGGCAGCGCGGCGATGCGCTTGCGGAGCAGCTCGGCGCATTTCTCCCGCGCGGCCGCATCTTCCGCCCGATAGGGGAAATGGGTGTTGAGCAGGTAGAAGCGCTTGCCCGAGCGCGTCTCGAACAGGCCCCAGGTGACCATGCGCGGAAGGACATTGCCCCAGCTGATGCTGGCGACCTGTTCGGGCGTGTCCGACAGCCAGAAATCGCCCTGCTCGACCAGCTTCAGCCGGTCGCGGCGATAGAAGACGCCCATATGCTCGTCGGCATGGCCGCCGCGCCGGTCGATCCCGAACCAGCTGTATCGGGGCAGCTTCGCGGCGAGATAATCGCCCTGGATCTGGAACAGCTCCTGCGTGCCGATCACGTCGGGATCGGCGGCGGCGATCGTCTCGACGAAGAGGTCGCGGCGATTCTCCCAGATGTTCGCGCCGTCCGAGGGCGAAGGCAGGCGGACGTTGAAGCTCATCACGACGAGCTCCTCCCGGGCCTGCGCCATCGCCGGTGCGAGCAGAGCCAGCAGCAATGCGAGAAAACGGATCAACCTACGCCCTCCAGTGCCTTTTGCCGGCGGCGCTGCACCGAGCTGCCGATTCCCATCGCCTCGCGATATTTGGCGACGGTGCGCCGGGCGATGTCGAAGCCCTTGGCGTTGAGCAGCTCGACCAGCGTGTCGTCCGACAGGATCTTGCGGGGATCCTCGGCCTGGATCAGCGCGCGGATCGCGTTCTTCACCGCCTCGGCCGAGACCGCGTCGCCGCCATCGGCGGACTGGATCGCCGAGGTGAAGAAATATTTGAGCTCGAACAGCCCGCGCGCGCAGCTGAGATATTTGTTCGAGGTGACGCGGCTCACCGTCGATTCATGCATCTCGATCGCCTCGGCGACCTGGCGCAGCGTCATCGGCTTCAGATGCGCGACGCCCTTCAGGAAGAAGGCCTCCTGCTGCTTCACGATCTCGCTGGCGACCTTGATGATCGTGCGCTGGCGCTGGTCGAGCGCCTTTACCAGCCAGTTGGCGCTGGCCAGCATGTCCGACAGCCAGGCCTTGCTCGCCTTGTCCTGCGGGCCCGCCGAGACTTCCGCATAATAAGCGCGGTTGACGAGCAGCCTGGGCAGGGTGGCGGCGTTGATCTCCACCGCCCAGCCGGCGCCGCGGCGCGCGACGAAGATGTCCGGCGTCACCGCGAGCGTCGGCTCCCCGCCATAGCGGCAGCCCGGCTTGGGATCATAGCCGCGCAGCTCGCGGATCATGTCCGCCAGATCCTCGTCGTCGACGGCGCAGATGCGCCTGAGCCGGGCGAGGTCGCCGCGCGCGACCAGATCGAGATTGTCGATCAGCCGCGCCATGCAGGGATCGTAGCGATCGGCTTCCTTCGCCTGCAGCGCGAGGCATTCGGCAAGGTTGCGGGCGCCGACGCCGGTGGGATCGAAGGTCTGGATCGTCGCGAGCACCGCTTCCACCCGGGCGAGCGGCACGTTCAGCCGGTTGGCGATGTCGAGCAGCGCCGCGGTGAGATAGCCGGCTTCGTCGATCTGGTCGATCAGGTGCGCCGCGATGAACAGGTCGCGGCCCGCCACGCTCGTGCCGGCCTGCGCCATCAGGTGATCGGCCAGGCTGAGGTCGGGGCTGCCGAGATTGTCGAAATCCGGCCCGTCCTCGGGCGCGGCACCGCCGCTGCCGCCGGTGAGGCCCAGGCTGCCGTCCAGCCCGCCGCCCGCGCCGATCGTGTCGCTGCCGCTGTCGTGGTGGAAGGTCTCAGCGGCGAAATCCACGTCGAGCGCGGCCTCGCCCGCCGCGTCGCCGCCGCCGGCGATCAGCTCGCTGGCATCCGCCGGGCCGTCGCGCTCCGCCTGGTCGAGGTCGGGCTCGGGGGCCTCGGCGGGTTCGCCGCCCCGCTCGTCATCGCCCCCGGTGCCGCCGCTCTCGAGCAGCGGGTTCTTCTCCAGCTCCTCGGCGATGAAGGTCTCGACCTCGAGATTGGAGAGCGCCAGCAGCTTGATCGCCTGCTGGAGCTGCGGCGTCATCACCAGCGATTGCGACTGACGCAGGTCGAGGCGAGGCGCGAGGCTCATGCCAAGGTCGCCGCCCCGGCGACTCCGGGATGACGGCTATGAGAGGCGCCGTCTTCCATGGCCTACAGCTCGAAGCTCTCGCCGAGATAGAGGCGGCGGACATTCTCGTCCTTGACCAGATCGGCGGGGGCGCCCGCGAACAGCACGCGGCCGTCATAGATGATGTAGCCGCGATCGACGATGTCGAGCGTCTCGCGGACATTGTGGTCGGTGATCAGCACGCCGATGCCGCGCTGCTTGAGCTGGATGATCAGGTCGCGAATGTCGGAGATCGAGATCGGGTCGATGCCGGCGAACGGCTCGTCGAGCAGGATGATCGTCGGGTCCGCCGCCAGCGCGCGGGCGATCTCGGCGCGGCGGCGCTCGCCGCCCGACAGCGCCATGGCCGGCGCGGCGCGCAGCCGGGTGAGGCCGAACTCCTCGAGCAGCTCGTCGAGCCGGCGCCTGCGCGCTTCCTTGTCGGGCTCGGACAGTTCCAGCACGGCGAGGATGTTGCCCTCCACCGTCAGGCCGCGGAAGATCGACGTTTCCTGGGGCAGATAGCCCAGGCCCAGGATCGCGCGGCGATACATGGGCAGGCGCGTGATGTCCTCGCCGTCCAGCATGATGCGGCCGCTGTCGGGCTTCACCAGCCCCATCACCGAATAGAAGCAGGTGGTCTTGCCGGCGCCATTGGGGCCGAGCAGCCCGACCACCTCGCCGCGGCCGACCGAGACCGACACGTCGGTGAGGACCACGCGCTTGTCGTAGGACTTGGCGATCGAGACGACCGCGAGCCCCTTGTCGGGCAGCGGCGCGGGATCCGCGACGGGGGTTTCGAGAGTGGCGACGTCGGTCATACTCGGTCCCTGCATAAGCGGGTTCGCATTGCCGGCGGGGGGTTCCCTTCGGCGGTTTGGCAGGATTCCTGCATGAACTGGGCCGGGAAAGGAAGGGGCCGCGCGGCGTGGCGTGGAAAAAGGGCGACTACTGCTTCGGCGCCGGCGTGGCTGCGGGCGTCGGCGTGGCGGCCGGGGTATTGGCGCGCTTGGGCACCGAGAAGCGGCCGGTGACGCGGCCGCCGCGGCTCTGCACCCCGGGCGTGCCCGGCACGGCGGTCGCGCCGCCGACGCCAGAGCCGTCGATCGTCGCGCGGCCGGTGTCGAGGTTGATCACCAGGCGGCCGCCGGAGACGGTGTTGGCCCCCTGCTTCAGCGTGACCCCGCCGACCATGGTGATGATCCGCTTGGTGACGTCGTACACCGCGAACTGGCCGGTCGCGCGCTGATCGGGCCGAGTGACGGTGACGCCGCCGGCCGCATCGAGCCGCGAGACTTCGGGCGAGCCGTCGGTGATCTGGCCGGTATAGGCGACGGTGACGCGCGCCGCCTCGAGCATCATCTCCGCCTGCCGGATCTGCACGCTGCCGCTGAACAGCACGCGATTGGCCTTGTCCTGCAGCTCCATGTGCTGGGCGTTGAAGTCGATCGGCGCGTTGCTGTCGTGGCGCTGCTGCGCAGCCGCGGGCGCCGACGCGGCGAGCGCCAGCGAGAAGCCGATCGGAAGCAGGGCAGTCGCACGGATCATGTCAGCGCCTATTCGCGCGCTTGGGGACGATCCGCAAGCGTGCATTGCCATCTAGGGAGATGGTGCGATTTTCCAAGTCGGCGGTCATCTTGTTCGCGCTGAACACGCCGGTGGGCGTCTTGCCGGTCACCGCGCCGCCGCTTTCCATCTTGCGGGTCTTGAGGTCGACGGTCGCGTTCTCGGTGTCGAGGACATAGCCGTCGGCCGTCTGGAACTTGACCGGGCCGTCGACCGAGACCTGTTCCTTGTTGAGGTCGTAATGGCCGCGGTCCGCCTTGAGCGTGGCCGGCCCCTCGGGCAGCCGGATCTCGGCGGCGAGATCGCGCAGCTGGACGATCGGCTCCGCCGAGCTCTTCTGGATCGCCGAGCCCGCGTTGAGCTGGAAGGGCTGCCCCTTGCTGTCCTCGCCGCGATATACCGCCGATTCGAGCCGCAGCCGCTCGGTGGCCATGTCGACCTTGTTCTTGTCGAGCACGAAGCTGACATCGCCCTTGGTGAGGAGCGGCGCGAGCACGAGAAAGGCCGAGAGCACCCCGATGCCGACCGGCAGGAAGATCAGCGAGAGCCGGATCAGCCGATCGTGCGCGCTGCCGGGATGCGCCCAGCTGCGCTTCTGCGATTGGAGGCGGGTGGCGACTTCCGACATCTAGATGTGCGCGAAGATGTCGGTTTCGGGCCAGCCGGCCAGGTCGAGCTCCGCACGCCAGGGCAGGAAGTCGAAACAGGCCTGGGCGAGGTCGGTGCGGCCTTCGCGCTCGAGGCGCCTGTCGAGTTCTTCCTTCATGGCGTGCAGGTAACGCACGTCGGACGCCGCGTATTCACGCTGCGCGTCGGAAAGTTCGGGGCCGCCCCAGTCGGAGGACTGCTGCTGCTTCGAGATCTCCACGCCGACCAGCTCGCGGGCCAGGTCCTTGAGGCCGTGGCGATCGGTATAGGTGCGCACCAGGCGCGAGGCGGTCTTGGTGCAATAGACCGGGCCGGCGACGACACCCAGATAGAAGCGGATCGCCGCGAGGTCGAAGCGCGCATAATGATAGAGCTTCAGCCGCTCCGGATCGGCGAGCAGCATGCGCAGGTTCGGCGAATCATAGGCCGAGCGCGAACCGAAGCGGACGAGATGCTCGTCGCCCGAACCGTCCGAAAGCTGGACGACGCACAGCCGGTCGCGCGGCGTGATCAGCCCCATTGTCTCGGTGTCGACGGCGATCGAGGCCCCCGGCGCGAACAGGTTCTCGGGAATGTCTTCTTCATGAAAATGCACAGTCATGGCCGCCGCCTAGACCCGATCGCCGTCGGGCTCAATGGCCGGCGCTTCGCGCGCGGCCGCCTGCCGGCGCGCCCGCGCGGTCCGCGCCCAGATATTGAGTCCCTCGACGGCGGCCGAAAAGGCCATGGCAGTGTAGATATAGCCCTTGGGGATATGCGCGCCGAACGCCTCGCCGATCAGCACCATGCCGATCATCAGCAGAAAGCCCAGGGCGAGCATGACGACGCTGGGATTGCGGTTGATGAAATTGGCGAGCGGATCGGCGGCGACCAGCATCACGCCGACCGCGACGATCACCGCGACATACATGATCTGCACATGCTCGGTCATGCCCACGGCGGTCAGGATCGAATCGACCGAGAAGACGACATCGAGCAGCAGGATCTGGACGATCGCGGCAGTGAAGGTGATCGAGGCGACCTTCTTCTTGTCGAGCAGCTGGTCGGCCTCGCCCGGCGCGTCGGCATCCACCGAATGATGGATCTCGGTCGTCGCCTTCCACATCAGGAACAGGCCGCCCGCCAGCAGGATCAGGTCCTTCCACGAGAAATCGGTCTCGAAGCTGGGTACGCCGTTCGCATCGGGCGGCCCCTGGATGCCGAGGCTGAACACCGTGTTCTTCAGGCTGATGATCCAGCTGATCGCGGTGAGGAGCGCGAGCCGCATCGCCAGCGCCAGGCTGATGCCGACTCGGCGGGCGCGCCGGCGCTGCTCCTCGGGCAGCTTGTTCGAGAGAATCGAGATGAAGATCAGGTTGTCGATGCCCAGCACCACCTCCATCACGATGAGCGTGACGAGCGCGGCCCAGGCGGCCGGACTAGCGAGCAATTCGGCGATCGCGTCCATATGCCTACCTCTGCCGTGCCCCCGATTGTGGCGCAAGCGCCGCGATTAACGATTGTTCGCCCCGATCAAGTCGAATTTCGTTCGCTCGCTGTCCGATTTTGGGCTATGCCATGATTCCATGGCGCAAGTTTTTGCGCTGGAAGACCTGCGTTTTTCGTCCGGCGCTTGGCTTTTGATTTGATTTGTGGGCGAACCGGGAAGACGAACAGGGCATGAGTTTCGATAGAGGGCGCCGTGGGGATCGCGGCGGACGTGGCCGCGACAAGCGTGATGGCTTCGGCGGCGATGATTTTGGTGGCGGCGGCTTCGGCGGCGGTTTCGAGGATCGTGGCGGTTTCGGCGGCGGTGACCGATTCGGCGGCGGCGGTGGCGGTGGCTATCGCGGCGGCGGTGGCGGCTTCGGCGGCGGCGGCGGTGGTTTCCGCGGCGGCGGCGGCGGCGGTGGTGGTGGCTTCGGCGGTGGTGGCGGCGGCTTCGGCGGCGGCAACCGCATGCCCCCGCAGGTCATCGGCGAAGGCACCGGCGTCGTTAAGTTCTTCAACGGCCAGAAGGGCTTCGGCTTCATCGTCCGTGACGATGGCGGCGAAGACGTCTTCGTGCACATCTCGGCGGTCGAGCAGGCGGGCCTCACCGGCCTGGCCGAGGGCCAGCCGCTTGGCTTCACGCTCGTCGATCGCGGCGGCCGCATCTCGGCCACCGAGCTCAAGATCGATGGCGAGCCGATGCCGGTCGAAGAGCGCGCACCGCGCGAGGATCGCGGCGATCGTGGCGGCGGCTTCGGCGGCGGCGAGCGCGGTGGCCCGCAGCGCCAGCTGACGGGCGAGAAGGCGACCGGCACGGTCAAGTTCTTCAACGCAATGAAGGGCTTCGGCTTCATCCAGCGCGATGATGGCCAGCCGGACGCGTTCGTGCACATCTCGGCCGTGGAGCGTGCGGGCATGCCGACGCTCAACGAGGGCGACCGGCTCGAGTTCGAGCTCGAGGTCGATCGTCGCGGCAAGTACGCTGCGGTGAACCTCACGCCGTCGAGCTGAGGCGCGCCTTCGGGCAAGCAGATCGAAGGGGCCGGGCGGAAACGTCCGGCCCTTTTGCTTTGGGCGGCCGGGCGCGGGAAAGAAGATTGCGCGCGCGACGACACGACGGCGCAACGAAGCCGGGGTGATGGCCCGCCGCCAATGGGCGTGCCAGCTGCTGACGCGGCGCATGTCGTTGCCGCAAGGGCATTGCTCGTCGCGGCGTCGCGTCGTTGCGCGAATCGATATGCTTTCCGTTCCCCGTGCCCTTATGGTGCGGGTCGTGAACCGAATCAGCCTTCCACCAGTTCGTGGAGCGGCAGCGCCGGGGTGAACTTGCGGCGGTGCTTCACGAAACTCGTCTCGTAGCGCCGCACCACCGGATCACCGCCGAGCAGCGAATCGACCAGCGTTGCCGGCGGCAGGATCAGCGCGCTCGATCCGTCGATGATCGCGCGGCCGCCCTTCAGGATCGCGTTGACCACCGCATGGATCGAGCCCGAGGCGATCATCATCGCCGGGGCAAGCAGCTCGGGCTTCACCAGGCGGTGTCGCGGACGTGCCGGAGCCAGAGCGCGAGCAGGATTCGCGAGACGATTCCGGAGAAAAGCACGAGCGGCACGACCAGCCAGAGCATCAGCACCTGGAAAGCCCCCCATTGCCCGGCGACGAGGTGCCGGGCGCTGCTCAGTGCGGTCCAGCCCAGGATGATCGCTGTGGTGACCAGCCCGGCGAGCAGGGCGGCACCGATCCAGCGCCGCCAGGGCAATGCGGGATCACGTAGGAAAATCAATGCGATAGGCGTGCCGACGACCAGCGCGTAGCAGAGGCCGAACAGCGCCAGCGCGGCCCAGACCCGCAGCAGCGAATCGGCGCCGCCGCTGCCGGCAAGGGCGGCGAGCAGCGACGCGGGGACCGGCCCCGCGAGCACGCAGGCGATCAGCGGCAAAACCGCGATACGATTTCCCTTGGCCATAGGAGGCGAAGGTGGCTCAGGTGACGTGCTTGCGCAACGCCTCGATCGTGTCCGCTTCGCGCGCCGGCTTGTCGGTGCGGATGCGGCTGATCCGCGGGAAGCGCATCGCCAGGCCCGATTTGTGACGCCGCGATTCGTGGATCGAATCGAAGGCGACCTCGAGGACGAGGCTCTTGTCGGTCTCGCGCACCGGCCCGAAGCGATTCACCGTGTGGGTGCGGACATGGTGGTCGAGCCATTTCAGCTCTTCGTCGGTGAAGCCGAAATAGGCCTTGCCGACGGGCAGCAGCTCGCCCTCCGTCGTCCAGGCGCCGAACGTATAGTCGGAATAGAAGCTGCTGCGCTTGCCCGAGCCGCGCTGCGCGTACATCAGCACGCAATCGGCGACCAGCGGATCGCGCTTCCATTTGTACCAGAGCCCCGCGCGCCGCCCGGCGACATAGGGCGAATCGCGCCGCTTGAGCATCACCCCCTCGATCGAGGCATCCCGCGCGCCCGCGCGAATCGCCTCCAGCGCGGCGAAATCCCCGGCCTCGATCACCGCCGAGACGTCGAACCGCCCGGGATCGAGCCGTGCGGCGAAGCGCTCGAGCCGGGCCCGGCGCGCCGACCAGGGCAGGTCGCGCAGATCCTCGCCGCCGTCGAAGAGCATGTCGTAGAGGCGGACAAAGGCGGGATAGTCGGCCAGCGTCCTGGCGCTGACCAGCTTGCGGCCCAGGCGCTGCTGGAGCGTGTTGAAGCTCGCCGCCGCGCCGCCCTGGAACACGCCCTTCACCAGCAGCTCGCCATCGAGCACGCCGGGCGTCGCAAAGGCCCCCGCGATTTCGGGGAAGCTGTGGGTGATGTCGTCGCCCGCGCGGCTGTAGAGCCGGGTCTCGCCCGCGACATGGACCAGCTGGACGCGGATCCCGTCCCATTTCCACTCCGCCGCATAGTCGGCCAGGTCGATGCGCTCCTGCTCGAGCGGATGGGCGAGCATGAAGGGGCGGAAGACCGGCAGGTCGCGCGCGCTGGGCTGCGCGGCGCGGCCCTCGGCCCAATCGAACAGCGGCCCATAGGGCGGAACCAGGCCGTGCCACACTTCCTCCACCGCATCGACATCGAGCCCGAAGGCCTGGGCGAGCGCGGTCTTGGCGAGCCGGGCCGAGATGCCGACGCGCAGCGCGCCGGTGGCAAGCTTGAGCAGGGCGAAGCGCGCATCGGCATCCAGCCGATCGAGCATCGCCGCGAGCGCCGCCGGCGCATCGGACCTGGAGATGCCGCCCAGCGTCGCGACCACCTGCGAGACGGTGAGCGATGCCGGCGCCGCGGCCGGCGCCGAGGGTGCGGGCCAGAGCAGCGCGATCGTCTCGGCCGAATCGCCGACAAAGTCGCGGCTCATCGCATAGAGCACCGGATCGACGCGTTCCTCCACCATCGCGCGGATCAGCGCCGGCTTCACGGCAGGCAGGTCGAGGGTGCCGGTGAGTGCCGCCATCGCCCAGCCGCGGTCCGGATCGGGCGTGGCGCGCAGATAGTTGCCGAGCAGCTTGAGCTTGGCGTTGCGCGAGCGCGTGTAGATCAGCCCATCGAGCAGGTCGGCAAAGGCACGCATGACGGCGCAACGCATGGCGCGGCCGATGCGCTCCCGTTACGATGCTTGCATGCACAAGCTCTTCCTCGTCCTCGCCGGCCTGGCCCTTCTGCTCGCCGCCTTTTTCGGCTGGTGCTTCCGCGAGGCGACCGGCGATCCGCTGGTCCGCCGTGCGGAAGTGGCCCTGCCGGGACTGGCGCGGCCGGTGCGGATCGCGCTGCTGAGCGACATCCATATCGGCACTGCGGCGATGGGGCCGGAACGGCTCGGGCGAATCGTCGCGCAGGTGAATGCGCTGAAGCCCGATCTGGTGGTGATCGCGGGCGACTTCATCTTCGGCCATGATCCGCGCGGCGCGGCGAAGCTGGGGCCGGCGATGGTCGGGCCGCTGCGCCAGCTGCGCGCGCCGCTGGGCGTGGCGGCGGTGCTCGGCAATCACGATTACTGGACCGGCCCGCAGGCGGTGCGCGACCAGCTCGCCCGGGCGGGGGTGACGGTGCTGGAGAATGATGCCGCGCCGCGCGGACCGGTGGCGCTGGGCGGGATCAGCGACGATTTCTCCGGCCATGCCGACATCGCCGCGACGCTGCGGGCGGCGCGGGCGATCGGGCGGCCGATCGTGCTGGTCACCCATTCGCCCGACGTCGCGCCCGATCTGCCGGCCGACGCGCACCTCCTCCTCGCCGGGCACACCCATTGCGGGCAAGTGCTGATCTTCGGCCGCAACGTCGCACCCGAAGTGAGCCGCTACGGCACCCGCTATCGCTGCGGGCTGGTGCGCGAAGGGGCGCGCACGGTGATCGTCACTGCCGGGCTCGGTACCAGCGGCGTGCCGTTCCGCCTGGGCGCCCGGCCCGACGTCTGGCTGGTGACTCTCGTGCCGCCGGCAATGGTGCGGACACGAAAAGCGGGTTAGGTTCGCAACTCCACCACCGGAGGGGTCTCCCGATAATGAAGCTCGTTCTCACCGCCGCCCTGCTCGCCTGCGCGCCCGTCGCCGCTTTCGCCCAGAACGCGCCGGCCCCGGCACCCGCCGCGACACCGGCGCCGGCCGCCGCGCCCGCCGCGAAGTTCAGCGCGGATACGCCGATCGAAGCCCTGTTCGCCAATGAAGGCGCCAAGGCAGTGCTCGTCGCCGACGGCCTGGGCGATATCGACAAGCATCCCGCCTATGAGCAGTTCAAGGCGATGAGCTTCCGCGCGATCCAGCCCTTCTCGGAAGGCAAGCTGACCGACGAGATCCTGGCCAAGCTCGACGCGGACCTCGCCAAGGTCAAGTAACGGGGATGGGGCCGGCGCCTGCGGGGCCGGCCCTGTTTTCCGGTAGGCCGGGGCGGGGACCCATATCCTCCCCGGTCGTCCCTATCTTCTCCCCGTCGTCCCTATCTTCTCCCCGTCATCCCCGCGAAGGCGGGGATCCAGGGCCAGGAGAACGGGCTGCGAGGCTCGCTTCGCCGTCTCCGGCAAAAGCCTGGGTGCCATTCTTCGATCGTCCCCGACTACCCTGGATCCCCGCCTTCGCGGGGATGACGGGTCTGCGGACGGCGGATTTGCGGACGGCGGATTTGCTGATGGCGAGTTTGCCGACGGCAGGTTTGCTAGGCGACGGGCCTGCCGATCCCGGCAGGGCTCGCCGATTCGGATGACGCGATTTGCAGCGCCGGAAACCGGCGTTTGCCGATCATGCCTCCAACCCAACGCGGCGGGTTCAGCCCTTGCGCGACGCCTCGAACAGGAACCAGGCGCGCTCCTCGGCCTGATCGGTCCATTCGTCGACGATGCCGCTGGTCGCATTGTCGCCGGCATCCTCGGCCGCCTGCTTCACGGTGCGGAAGCTCTCGATCAGCTTGAGATTGTCCTCGCGCAGCTCGGCCAGCATGTCGCCGGGGGCGACATAGTCCGCGTCATTGTCGGTCAGCGTCTGGCGGCGGGCAATGTCGCCGATCGAGCGGAGCGTGACGTTGCCGGTCTTGCGCACGCGCTCGGCAATGGCATCGGTGATGCCGTAGATCTGCGCCGCCTGATCGTCGAGCAGCAGGTGATAGTCGCGGAAATGCGGGCCCGAGACGTGCCAGTGGAAATTCTTGGTCTTGAGATAGAGCGCGAAGCAATCCGCCAGCGCGCCGTTCAGCGCGTCCGCCACGCTCCTGGTGTCGTTGCGGTTCAGATCGGTGGGGGTGCGGAGTGCCGCATTGATATCAGCCATGTTCGTCCTCCCGGGATTCGGTTCGCAGGGTCAACGAACGGTATATGGGATCGGGTCCGCCCGGCGCATTTGCATTTTACCGATCTCAGAGATCGATCAGGTCAGGCGCAGCGCGTTCACGCCGATCCAGCAGCCGGCGATCAGGAAGCCGATGCCGCTCAGGACGCGCAGCCAGCGCCAGGGCAGGGCCGCCCAGCTCCGCTCGCCGAGCAGTGCGGCGACGAACGCCACGCCGAACGCGCCGATCGATGCGCCGGCCGCCGCGAACCAGGCCTGGCCGCCGGTGGCGAGCGCGAGCGTGAAGAAGGGCGTGCTCTCGCCAAAGGCGAGGATCAGCACGCCCAGCAGTGCCGTGAAGAACGCGCCGAGCTTCCAGCCGCCCAGCCGGTCCTTCACGCGATTCGATCCGATCGCGCCCAGCGCGCCGAAGATCAGCGCCATGGCGAGCAGCAGCGCGCGGGCATTGGGCGTCATCATCGGCCCGATCAGCGATCCGCCGAAACCGGCCGCGAAGTTGATGGCGGCATGGGCGATGCCCGCCGCGACCGCCACGGTGAGCGGCCGGCCATAGCGATCGGCGAGGATCGCGCCGAGCAGGGCCGGCTTGTCGCAAAGCTGGGTGAGGACGGCCAGCAGGAAGGCCGGGACCAGAGCTTCCATGCGCTTCCCCTTTCGCGCGGCATTCTGGGCGCGCAGGGTTAAACCCGCGTGAAGGATATCCAATTCCTCCCCCAGCTTGTTTGGAGGAGGGGGACCGCTCGCGAAGCGAGTGGTGGAGGGGCAGGGCGGTCACCGTCGCCGATCGCCGCCATGGCCCCTCCACCACGTCCTGCGGGCGCTCTCCCCCTCCCCGAGACGAGCCCGGGGAGGAATTGCTTGGCCCCAGCCTTGACTTTTGGCCGAGAATCGCACAGTTGCCCGCGTCTGGCAGCGGTGCGCTCTGGCGTGCCGCTCTTTTCTTTTCGCAGTTTCAAGGGTTGTTGGGTCATGGCCAAGCCGACCACTGTCAAGATCAAGCTCGTCAGCACGGCGGACACGGGTTTCTTCTACGTCACGAAGAAGAATCCGCGTACCCAGACCGAGAAGTTCTCGTTCCGCAAGTACGATCCCGTCGTGCGCAAGCATGTCGAGTTCAAGGAAGCCAAGATCAAGTAAGGCGGGCGCGCGCCCGGCTTGCCTCGCCCCGCCCGCGCGGGGCCGGTCTTCAAGCTTTGCCCCCGCGCGTGCGGGGCCGGTCTTCAAGAAAGCCCCGGGCCGTCAAGGCTGCGGGGCTTCTTCTGTGTCCGTGTTCGGGGCTTCGAGCGGCGGCGCCGGCGATTCGGCCGGCATCAGCGCGCGCACTTCCTCCATGAAGCGCACCAGGCTGATCGGCTTGGAGACATAGGCATTGGCCCCGGCCGCGCGGATCCGCTCCTCGTCGTCGCGGCCGGCATAGGCAGTGACGGCCATGATCGGGATGGTCCGCAGCCTGGGATCCAGCTTCATGTGCTGGATCAGCTCCAGCCCGGTGACGTGCGGCATCTGGATGTCCATCACCACCAGCTGCGGATCGAAGTCGCGCGCGCGCCCCACCGCCTCGCGCCCGTCGCGCACCGGCTCCGCCTCGAACTGGTGCGCGCGCAGCAGGTCGCAGAACAGCTTCAGATTGAGTTCGTTGTCCTCGACAACGAGCACCCTTTTTGCCACGCGCTACCCCCGGATCGACTCTTAGGCGATGTAGGGTATGGCGGGCGCGGAAACAAATGCGGAAGCGCTGGCGCTGCAGGCGCTTGTGTGGACGCTGGGCGAGGAATCGCGGGCACGGCGCCTGCTCGAGCTCACCGGCCTCGATCCTGCCGAGCTGCGGCGGCGGGCGGGCGAGGCGGTGGTGCTCGCCGCGACTCTCTCGTTCCTCGAATCCTACGAGCCGGATCTTGTCGCCTGCGCGGCGGCACTCGACATCGGCCCGGAACAACTGGTCGCCGCCCGGGCGACGCTGGAAAGATCATGAAGCCCCTGCTGATCACCGATTGCGACGAAGTCCTGCTCCACATGGTGCGCCATTTCGGCGTGTGGCTGGGCGAGACGCACGATATCGAGTTCACGCCCGATGGCGGCGATTTCGCCAATTCGATGCGCCGCCGCGCCGATTCGGCCGTGGTGGAGCGCGAGGAGATGTGGGGCCTGCTCGACGGCTTCTTCCCCGCCGAGATGGAGCGCCAGACGCTGGTGCCGCATGCCCGCGAGGCGCTGGCCGCGCTGGCCGGGCGCGCCGATATCGTCGTGCTGACCAACCTGCAGGATCATTGCCGTGCGCATCGCATCGCCCAGCTGACGAATCACGGGATCGCGCACCGGGTGGAGTGCAACCAGGGCGGCAAGGGATCGCCGGTGGCGCGGCTGATCGAGGAATATCGGCCGAGCGTCACCGTGTTCGTCGACGATCTCGCGGTCCATCACGAATCGGTGGCCAAGCATGCGCCGGGCGTGTTTCGCCTCCACATGGTCGCCGAGCCGAGCCTGGCGCCGAGCGTGGCGAAAGCGCCGCATGCCCATGCCCGGATCGACGACTGGCGCGAGGCGCTGGGCTGGATCGAGGCGCGCTTCGACGCGGGCTTGACCGCCGACGCGGCGAGTGGTTGAGCGGGGCCATGACCACGCATGTCGATCGCAAGCTCGAAGAACTCGGCCTCGCCCTTCCCGAAGCCGCGGCTCCCGTCGCCGCCTATGTCCCGGTGGTGGAGGCGAACGGCCTGCTCCACGTCTCGGGCCAGATTCCCTTCAAGGACGGCGTGCTGATGACCGGGCGGCTGGGCGAGGATCGCGACCTGGCGTTCGGCACCGAGGCGGCGCAGCGCTGCGCGCTGATGCTGGTCGCGCAGATCAAGAAGTATCTGGATGGCGACCTGTCGCGCGTCGAGCGGATCGTGAAGCTCGGCGTGTTCGTCAATTCCGCCGCGGACTTCACCGACCATCCCAAGGTCGCCAATGGCGCCTCTGAGCTGATGCAGGCGCTGTTCGGCGATGCCGGCCGCCATGCCCGCAGCGCCGTGGGCGTGCCCGCCCTGCCGCTGGGCGTGGCGGTGGAAGTGGACGCGGTCGTCCAGATCCGCTGATCCCGCCTTTCCGGGCTCCGTTTGCGGCTCGTTCCCCACCGGGGAGCGGGCCGTTTTCGTTTGCCGGGGCCGGGCTGTTGCCACCCAGCAACAGTTTGTCACGATCCCGTGACGGAACAGCAATTAATGTTGTGCGGTGCAGCGTGGTGCGGCAAGACAGCCGGGCTTCGCAAGCAGCGCAGGCCGATGAGCCTCCAGTCGACGCCGTACCGGAGCAGCAGGCGGGAACCCTTTTTTGAACAACGGGAAGGGTATTCCATGCGCTACACCATGATCAGCCTCGCCGCGCTCGCGGCCGTGGCCGCGGCCAGCCCCGCAATCGCCCAGGACCAGACCGATCCGCCGCCCGCCGTGACGATCAGCGGCAGCGTCGGCGTGGTCAGCGACTATAAGTTCCGCGGCATCTCGCAGACCGACGGCAATTTCGCCGTGCAGGGCGGCATCACCGTCGCGCATGCATCGGGCTTCTATGTCTCGGTCTGGGGCTCGTCGATCGACGATTATGTCACCGTCCATGGCACCGCGCATCAGGAGCTCGACCTGATCGCCGGCTACAAGCATGCGTTCGACGGCGGCGTCACGGTCGATGTCGGGGCGCTCTATTATGTCTATCCGGGCACGCGCCCGGGTTTCACCGGCGACCGGAGTTCGTCGGACTTCCTCGAGCCCTATGCCTCGGTCAGCTATGCGATCGGGCCGGCCACTGCGAAGATCACCGGCAATTATGCGCCGAAGCAGAAGGCGCTGGCGCTCGACCAGGGCCAGAGCGGGCTGCTGCGGAAGCAGGACAATTTCTACCTGGCCGGCGACCTTTCGGTCGGGATCCCCAGGACGCCGATCGGCCTCACTGCCCATCTCGGCCACACCTGGGGCCCGAGCTGGCTGTCGGGGCCGACCAGCGAATATACCGACTGGTCGCTGGGGGCGACGGCGACCTGGAAGTCGCTGACCTTCGGCGTCTCCTATGTCGACACCGACACCAACTTCATCACGCCCAGCGGCAAGGACGCGGCCAAGGGCGGCATCCTCGGCTCGGTGAGCGTCGCCTTCTGATATTGGGGAGAGGGGGAGCGGCGCGCTGCTCCCCGCCCCCGCTCCCGGCCATGCGAAAGCGCCGGCCCGCATGGGGATGCGGGCCGGCGCTTTCTTCATTCGGGATAGGGCGGGTGCCGCTTATTTCGGCGTGCTGGCCTTGGCGTCCTTGCCGTCGCCTTCCGGCGCCGCGACGATGTCGCGCGTGGTCGAGCCCTTGTCGATCACGGTCGTGGCCGGGCTGCCCGCGGTCGAGCGCGCGCTCTGATCGGCGCCGGTGCTGCCCGACTGGTCCATGATCGCCTGCTCGCCCGGGCTGCGCGCGGCCGAGCCGCCGAACATCGCGTCGAGCGCCTGGTTGGCCGGATTGCCTTCCTGCGGACGCGGGGCGCCCGGCTGCGGCGGCACCAGCGAGAAATCGGGCGGGATCACCAGCGGCGCCTGGCGGGCCACCGCGAACTCGTCGGGACGCGAACGGTCATAGCCACGCTTGCCGCAGGCGGAGAGCGATGCCGCGAGCGCAATGGCGCTCACGATGGTAACGGTCTTACGCATTGACTTCATTCTCCACAGCGGCCGGGCTGTCGCCTGCGGCCTTATCGCGCACTAGAAGGGCGCGGATCAACAGGATCAGCACGCCGATGGTAATCGCCGCATCGGCGACGTTGAAGACCAAAAACGGGCGCCACGCCCCGAAATGCAGGTCGGCGAAATCGACGACGAAGCCGAGGCGGGCGCGATCGAGGATGTTGCCCAGCGCCCCGCCCAGCACCATGCCGAGCGCGCAGATATCCGGCAGCTTCTTCTCGCGGAACATCCACCAGACCACGCCCGCGGCGATCGCGCCGGTGAGCGCCACCAGCAGCCAGCGAGTCGCGTCGCTGTTCGCGGCGAACAGGCCGAGCGACACGCCGATATTGGCGACGAAGCGCAGGTCGAAGATCGGCAGCACTTCCTGGACATGGTTGAGCCCGTCGAGCCCCAGCTTCTGGCTGATCAGCGTCTGGACGAACTTGAGGTCGACGCCGAGCGCGCGCACGACGAGCAGCTTCGTCACCTGATCGATGACGAAAACCAGGGCCGCCACGGCGAAGCCGATTCCACGAGTCACGTTCATTCCACCACCCCGGCACAGCGGTCGCACAAGGCGCCGTCCTGCGCAACTTCCGGGAGATGCCGCCAGCACCGGCCGCATTTATGGCGCTGGGTGGGCATGACCGTGACCGTTTCGCCTTTCGTCACTGCCGAGACGATGAACAATTCGGCGAGATCCTCGGCCGAGGCCGGCAGATCGGGCACGGTCACTTCCGCCTCGAGGCTGGAGCGGACCTGCTTCTCGCGGCGATAGGGCTCGATCGCCTCGGTCACCTGCTGGCGCAGCGCCCGGATCGCGTTCCAGTCGCTCTCCACCGCCGCGCCCCGGGGCAGCACCGGCCATTCGAGCAGATGGACCGATTCGTCCGCGCTCGGGAAGCGCGCCTGCCACACTTCCTCGGCCGTGAAGGCGAGGATCGGCGCGGCATAGCGGACCAGCGCGTGGAACAGCACGTCCAGCACGGTGCGATAGGCGCGGCGCTTGGCCGAGCCCTCCGCGTCGCAATAGAGGCAGTCCTTGCGGATATCGAAGAAAAAGGCCGAGAGGTCCTCGTTCATGAAATCCGTGAGCGCGCGGCTGTAGCGGTTGAACTCGAAGGCATCGGCCGCGCCGCGCAGCTCGGCATCCAGCTCGGCGAGCCTGGCCAGGATGTAGCGCTCCAGCTCGGGCATCTCGGCCACTGCGATCCGCTCGCCCTCGCCGAACCCGTCGAGCGCGCCGAGCAGGTAGCGGAAGGTGTTGCGGATCTTGCGATAGGCGTCGCCCGTGCCGGCCAGCACTTCCTTGCCGATGCGCACATCCTCGAAATAATCGGTCTGCGCGACCCAGAGGCGCAGGATGTCCGCGCCGCTCTCGCCGATGATCTTGAGCGGATCGACGACGTTGCCCAGGCTCTTGGACATCTTCTTGCCCTGGCCGTCGAGCGCGAAGCCGTGCGTCAGCACCGCGTCATAGGGCGCCCGGCCGCGCGTGCCCGAGGATTCGAGCAGCGACGACTGGAACCAGCCGCGATGCTGGTCCGAACCCTCGACATAGAGGTTGGCGCGGGTGCCGGCGCCGTAGCGCGCCTCGATCACGAAGCTGTGCGTCGAGCCCGAATCGAACCAGACGTCGAGAATGTCGGTGACCACCTCATAATGGGCGAGGTCGTAGCGCGGGCCGAGCAGCGCCTGATGGTCCGCCTGGAACCAGGCATCGGCCCCGCCGGTCTCGAAGGCGTTCAGGATGCGGGCGTTGACCTCCGGATCGCGGAGATACGCGCCGGTCTGGCGATGGACATAGAGCGCGATCGGCACGCCCCAGGCGCGCTGGCGGCTGATCACCCAGTCCGGACGGCCCTCCACCATCGCGCGGATGCGGTTCTGCGCCTTTTCCGGCACCCAGCGGGTATTCTCGATCGCGTCGAGCGCGATGCCGCGCAGCGTGGCGCCGTTCGAGGCGGCGGCGTCGCGCGATTCCTCGTCCCAGCTTGTGTCGTGCGTGGCGGTGCTCGGCCGGTCCATCGGGATGAACCATTGCGGGGTGCAGCGGAAGATCACCTTGGCCTTGGAGCGCCAGCTGTGCGGATAGCTGTGCGGGAAATCGTCCGAGGCGGCGAGCAGCGCGCCCGCTTCGCGCAGGTCGGTGCAGATCGGGCCGTCCGATGCGACGAACTTCTTGTTGATCACCGAGCCCTGGCCGCCGAGCCACAGCCAGTCCGGCCGGTACATGCCCGCCGCGTCGACCGCGAACACCGGATCGATGCCATGCGCCTTGCAGAGCAGGAAATCGTCCTCGCCATGATCCGGCGCCATATGGACGAGGCCGGTGCCGGCATCGGTGGTGACGAAGTCGCCGGGCAGGAAGGGGCGCGGCTTGGCGAAGAAGCCGCCGAGCTTGTGCATCGGGTGGCGCGCGACGGCGCCGGCGAGGTCGGAGCCCTTGAGCGATCTCAGATCTTCGGAGGCGGCGAGGTCGCCGCCATCCCAATCGAAACTGCGTGCCGCCAGGTTGGTCGCCGCGAGGCGCTTCAGGAACGTCTCGACAAGGGCTTCGGCGATCAGCCAGCGCTTTCCGCCGATCTGCAGGAGCGTGTACTCAACCTCCGGCCCATAGGCCAAAGCCTGGTTCACCGGGATCGTCCACGGCGTGGTCGTCCAGATCACTGCATGCGCGCCGACCAGCTCGGGGGCGTTCGGCGCCTCGACGATCTCGAACGCCACGTCGATCTGGGTCGAGACGATGTCGTCATACTCGACCTCGGCCTCGGCCAGCGCGGTCTTCTCGACCGGCGACCACATCACCGGCTTGGCGCCGCGATAGAGCTGGCCGCTCTCGGCGAACTTGAGCAGCTCGCCGGCGATGATCGCCTCGCTCTCATAGTTCATCGTGAGATACGGGCTGGCCCAGTCGCCCATCACGCCCAGCCGCTCGAACTGGCCGCGCTGCACGCCCACCCATTTCTCGGCATAGGCGCGGCATTCGGCGCGGAAGGCGACGGGGTCGACTTCGTCCTTGTTGAGCTTCTTGGCGCGATAGGCTTCCTCGACCTTCCACTCGATCGGCAGGCCGTGACAGTCCCAGCCGGGGATATAGGGCGCGTCCTTGCCCATCAGGCTCTGCGAGCGGACGACGATGTCCTTCAGGACCTTGTTCATCGCATGGCCCATATGAATGTCGCCATTCGCATAGGGCGGGCCGTCGTGCAGGATGAAGCGGGTGCGGCCGGCGCGCTGGGAGCGCAGCTTCCGGTAGAGGCCGATCTTCTCCCAATGCGCGAGGATGGCCGGCTCCTTCTGGGCCAGTCCGGCCTTCATGGGGAACTCGGTCTTCGGCAGGAAGACGGTTTCGCGATAGTCTTTTTGGTCGCTCATGGGTGCGCGGGAATTAGAGGAAGCCGCGCGGCATGCAAAGCAGATGTTCTGATGCCGCGCCGGACGGGCGATTTCGGGGGCTGGCGCATGCGTGCGGGCGCGTCTTTTCCTATCGGGCAAGCAGCGCGCGCGCCTGCGCCGCGTCGGCGGCGATCTGCGCGGTGAGCGCCTCCAGCGAATCGAACTTCGCCTCGGGGCGCAGATAGTCGATCAGCTGCACTTCGATCGTCTGGCCATAGAGGTCGCCGTCGAAATCGAAGAAATGCGGCTCGAGCAGCTCGACCGGCGGCTCGAAGGTCGGGCGGATGCCGAGGCTGGCGACGCCGCCCAGCACGCGCCCATCGGCCAGCCGCCCGCGCACGGCATAGATGCCGTAGGCCGGGCGCAGATAGTTGGCGAGGCTGAGATTGGCGGTGGGGAAACCGAGCGTGCGGCCGACCCGGTCGCCATGCTGGACCACGCCCTCGATCGCGAAGGGGCGGGTGAGCAGCCGCGCCGCCTCGGCCGGGCGGCCCTCGCGCAGATGCTCGCGGATGCGGCTCGACGAGACGATCTCGCCGTCGAGGCGGACCGGCGCCACCGTCTCGGCGGAGAAACCCAGCTCGGCGCCAAGCGCGGCGAGCGTCGCCACATCGCCCTCGCGGCCCTTGCCGAAGGTGAAGTCGCCGCCGGTCACCACGCCGCCCGCGCCGATGAAGCCGACCAGCCGCTCCTCGGCGAAGCCGCGCGCGCTGAGCGCCGCCAGCGCGGCGTTGAACGGGAAGACCAGCATCGCGTCGATTCCCGCTTCGACGAGGAGGCGCTGGCGCTGGTCCATGGTGGTGAGGCGGAACCAGGGGCTGTCGGGGCGGAAATAGCGCTGCGGATGGGGATCGAAGGTGCCGACCAGCGCCGGCCGCCCCTCGGCCCGGGCGCGCGCGACCGCGCGGCCGACCACGGCCTGATGCCCCAGGTGAAATCCGTCGAAATTGCCCAGCGCGACGATCGCCCCCCGATAGCGGGACGGCACCGCCGAGCCGCCGTCCAGCCGCTCCATCCGCGCGCCTATAGGGGGGGCGAGCGTGGCGATCAAATCCTCCCCCTGCGGGAGGGCCTTCACTGTCCCGCCACGATCCCCGCGCGGATCACGCGCAGCACGTTGCCGCCCATCACCTTGCGGATGTCGTCGGGCGAGAGCCCGGCATCGACCAGCGCGCCGGTGATCGCGATCAGCTGCGACGAATCCCAGCCGGTCGTCACCGCGCCGTCGAAATCCGAGCCGAGCCCGACATGGTCGATCCCCACCAGGTCGCGCACGTGCAGGATCGCGCGGACGACATTGGCCGGCTCGGTGCCGCAGACCGCCGCGTCCCAATAGCCGATGCCGACCACGCCGCCGGTGCGCGCCACGCCCTGGATCTCGGCATCGGTCAGGTTGCGGTTCACCTTGCAGGTCGCCTGCACGCCGCCATGGCTGGAGACGACCGGGCGCTTGGCCATCGCCAGGATCTCGGCGACCGATTCGTGACTCGAATGGGCGATGTCGACGATCATGCCGAGCTGCTCCATCCGCGCCACCACCTGGCGGCCGAGCGGCGTGAGCCCGCCCTTGTGGATGCCGTGCATCGATCCGGCGATGTCGTTGTCGAAGAAATGCGCGAGCCCGGCCATGCGGAAGCCCGCGGCGTGGAGCTTGTCGAGATTGGCGATCTGCCCCTCCAGGTCCTGCAGCCCCTCGATCGAGAGCATGCCGCCCACCACTTTCCGGCCCGCCGCGCGATCGGCGAGGAGCCGGTCGAGATCGGCCGGGCTGTGGATCACGCGCAGCTTGCCGTTCGATCCCGCTGCCGCGCGATCGAGCTTGCGGGCATGGAAGAGCGAGCGCTCGAGCAGCGAGGTCCAGGTCTTGGGCGGCTGGAGCTGGGCGATGGTGAGCAGCGTGATATTGTCGGTATCGCCCGAATTCGCGTCGTAATTCTGATGCTTGGGCGTCTTGGTGACCGAGGAGAAGACCTGGAGCGCGACATTGCCCTCGATCAGCCGGGGCAAGTCGACCTGGCCGGTGTTCGAGCGCTCGAGCAGGCTGCGGCGCCACATCAGCGTATCGGCGTGCATGTCGGCGATCTGGAGCGAGGCGTGGAGCTGCTTCACTGCGTCGCTCGGTTTGGCGAGCTTGACCGGCACCACCTTGTTCATGCTGCCCTCGACGATGCCCGGCGCGAAGCCGAAAAAGCCGACCACGGCCAGCAGGAGCATGATCAGCACGCCCCAGAGGATCTTCTTCTTCATCCCACCCGCTCCAGCGTCACGAAGCTATAGGCAGGGCGCCCCGCTTCCTCGGGGAAATCCTCGCGCGCAACTTCACGCCATTCAACCCCGAAAGCGGGGACGATCGCGTCGCCCGGCGGCGCGGCGTGGATTTCGGTGAGCTCGATCCGGTCGGGCGCGAACAGCGCGAATATCTCGGCGCCGCCGATCACCGCGACTTCGCCCGGCCCGGCCAGCGCCAGCGCCTCCGCCGGCGAATGCGCGACCTCGGCGCCCTCGGCCCGCCAGCCGGCATCGCGGGTCAGCACGATGTGGCGGCGGCCGGGCAGCGGGGCGGGGAAGCTCTCGAAGGTCTTGCGCCCCATGATCATCGGCTTGCCCATGGTCTGCGCCTTGAAGCGCCTGAGATCGGCCGGCAGGTGCCAGGGCAGCCGGCCGTCGATGCCGATCACGCCATTGTCGGCCCGGGCGAGATGGAAGGAAATCAGCGGCATGGCGGGGCTCCGGCGTCGCGGCTGAAAAGGGGTGGGGACAGGCGCGAGGCAGGGATCATCCGCCGACACAAGCAGATGCGACTCGAGATGGGAACCCTTTGCCGATGCTGCCTCGCCGGGCTCCGCATGTCGCGGCGTCACTCGGGCGCGTCGCTGCCCTTGCCGAACATCGTGCGCCATATCTCGGCATAGCGCGGGTCGCGGATGCCGGCGCCGTGATAGGGATTGGGGCTGTTCGCGCCGAAGCCCGGCGGCAGGTCGAGCGTCAGCACATGCACCTGCGCCGCCGGCAGGCCGAGCGCGGCATAGGCCGCCCGGATCAGCGGCACCGTGTTCTCGCGGCGGTTGTACGCTGCCTGCCAGCGCGCGACCGGCGTGGCGCTGGGCCCGGCTATCCAGGGCGCAGGCCGGCGCTGGCGGCCGCTGGTCTCCCAGGGGCTGGAGAACAGCACGACGCGGCGGACCTTGTGGCGCTTGGCGATCCAGGCCGCCATGCCCGCGCCCTGCGACTGGCCGGAGAAGAGGATCGCGCCCCAGTTCAGGCTGTCGCCGTCGAGATACCGGCCCCAGCCCCGGCCGGGCTGCTCCCGCTCGAGCAGGCGGAGCAGCGCGACCAGGCGAGGCACGATGGCCTCGGCCCGGGGGTTGGCCACCGTCCTGGACTTGCCGGTGCCGAAGACACGCATCTCGCGAAAGTCGCTCGCGCAATCGGGATCGGGGTCGGCGGTGCAGACCTGCACCACGGCCGGATCATTGTCATAGCCGAGCGCGATCGCCCGGTAGCCGAGCCCGGCGACGAAGCGCATCAGATTGGCGTTATATGCGGGCTTGCCGTTGGTGCCGGGCAGGAACACCGCGAGCGGCGCATCCGCCGGCAGCCGGTCTCCGGCGAAGATGTAGCTGGGATCGTCGAACGCCTTGACCGCGGGGTCGGCCCGGGAAGGGACGACCTGATGGCCGGCCTCCTGGTCCGCGGCCGGCGCCAGCGCCAGCAGGGCCAGCGCGGCCAGCCGGATCATACCGCCACCGGCGCCTTGATGTGCGGCTGGGCGACGTAATCGTGGATCGCGAAATCCTCATATTCATAGGCGTCGATCGACGGCGCCTTGCGGAGGATCTCCAGCCGCGGAATCGGCCCCGGCGTGCGCGAGAGCTGCTCGCGCGCCTGGTCGAGATGGTTCGAATAGAGGTGGCAATCGCCTCCGGTCCAGACGAAGTCGCCCACTTCCAGCCCCGCCTGCTGGGCGAGCAGGTGGGTGAGCAGCGCATAGCTGGCGATGTTGAACGGCACGCCCAGGAAGATGTCCGCCGAGCGCTGATAGAGCTGGAGGCTCAGCCTGCCGTTCGCGACATGGCATTGGAACAGGCAGTGGCAGGGCGCCAGCGCCATGGCGTGGAGCTCGCCCGGGTTCCAGGCGGAGACGATCATGCGGCGCGAATGGGGATTGGTCTTCAGCGTCTCGATCAGTTCGGCGATCTGGTCGATATGGCGGCCGTCCGCCGCTTCCCAGTCGCGCCACTGCTTGCCATAGACCGGGCCCAGCTCGCCCGCTTCGTCGGCCCATTCGTCCCAGATGCTGACCTTGCGCTCCTGCAGCCACTTCACATTGGTGTCGCCGCGCAGGAACCAGAGCAGCTCGATGAGGATCGAGCGCAGGTGCAGCTTCTTGGTGGTGAGCAGCGGGAAGCCCTTTGCCAGGTCGAAGCGCATCTGATGGCCGAACACGCTGCGCGTGCCGGTGCCGGTCCGGTCCATCTGCTCGGCGCCGTGCTCCAGCGCGCGCGCCATCAGGTCGAGATATTGCTGCATGGGCCCAGACTAGCCCCGCGCCCCGGCGGCGCCAAGCGGGCGAGATGCCTCCATTGTGGAGAAAACGCGCATCTGGGAATACCCGGGCTCGCGGTCCGGAACGGACCGGGTCGTGCTTCGGCCGGCGCGTGGCGGATGGCAGCGCCGCACGATGCTTTCCGGTGCCGAGAACCCGCCCCTGCGCCTTGCCGATGCCCAGGCCGCCGGCGCGCTGTTCGGGCCGCTCGCGCGCGAGACAGTGGAAGTGATGGCCTTCGCCTATCTCGACCGGCACCAGCAGGTGCTGGGCCTGCGCCATGTCCGCTCGGCGCATCGCGACCGGCTGGACCTGCCGATCCGCGACGTGGCGGCCGACGCGATCGCCTTCCATGCCTTTGCGGTGGTGATGGCGCACAACCATCCGAGCGGCGATCCCACGCCCAGCCAGGCCGATCGCGCGGCGACTGACCGGCTTGCCCGCGCGCTCGATACGCTGGGCGTGCGGCTGCTGGATCATCTGGTGGTCGCGGCGCGCGGCACCACCAGCTTCCGCAACCTAGGGCTCCTTTGATTCCCTGGACATGCTGGCCGGCGTGGCGGTCTTGCCGCTCTTGCAGGCGCGGATCGCGCTGGGCTCGGGCCGCTCGCCCTGCGCCTGGAAGATCGCGATATAGCCGCCGGCCGAGGGCATCGGCCGGATCGAGGACAGGGTATAGCCCACCGCGGCGAACTCGCATTTGAGCAGCGCCGGCGGCGTGCCGTGATCCTGGGTCGGGCGATTGGCGTCGACCACCACCACCTGGCCGTCGGGCGCGAGCGCGGGGCGGAGCCGCCACAGAAACTCGTACGGGCTCTCGATCTCATGGTACATATGGACCATGAGGACGCGATCGAAGCTGTTCTCGGGCAGGCGCGGATCGGCGGGCAGGCCCAGGCGCACGCTGACATTGTCGAGCCGCTCGCGGATCACCCGGCCGGCGAGCTTCTGGATCGTGTCGGGCACGATGTCCTCGGCGACGACCCGACCCTTCTTGCCGACGCGGGTGCCCAGGCGGACGGTGTAATAGCCTTCGCCCGCGCCGATATCGGCCACGGTCATGTCGCGCTTGATCCCGGCCAGGTCCATCACCTGCGCCGCTTCGTTCAGCCGGTCGCGCGCTTCCTCGGTCGACCAGCGCGGGGACAGGATGGTGGCGACCGGCCGGTCGGCGGCGGGGAAGCCGCTGTTGATCGCGGGGGCGCCCTCTTCCCGATTGTCGAGCGGCGACCCGCCGCTGCATGCGGCCAGCGCCAATCCCAGGAGCAGGGCGAGGCCCGGTCTCAATCGACATCCTCCACTTCGACCGTCTCGCCGGTCACGCGCTGCGATAGCGCAGCCGCCATGAAGGCGTCGAGGTCCCCGTCGAGCACGTCGGAGGGCGCGGTGGACGTGACTCCGGTGCGCAGGTCCTTCACCAGCTGATAGGGCTGGAGGACATAGGAGCGGATCTGGTGGCCCCAGCCGATATCGGTCTTGGTGGCGTTGGTCGCGTTGGCGGCCGCCTCGCGCTCGGCCAGCTCGCGCTCGTAGAGGCGGGCGCGCAGCTGGTTATAGGCCTCGGCCTTGTTCTTGTGCTGCGAGCGCTGGTTCTGGCACTGCACCACGATGCCCGTGGGCAGGTGGGTGATGCGCACCGCCGAATCGGTGGTGTTGATGTGCTGGCCGCCCGCGCCCGAGGCGCGATAGGTGTCGATGCGCAGCTCGCTCTCGTTGATCTCGACTTCGATATTGTCGTCGATCACCGGATAGACCCACACGCTCGAGAAGCTGGTGTGGCGCCGCGCGGCGCTGTCATAGGGGCTGATGCGGACGAGGCGGTGCACGCCGCTCTCGGTCTTGGCATAGCCATAGGCGTTCTCGCCCTTGACCAGCAAAGTGGCGGACTTGATGCCGGCCTGCTCGCCGGCATGGAAGTCGATCAGCTCGACCTTGAGGCCATGGCGATCGGCCCAGCGCGTGTACATGCGCTGGAGCATGCCGGCCCAGTCGTTGCTCTCGGTGCCGCCGGCACCCGCGTTGATCTCGATATAGGTGTCGTTGGCATCGGCCTCGCCCGAGAGCAGGGCCATCACCTTGTCCTTCTCGGCGCGCTCGGCCAGCGCGGCGAGGCTGGCGGTGCCTTCGCTCGCCATGTCCTCGTCGCCCTCGGCCTCGGCCATCTCGATCAGCTCGGCGGTGTCGTTGAGCTCGGTCTCGATCGCGCGGGTGGCGGTGATCGCCTCGTCCAGGCGGCGGCGCTCGCGCATCACGTCCTGGGCCTTTTTCGCGTCGTTCCACAAGGTCGGGTCCTCGACGCGCGCGTTCAGCTCGTCGAGGCGGCGCAGCGCGCGGTCCCAATCGAGGAAGCGGCGGAGCAGCGCGAGCGACTCCTTGATGTTGTCGACATGAGCCTGCGCTTCGGCGCGCATGGGTTTTACCTTTCGAACTAACTACTTCGTCATCCCCGCGAAGGCGGGAATCCAGGGTAACGAGCGGCGTCGCCTTTGGCTCTGGATCCCCGCCTTCGCGGGGATGACGACCTATATGAGAACGCGCGCTAGTAGATTCCGCCCTCGCGTTGCAAGAAGTCGCTGTCGCCTTCCTGCTTCTTCGGCGCGGCCTTCTTCTCGACGGCCTTGGTTTCCTGCGTCTCGTCCTGCTCGCGCCGGCCGCGGCGCTGCTCGGTATCGGGCTTGAACGCTTCCCAGATCACGCCCGAGAGCGGGTCGCTCGTCGGCCAGGCGCCGGTCACCGGCTTGCCCGAGGCACGATCGATGCGGACCATGCGGATGCCCTGCGGCGCGGTGAAGGGAATCTTCTCCATGCCCTCGAAGGCGGGGATGGCGAATTCCTTGAAGATCGGTGCCGCGATCGAGCCGCCCTGGGCATAGCCGCCCAGGTTGGTCGGCGTGTCATAGCCGATATAGAGGCCGCCGATCATCTGCGGCGTGCCGCCGACGAACCACACGTCGGTGGGCCCCGAAGTGGTGCCGGTCTTGCCCATCATCGGCCGGTTCAGGTCGCGCAGCACCGTGGCGGTGCCGCGCTGGACCACGCCCTCGGCGATATGGACCATCTGATAGGCGGAGAGCGCGTCGATCACCTGCTTGGCGCGGTTCACCGGGCGCGGCATCGCGCCGCCCTTCCAGTCGGGCGCGTTGCAGCCTTCGCAGGGCCGCCAGTTCTCGGGCCACACCACCGCGCCCTTGCGGTTCTGGACGAAGTCGATCAGCGACGGGTTGAGCGCGCGGCCATGGTTCACCAGGATCGAATAGGCGTTGACCATGCGCAGCACGGTCGTCTCGCCCGCGCCCAGCGCATAGCTGAGATAGGGCGGGAATTTCTGCCGCGACACGCCGATGCGCTGCATCAGGTCGACGACATGGTCCATGCCGGTCTGGTTGGCGATCTGCACCGTCATCAGGTTGCGCGACTGCTCGATGCCCCAGCGCAGCGTCTTGGGGCCGGCGCCGCGGGCATTGCCGAAATTGCGGAAGCATTTCTGGCCGAGATTGGCGCCCTGCCAGACGCAGAACGGGCCATCGACCACGATCGAGGTCGGGGTCATGCCCTGCTCCAGCGCGGCGGCATAGACGATCGGCTTGATCGTCGAGCCCGGCTGGCGCTGCGCCTGGGTGGCGCGGTTGAACGCCTGGATGCGCGAATCGAAGCCGCCCTGCATGGCGAGGATGCGGCCGGTGCGCGGATCCTCGACCACCATGCCGCCCGAGACCTTGGGGATCGAGCGGAGCGACCATTGGTCGCCCGCCTCGGGCGCCACCGCGACGATGTCGCCGGGCTTGAACGCGTCGAACGCCTGGCCGCCCTGGCCGCGCACCGGCATGGTCGCGCCCCATTTGGGCAGCGTGCCGGTGGTGCCGTCGTCGAAGCCGATCTGCCAGCCATCGCCCGCGCGCTCGATCAGCACGCCGGCGCGCCAGTCCTCATAGTCCAGGCCGATATTGGTGTTGAGGAACGACTGGAGCCAGTTGCCGGCATCCGCGTGGCCGATGGGCCCGGACCAGCCGCGGCCGCGATCATAGCGCAGCAGGCCGTCGCGCAGCGCCTTTTGCGCATATTGCTGCAGCTTGGGATCGAGCGAGGTGCGCACCCACAGGCCGCCCGAATAGACGCTGTACGGCCCGCTCGCATCCGTCTCGCCGAACTTGTCGAGCAGCTGGCGGCGCACTTCCTCGGTGAAATAGCCGCCGACGCGCTCGAACCGGGGGGTCTGGCGCGGCACGGTGCCGAGCGGCGCCGCGACCGCGGCGTCATGCTGGGCCTGGTCGATGAAGCCGTTGCCGAGCATCTGGCCGAGCACCCAGTTGCGGCGATCGAGCGCGCGCTGGGTATGGCGTTCGGGGTCGTAGTTGGACGGGCCCTTGGGCAGGATCGCCAGATAGGCCATCTGCGGCAAGGTGAGCTTGTCGAGCTCCTTGCCGAAATAGGCCTGGCTCGCCGCCTCGACTCCGCCGGCGTTGCGCCCCAGCTCGATCGAGTTGAGGTACAGCTCCATGATCTGCTGCTTGGTGAGCGTGTCCTCCATGCGCCAGGCGAGGATGCCCTCCTTGGCCTTGCGCAGATAGCTCGTCTCGTTGCCGACCAGCAGGTTCTTCGCGACCTGTTGCGTGATCGTGGAGGTGCCGCGCGGCGTGGAGCCGCTGATCAGCCCCTGAAAGGCGGCGCGGGCGAGGCCGGGGAAATCGACGCCGTGATGCTCGAAGAAGGTCTTGTCCTCGGCGGACATGTACGCCTCGACGAGGAGCTTGGGATATTCGGCGAAGCTCAGCTGCACGCGGCGTTCGCGCGCATAGCTGTGGATCGGCAGCCCCTCGACCGAGCGGACGTTCGTCGGGAGCGGCGGCTCGTAGTTCTTGAGCGTGTCGACCGAGGGCAGGTTGCGCGCGATGAACAGCCAGACGAGGAACACGAACAGCCCGGCGAGCAGTGCCAGCACCGCCAGCACCCGGAACCACCAGCGGTGGCGCACGCGGCCGAACAGCCCCTTGAAGCCCCCGATCTCGCGCTTGATGCGCATCTTTATGCTGGAAGTGGTCGAACCGTCGGACATGCGGCTCGCGGTTTAGCAGGATTGGGAGCGGAAGGAAGCAGGGAGTCTGGTGGCCGGCATCGCACCTTTTCCCCCGCCATCCCGAGAATTCCTCCGTCATCCCCGCCTTTGCGGGGATGACGGCCAGGGTAAATCGCGCCGAAACCCTTTTATGCCGCCTTCGGAACCACTTCCCCGCACACCCTCTATAATGAACCCCGAGGGGAGGAAGCAGAAGGGGATGTGATCAACGAGAGGCCAAAGTCCGCGACGCCATGCGGGTCGCGAAATGAATCTCCACGGCCTTGCGCACGCTCTGCGCCACTTTCCTGCGCCCTTCGTCCGAGGCGAGGAAGGCGGCATCGCCCGCGTTCGAGATATAGCCCGTCTCGAACAGCACCGAGGGCATGTCCGGCGCCTTGAGTACCATGAGCGAGGCCATGCGGTGATAATTGGCCTTGATCGGGATCAGCGGCTGGGCCTCGCGGCCGAGCAGCCGGGCGAAGCCGGCCGAGGCGTTCATCGTCTCGCGCTGGGTGAGGTCGATGAGAATCGAGGAGATGTCCGGATTCTGCGTGCCGAGATCGACGCCGGCGATGATGTCGGCCTTGTTCTCGCGTGCCGCCAGCCGCGCCGCTTCCTTGTCGGAGGCGACTTCGGAGAGCGTGTAGACGGTTGCGCCCGACGCCTCGCCATTGCCGGCGCTGTCGCAGTGCACCGAGATGAACAGGTCCGCGCCCAGCTTGCGTGCCAGGCCGTAGCGCTCCTGCAGCACCAGGAAGCGATCGTCCTCGCGGGTGAGCGCCACGCGCACCCGGCCCGAGGCGATCAGCGCGTCCCTGATCGCCAGCGCGGTCTTGAGCGTGAGGTCCTTCTCGCGCAGGCCGAAGGCGCCGATCGCGCCGGGATCGTGCCCGCCATGGCCGGCATCGATCACCACCAGCGGGCGATCGGCCGCGCCATAGACATGGGGCAATGCCACCGGCGGCGCGCGCCGGGGCAGGGCGATCGTCTCGCTGTAGCTGCTGTGCCCGGCCGGCTGCACATAGGAGAAGGGCGGCAGGAAGCGCATCCGGCGCTCGGCCGCGGCGCGGGCGAACTGCGCGTCGTCCACGGTGCGCAGCTGCAGCGTGAGCGTGCGCCCGTCGCGCCCGAAGCTGCCCTCGGTCACGATCGCCGGCCGCGCGAGGTCGAGCACGATCCGCGCGCCCTCGGGCCCTTGCGAGCCCTGGCGGATGCTCGCCACCGGCCCTTCGGCATAGGCGCGATTGCCCGGCTCGGCGCCCCTGGCGTCGAGAACGATACGTTGCGGTCCCGCGAGCATGAAGGCGCTCGCCTGCGAGACGGGCTCGTCGAACCTGACGATCACCCGATCACCCTTGACTCGCACTTCCTGCACGACGCCCGCCCAGCTGGGAACTCCGGTCAACCAGCCGGAGAGCAAGGCGAGCAGGAACAACACCCTGACGCTATGCCGCGCCCGGGCTCCGGGGGTCCAGCCCAAAACCATGATGAGATACTCTGACTACGCGTCTGCCCTGACCAGTCCGGACTAGGCGGCGCGCCTCAAATCGCCGTGAAACGATGCGGTTAATTTATGATTCGGCATATTTTTGCCGGCAGCGGCGGCAAGGGCTTGCCGGTTGGCGCCAAGGTTGCCGCGCCGCCACGGTAATGCTAGGCAATCCCAGGCCGGCCCTTGCGCCGGCCCTTTCCCGCGGCCACATCTTGCCGCGACAGTTCAGGTTGACGCTCGCATGAGGCAATTTCCGCAACGCTCGCACCGACCGGCCCCGATGGCCGGCCGCGTGATGGCGGCGGAGTCGGCGGACCACCGGTTCGCGCGTGTCCTGCGAGCAGCAGCAGTTTTCGAAACCAGCGAGACCGCAGCCGGCGAATCCGCCGGCCAGGGCCGCTTTGCATATCGCGCGCCTGCGCGAGCCCTCCGCAACACCAATCCAGAGGGCTGGGGCCGGCGCGCCCGGAGAACAATAAATGACCATGCGTATGCTGATCGACGCACGCCACCGGGAGGAAACCCGCGTGGCGGTCGTCAAGGGAAGCCGAATCGAGGAGTTTGATTTCGAGTCCGCCGAGCGCAAGCAGCTCAAGGGCAACATCTATCTGGCCAAGGTGACTCGAGTGGAGCCGTCGCTCCAGGCGGCGTTCGTCGACTATGGCGGCAATCGCCACGGCTTCCTGGCCTTCAGCGAAATCCATCCCGACTATTACCAGATCCCGAAGGAAGACCGCGAAGCGCTGCTGCGCGAAGAGGCCGAGCACGCCGCCGAGGAGGCCGCGCTGCGCGCCGAGGAGGATGGCGACGAGGATCACGACCACGACCATGACGAAGGTGGCGTGGAAGTGCTCGAGCGCCCGCACGACGACGAGGAAGGCGAGTATGAGGCCGACGCCGATGCCGAGCCGGGCGAGGAAGCCCGTGAGGGCGGCCGTTCGCGCAAGCGCCGCGGCAAGGGCAATGGCGGCGAAGACAGCCCGGCCGAGGCCCTGCGCCAGCGCCGCATGAACCTGCGCCGCCGCTACAAGATCCAGGACGTGATCCGCCGGCGCCAGGTGCTGCTGGTCCAGGTCGTCAAGGAAGAGCGCGGCAACAAGGGCGCGGCCCTCACCACGTATCTGTCGCTCGCCGGGCGCTATTGCGTGCTGATGCCGAACACCGCGCATGGCGGCGGCATCTCGCGCAAGATCTCGTCGGCCGCGGACCGCAAGCGCCTCAAGGGCATCATGGCGGACCTCAAGCTGCCGCCGACCATGGGCTGCATCGTCCGCACCGCCGGCCTCCAGCGCACCAAGGTCGAGATCAAGCGCGACTTCGACTACCTCGCCCGGCTGTGGGACGGGATTCGCGAGGAGACGCTCAAGTCGACCGCGCCGGCGCTGGTTTACGGCGATTCGGATCTGCTCAAGCGTGCGATCCGCGACATCTACAATCGCGACATCGACGAAGTGATCGTCGAGGGCGAGGACGGCTATCGCCAGGCCAAGGACTTCATGAAGCTCCTGATGCCGAGCCACGCCAAGAAGGTGAAGCAATATGCCGACGCGGTGCCGCTGTTCCAGCGCGCCGGCGTCGAGGACCAGCTCTCGGCGATGTACAATCCCGTAGTCCAGCTGAAGAGCGGCGGCTATCTGGTGATCAACCCGACCGAGGCGCTCGTCTCGATCGACATCAACTCGGGCCGCTCGACGCGCGAGCACAATATCGAGCAGACCGCGACCGCGACCAACCTGGAAGCGGCGCACGAGATCGCCCGCCAGCTGCGCCTGCGCGACATGGCCGGCCTGGTCGTGATCGACTTCATCGACATGGATCACTCGTCCAACGTCCGCAAGGTCGAGAAGGCGATGAAGGAGGCGCTGAAGAACGATCGCGCCCGCATCCAGGTGGGCCGCATCTCGGCGTTCGGCCTGATGGAGATGAGCCGCCAGCGCCTGCGCACCGGCGTGCTCGAGGCATCGACCGTGCAGTGCCCGCATTGCGAGGGCACCGGCCTGGTCCGCACCGCTTCGTCGGCCGGGCTTTCCGCGCTCCGCCTGATCGAGGACGAGGCCGCGCGCGGCCGCGGCTCGCTGATCACGCTGCGCGCGAGCCAGGAAGCCGCCTTCTACGTGCTCAACAAGAAGCGCGCCGACATTGCCGAGATCGAGGACCGTTACGGCGTGACCGTCGAGATCCTGTCGGACGGCGAGCTGGAGGGCGCGCGGATGTCGGTCGAGGCTTCGGGCCCGCCGCCGGCGCATGCGCCCAGGTTCGAGAAGCTCATCGAGGAGCCCGAGGACGAGGAGTATATCGAGGAGCTCGACGAGGAAGAGGAAGAGCTCGAGGCCGAGGCCGAGGGCGGGCGTCGTGGCGAACGCGAGGAAGGCGAAGGCGGGCGCAAGCGCCGCCGCCGCCGCCGCGGCCGCGGCCGCGGCCGTCGCGAGGAAGGCGAATCGGCCGAGGGTGAGGCCGATGCCGACGCCGGCGAGGAAGCCGAAGCGGAAGGCGAGGCTGGCGAGGGCGAGGAAATGGCTGGCGCCGGCGAAGGTGAGGGCGAGGGCCGCGA
>OAOK01000089.1_pt1 | contig 33663 bp, 23 predicted proteins | sample 1641101 | NCBI WGS metagenome assembly OAOK01 (sample SAMEA104232307, study PRJEB22302) | sediment metagenome | biome: forest; feature: aquifer; material: sediment | place: USA | collected 2011-08-07 | depth 0.01 m
GGGGCGGCGCGGTCGCCGCGGCGCTCGCGGTGGCGGCGCTCCAGCCGGGCCTGCTCAAGCCGGCGCCGAGCACCTATGTCGTCGCCACGGCCAATGGCGAACGCAGGACGGTGACGCTCGGGGACGGCACGCGCATCGAGCTTGGCGGCGGCACTTCGATCCGGCTCGACCGCGCCGACGATCGCGTCGCGTCGCTCGATCGCGGCGAGGCGGTGTTCCATGTGCGCCACGATGCGGCCCGGCCGTTCACGGTCGACGCCGACGGCGTCGCGGTGCGCGACCTCGGCACGGTGTTCGACCTCGCCGTGGCGGACAAGCGGGTCCATGTCGCCGTGGCCGAGGGCTCCGTCATGGTCCGGCCGGAGCGCGAGGCGCTGCGCCTCGGCGCCGGCGACGCGGTGGCGCTCGACCGGAGGAGCGGAAAGATCGCGCGCTCACGCCTGGCGCCGGCGCTGGTGGGCGGATGGCGCACGGGCAGCCTTTCCTTCGACGGCGCCCAGGTGGGCGATGTGGCGGCGGCGCTGACGCGCCTCTATGGTACCGAATTGGTACTGGCCCCGAACTTGTCCAACAAACCCTTTACGGGCATGGTCCGCTTCACCGGAGCTGCCGATCGCGACGTACCGCATCTGGCCGAACTGATCAGGGCAACGTCGCGACGTGAGGGCAATCGCTGGATATTGTCGGAAACGCCATAGGGCCGCGGCATGGGCGCCGGCGCTCGCGCTGCTGCTGGCGCTGCCGTCCCCGCCCGCATGCGCGCAGCGGACCACGCTGACGGTACCGGCAACGACGCTCGACCAGGCATTGCTGATGCTCTCGCGTCAGGCCGGCGTGGAGATCATCAGTACCGAGCCTGGCTTGTCGCGAGTGCGCACGGTCGCGATCAGCGGCGTCCCCAGCCTGGCCGCGGCGCTCTCCCGCCTGCTCGCCGGCACCGGCTACAAGGCGGAGCGCGCCGGTCACGGATATCGGGTCGTGCGCGTGCGTATCGCCCCCGCCCCCGCTCCGCCGCGACCCAGGCAGAGGCCCAAGCCGGCGCCCGCGCCCGCCACGGAACCCGCGGACTCCGACGAGATCGTCGTCGAGGCCAACAAGCAGCGCGTGCCGCTGCTCCGCTATCCGGGCAGCCTGACCACCCTGCGCGGCAACGACATTCCGGCTCCCTCGGGGAACAGCCTGTCGGACATCGCCGGCTCCACCCCGATCCTGCAGAGCACCCTGCTCGGCCCCGGCCGCAACAAGGTCTTCATCCGGGGCGTCGCCGACAGCAGCTTCAACGGCAGCACCCAATCGCCGACCAGTGTCTATTTCGACGACGTCCAGCTGAACTATTCCGGCCCGGACGCGGGACTGCGGCTCTACGACATGCGCAGCATCGACGTGCTCGAAGGACCGCAGGGCACCCTCTACGGCTCGGGAGCGATCGGCGGCGTGATCCGGCTGACCTCCAATCCGGCCAGCGTGACCGATACGTCCGCATCGATGATCGCCGGCACCACCGTCACCGACGATAGCGAGCCCGGGTTCGACATGGCCGGGATCGTCAACGTGCCGGTGGTGCGGGACCGGCTGGGCCTGCGCGCGGTCGCCTATCGCGTGCGGGACGGCGGCTATATCGACGATGCGACCCGGCGCCTGCGCAACACCAATCGCGTCGACACCACCGGCGGACGGCTGGCGCTGCGCCTCGATCCGGGCGTCGGCTGGCGAGTCGAGGCCAGCGGCGCGATCCAGTCGATCGACATGCGCGACGGCCAATATTCCGACGTCGCCGGCAAGGCCCTGGTGCGCTACTCGCGCCTCGCGCAGCCCTTTCACAGCGCGCTCTGGCTGGGCCGCGTCGTCGCTTCGAAGGACTGGGACAGCGGGTTGCGCCTGATCATCGCGAACGGCATCGTCGCGCAGCATTCGGTCGAACAGTTCGACGCCTCGCCGCGCGGCCCGGGGCCGACGACGCGATATCGCGCCGACCGCGACAAGCTGCTCGTCAGCCACGAGACCCGCCTCTCGCGCTCGCTCGGCAACGGCAATTCCTGGGTGGTCGGCTTCGCGCTGGTCAGCGATCGCGACATTCTCGCGCGCGCGCTCGAAACCTCGGCCACGGATCGTTCGCTGATCGGCGTCACCAACGTGTCGCGCGCCGCCTCCCTGTTCGGCGAGGCGAGCTTCGCGGTATCCGACGATCTCTCGCTGACCCTGGGCGCGCGCGCCACCATGGGCCGCAACGATGGCGAACCCTCCAGCACGCCGCGCGGCGGCAGCTTCACCAAGGGGCGATCGACGCACCGGATCGATCCCACTCTCGCCTTCTCCTGGCGGCTGGCCCCCATGCTCGCGATGTTCGGCCGCTTCCAGACAAGCTACCGCACCGGCGGCCTCGCAGTCGCGGCGGGGACCGGCCGTGTCGCGGACTATCTCTCCGATGTCATCCAGGTGGGCGAAATCGGCCTTCGCAAGCTGCGCACCGGCCCGACCGGCCTTGCCTTCTCGCTGGATCTGTCGACCGCGCACTGGCGCAATATCCAGGCCGACCTCATCACCCAGCGCGGCCAGCCCTATACGGCGAATATCGGCGACGCCCGGATCCGCGCGATCGAGGCCAATTTCGATTGGGTGCCGATCGCCGGCCTCCATGCCGGCGGATCGATCTTCTACACCGCCAATCGAGTGACCGGGCCGATCGCCAATGCCTCCCGGCGCGACAACCGGCGCCTTCCCGAAACGCCGCCGCTCGCTGCCGCCGCCAGCCTTTCCTACAGCGCTCCCTCCCACCGTTTCGCGCCGCGTTTCGGCGTGACCGCCAATTATATCGGGCGCTCGGTGCTCGGCACGGGCGATTTCCTCGACATCAGCCAGGGCCGCTATTGGGTGATGGGCGCTTCGGCGGGCGCGCGCATCGGCCGCGTCGAAGTGTCGCTCGATATCGACAATCTCTTCAATGCCGCCGCCAACCGGTTTGCCTTCGGCAATCCCTTCACGCTCGTCGTGCGCGACCAGGCGACGCCATTGCGGCCGCGCAGCGCGCGCCTTGGCATTGCCGTCAATTGGTGAGACGGACGCATCCGTGATGGAAAACCGCCCAATGTCCGAGGATCCGAGGTCCGATCAGGAGCATCCGCAGCGCCAGCGCCTGCTGCGCTGGCTCGGAATAGCGCTGTCGGTCGTCACGCTGGGCGCCATCGTATTCGCCGTCCGCGGGCTGGATTTCGGCGACCTGCTGCGGTCCACGCCCGGCGACCCGCTGTTCTGGCTGGCCTTCATCGCCTCGTACCTGCTCGTCCCGGGCGTGGAATGGCTGATCTATCGCAAGCTCTGGCACCTGCCGCCAAGCGGCATGCTGCCGTTGCTGCGCAAGCAGGTCGCGAACGAGCTGCTGCTCGGCTATTCGGGCGATGCGCAACTCTATCTATGGGTGCGCCAGCACGGGGGCGGCGCGAGCGCGGCCGCCGCGGTGAAGGACGTCGCCATTCTCTCCGCCGCCGCCGGCAACGTCGCGACGCTGGCCATGATGGCGGCGACGGCACCGATGCTCTGGTCGCTGATCGATACCGGCTGGCTGCGGGCACTGGGCATATCCATCGGGCTGGTCACTCTCGTCTCGCTGGCGATCTTCCTGTTCCGCAACGCGCTGTTCGGCCTGTCGAACCGCCAGCTCTGGCAGATCTTCGTCGCCCATCTGCTGCGGCTGTTCCTGTCGATCCTGCTGCTCGCGGTGATGTGGCACGTGCTCGTCCCCCAGGCGACGGTGGCCTGGCTGCTGCTGCTTGCCACGGTCCGCCTGATGCTCTCGCGCCTGCCGCTGTTCCCGAACAAGGACGCATTGTTTGCCGGCGCGACGATATTCGCGCTGGGCGCCGGATCGGATACCTCGCGCGCGATCGCGCTGGTGGCGGCACTCACCATCGCCGCGCACATCGCCTTGCTGCCGCTGACCTATCTGCCCCTGCTGCGCAGCTGGCTGCCCGGGTCCAACCGCGCCGGACGGGTGAAGGATCGGCCCATGACCGAGCCGGAATAGGAGCGCGGAACCTTCAGAAGCGCGCGTCGAGGCCCAGGCGGATGGTCCGCGGCCGCAGCGGCGTCATCTGATTGCGCTGGGCCAGGCCGAACGGGTTGCCAAAGGCGAAGCTGTTGCCGCGGACGTCGCCGAGATTCGTGACGTCCAGCGAGATGCCGAACCGGCCAAGGCCCAGGCGGCTGCCGATGTCGCCAACGGAATAATTCCCCTGCGGGATATCGAGCAGCGGCCCGACGCCCAGCCGTGACGCTCCGACATGACGTAGAGAGGCCTCGCCGCTGAGCGTGACCCCCGATGCGATCTCGCGCCGCCAGGCCGCGACGGCCCGCGCACCGTTGCGCGCCACGTTCGGCAGGGTCCGCTCGCCCGGAGCGACGAACTCCGGTGCGGGTGCGTAGAGATCGCTGTTGTTCAGGAAGGCCGATGCGGTGATCGTCAGGTCCGGCGACGCGCGCCATATGATATCGCCATCCAGGCCGTAGATCCTCCCGCTGCCGATATTGGCGGTATAGGGAAGGCCCGAGCGGTCGATAAGGTCGGCCTGGATATTGTTCCAGTCGGCATAGAAGAAGGCGGCGCGGACCGACAGGCGGTCCCGCTCCTGGTTGCCCAGGCGAATGCCGAACTCGCTCATGATCAGGTCGTCGGTCGCGAACTTGCGGGATTCCAGCGCGGATCCGGACGGCGCCACGGCCAGACCGCCGGCGCGATATCCCTGCTGATAATGGAGGAAGGCCGAGAACTTCCTACTCGGGTGCCAGTCCAGCGCCACGGTCGGCGAGAAGCGCAGCTCATTGATGAACGGCTCCTTCGACTTCTCCACCGGGCTGTCGAGCAGATTGCCGACGTTGCGCGCGAACGTGACTCGGCCGCCGATCGTGCCGGTGAGGCGACGGAACAACGGCCGCGAGAGCTGGCCGAATATGGCCGCCTCCGCCTGCTGGTTGAGGACGCCCGCGATCCGTGCGGGCGCCTCGGGAGGCCCGAGCGAACGGGACGATGCGCTGATGTTGTAGATGCTCGAAATGCCCACCACCCAGGGATAGCTTCCGCCGCCGCCGGACAGCCGCGTCTCCTGGTTGAAGAGCGTGATGTTGTTGTTTTCCTCATAGCGCGCGGGCGCACCGGAACCGTCATGGCCCGTCGCGTCGAAAATGGTCCGCAAGTCGTGGCGGACGATCGACGTGGTCGAGACCAGCTCGGCACGCCCGAACTTCCGGCGCGCGGTGAGATAGGCCAGGTAATAGGTGTTCCTGAAAGGCTGGGCGATCGCATTGTCCCGGGTCAGCGGCGGATCGCCACGGACCGTGTACTGCCCGTCCTGGGTGGACGTATTGTGGGTGGCGGTGCCGAAATCGACGGTGAAGCCCCACAGATCCTCGACGCGCCAGGCCATGCGCTGGCCATAGCTGGTCGTATTGTTGATGTTCCGCCGCCCGCGCGCGGGCGCGTCGATATACCCTGCCTCGCGCGTGGCGAACGCGACGAAGCGGACGGCGACCCGGCCATCGGCGATCGGCAGGTTGAGCATCGTGGCGCCATCGCCGCCCACGCCGCCGCGCCGGGTGCCGCTGACCCCGGCAGACACCGTCGTCGACAGTGCATGCGTGTCCGGTTCGTTGGGCACGAGGCGGATGATGCCGCCGAGCGAGCTCGCGCCGTAAAGCGTGCCCTGCGGCCCCACCAGCACTTCGATGCGCTGCATGTCATAGAGGTTCAGGTTCGGGTCCGGTGCGTTGTAGTTGAGCCGGACGTCTCCGAGATACTGGCCGACCGTGGCCTGGGTCGGACCATTGAAGCTGCTGTCCGCGATGCCGCGAATGAACAGCTTGTTGCGCGCCGAGCCCAGATTGGTGGACCCGACCGAGGGCAGCAGCTTGGTGATCGCGGCCGTGCCCCCGGCGGCATTGCGCGCCACCCAGCCGGGATCGAGCGCGACGAGCTTGACCGAGCCCGGATAGCTGTCGACCGGGATGGACTGCTTGCTGGCGGTGACGACGATTTCCGGCGACCAGTCGGGCAGGGCCGGCGGAGCGGGCGGCGGCTGGCGCCTCCGGGCCTGCTTCGCCGGCGGGCGTTTCCGCACGATGCGAACGGTATTGCGGTCGTAGAAGATCGCTTCCGCGCCGGTCCCCCGCAGGGCGCGGTCGAGCGCGGCGCGCAGGGGAAAATTGCCCCTGACGCCGGGGGAGCGTCTGGCGGCAAGGTCCGGGTCGGTCACCGCGATGGTGGCGCCGCCCTGCTCGCCCAGGGCAGCCGCGACCGCACCCAGACGGCCGGGCGGAACGTCGAACCGCTGCGCATGCGCGATGTCGACACCGAAAAAGGAAGCCGCGGCGAGTGCCGCCCTGCTAGCGTTCCGCACCGGCAGCGGTCATGGTCCAGCCTCCGGTGTTCGGTGCGAACGTCACGTCCAGGGCCGGAGTCAGGCGCTTGAGCTCGTCGGGGCCGGTACCGCGCAGGGCGATCGCGCCGGAAAACGGGCGGTCCGCGATATCGGGAGCGGCGACGATGCGCATGCCGAGCGCCCTGCCGAGATCCGCCGCCACTTGCGACAAGGGCTCTCCGGAATAGACGAGCCGCCCCGTCCGCCAGCCCCCGACCGAACCGATCGCGGCACGAGACACCCGGGGCGCCCCGGCCGAAGACGGATCGAACACCGCCTGCCCGGCATCCAGGGAGATCTTCCGTCCCCCGGTCTCGTAGAGGACCTTGCCCTCGGCGACCGCCACGCGAACCGCCGCCGCGTCACGCACCACGTTGAACACGGTGCCGACATCCACGACCTTGCGGCCGGCGACCTCGAGCGTGAACGGCCTGGCGCCGTCATGCTGGACCTGGAACAGCGCCTCTCCGGCTTCCAGCGATGCGAAGCGCGGATCCTTGCGGTCGAAGCGCATGCGCGTCGCGCCATTCAGGGTGACCTGCGTGCCCGCTTCCAGGCTGATCGTCCGGCGCTGCCCGGGATCGGTCGTCACTTCGTACCGGCTGCTGGCGCCCGGCGGCAGCAAGACCAGCGCGGCGACAGCCGCCGCGACCGCCGCGCCGCCGCCAAGCCCCCACCAGCGCCAGCCCGGCCGCTGTCGCCGGAGCTCGGCATCAGCGTCCACATCGGCATCGGCATCGGCATCGGCATCCACATCGTTCGCCGCTTCCCGGAAGGTCACCCCCGGCAATAGCGGCTCCAGCGCGAGATCGGCCTGCTCGATCTCATCGTAGAGTGCCGCGTGGATCGGGTCCTCGGCCAGCCACTCGGCGAATCCCTCCCATGCCGCATCGTCGCCATGGCGCAGGCGGATGTGCCATTCGATCGCGCGGGCGCGCACGCTGTCCTGTGCCTCAGATGTCATGACGACCTCTCTCGATCCTGAGATGCCGCGAACCGCCGCCATCCCCATCAAGCCGAAACTTCGCGGCGGCAATGGCCTCATAGGCGCGCGCGAGATGCTTTTCGACCGCGCTGACGCTGATGCCGAGATCCGCGGCGATCTGGCGCTGGGGTTCGCCTTCGATCCGGAAGCGCCGGAAGATGGTGCGGGTCCGCTCCGGCAGCCCGTCGAGCACGCGCTGCAGGAGCGCGAGCTGCTCACGGGCGATCAGATGCGCCTCGACCGAAGGCCGCTCGTCAATCTCCCGCTCCTCCCCGCTATGCGCATCGACCCAATCCTCCTCGCGCCGCACGCGCCGTCCCACGGTGCGGCGCCATCCGAGGAAATGGTTGTTCGTCATGCGATAGAGATAGGCGCGCGGCTCGGCGACCGGGCCGATCCTCTCCTCCAGCAGCTTGAGATGAACTTCCTGGAGAATGTCCTCGGCCTCGTCCGCGGTCGCGCCGCGCAGCGAGAGATAGCGCGACAATGCGGAGCGGCTCTCGGTGAAGGTCCGCACCAGACCGCCACCGGCGAGACTCTGCCCATCGCGCTCATCCTCCGACATGCCGCGGTACTAGCCTTGGAGCCGGCCACTAACAATCCGGTGCCGAGAGCGTAACGAACGGCCCGGATCCCGGCGCGCGGTGGTGCCGATTTTTTTGATGAGGGTGGCCGAAGGCGCCGGTGTCTCAGGCAGGAAAGGAGACAGACGGTGCGCAACGAAACGCTGACGAGCCTGGAAATCACGGTGCTCGCGCTCGCCTGCCGCGATCCACTGTCGAGCATTTTGCCGAGGAAACGGTTTGCGCTCTATCCGCTCGGTCCCCGTCCCCATTCGCCCCTGGCGAACCCGCGCCTGGAGGCGCTTCGCCGCTTCGTGATCCTGTATCGCCTTCACGGCCGGGAGCTGCCGGCGGCCGAACGCGCGCGCATCCGGGCCGCCGGCTATGATCCGCGCCAGATCGCCGCGATCGAGAAGTTCCTTGCGCCGGCGGGCTTCCCGCAAGGCAGCGGCTGTCACCTCCCCGCGCACACCGCCCGAGGCTGGCGCACGATCTTCACTGGCTGGCAACGGCCTCGATGCCGGCGCGCGCCTCATCCCATCCCCAACCGCTCCCGCGAACCCCGCGGAGCCATTTTTGTGAGAATATCCGTGAACGGTCCAATCAGCACGCCCTTCTGCCTCGCGATCGCCACCGCGCTTCTGACGCTCTCGAGCGTCCCGTCGGCGGCACAATCCCAGAACCAGGTCCAGCCGCAGCAACAGCGCAATGGCGACCATGTCGTGATCGGCGTCGGCGCGGGCTATGGTCCGGCCTATCCGGGCGCCGAGGATTATCGCGTCATGCCCCTTCCCGTGATCGACATTGCATGGGGACCCTTCTTCGCCAATCTGCGCAACGGCATCGGCATCAACGCCGTCGACACGGATCACGTCACGATCGGCGCGAGCGTGGCCATGATGCCCGGCTACCGCAGCAAGGACGCGCCCCGGGGAATTGGCGAGCTCTCCTTCGGTGCCGGCGCGCGCGGCTTCATGAGCCTCAAGGCCGCCGGCTTCGTCGCGACGATCGGAGCAACCAAGGGCTTCGCCGGGGGCACCAAGGGCCTCATCGCGGATGCCAGCCTCTCCCGGCCGGTCTTCGTGTCGTCCCGCTTCATGCTCGTTCCCACCGTCGCGGCAAGCTGGGCCGATGGGAAGCACAACGACCGGTTCTTCGGGGTGAATGCTGCGCAGTCCCGCGCTTCGGGCCTGCGGCAATATCGCCCGGGGAGCGGCTTCAGCGACGCTTCGGCCATGCTGACCGCCCAATATCGCCTGACCGACCGCATCAGCCTCGCCGCCACCGGCGGCGTCACCACGCTGCTCGGAAGAGTGAAGGACAGCCCGATCGTCGCCCACAAGACTCAGCCGCTCGGCTTCGTGTCCGTCTCCTATCGCCTCGGCCAGTGAGAAGAAGCATCGATCGTAGTTTCCGAACCGGAAAGGGGTAGGCATGGGTTGCCTTCGGCATAATCGAGATCGGCCCGCGAATAGCTTCCGGGCCCGCCATAGACCGGCGGGCCGCCATTCTTCCAGTTCTTCGTCTCGCTGTAATAGAGCAGGCTCCCGCTCGCGCTCCCCGCCTGCCCGGCCCAGCCGATCGCCGGGCCCGGTGCCCCCGTACCCGTCGCGCTGTAATAGTTCACCGTATGGCTCTGCAGCCAGTCCCCGCCCTGCCGCGTCGACCCCTTCTCCGCCAGCACCAGCCCCCGCGCGTCATAGACGATGTCGTAACGGCTGTGCACCGCCATCCCCCAGCCGTCATATTCCACATGGCTGGTGACCCGGCCCAGCAGGTCATAGTCCGTCCGCGCCCGCGTCGTCCCGCCGATCACCACCGTCACCAGCTGGCCCGCCGCGTCATAGGAATAGACTTCCTGCGCCCCCGCGCCCGTCTGCGCGCGCACCCGCGCGCCCGTCGCGTCATAGCCCAGGTCCGTGCCCGCATCCCCGCGCACGATCACCCCGGAACCCGGCGCACCGACCAGTATCCCCCTGGTCGTCACCAGCCGGCTCATGCTGTCATAGCGATACCACCAGCCCTGGCGCGTCGCCGTCCCGGACAGGCTGCCATCCGCCTGCACCGGCAGATAGTCCGTCACGATCGACCGGACATTCCCCGCCGCGTCATAGCTCCAGCGCTTGTCCACCGCGTCCACACCCGACGACAGCGTGTCGCGATAGCGCGTGATCCGGCCCGCCGCGTCATACTCCGCGCTCCCGTCCTGCAACGTCTGCGCCTGGACCGTATCGCGTTGCCCGACCACCTAGGCCGCTATTCACACGCAGGAATAGATCCAACCAGAAATGAGGATCAAGCGCACGCTTGCCGTTGGCACCCCGAAGGTAGACTTCATTCTGGACCGTCGCACCCGGATACTTTGCCCCAAGCTCGGCCCGAACCAAAGTTTCACGGCTCGCTCCCGCGAGCTGATTGGCCCTGACACCCGCAAGTGGTGCACTCTCTGCGGCAGCAAATCTCGCTAAGCTGGCTTAAGTCGTTCGTCAGCTTCGAGCTTTTCGATGAGCTCGTTCCACTCAGGGAAGGGTTCCGAGTTGTTCTGCTTCCAGTCCGAGAACGCCTTTTTGGTAGCTGCAGTGAAGCGCTCAAGATTCGCACCATCAAGAGTGGCAAGGCTGATGAACGGCATATATTCAACGTCCATGGATTCGTAGACGGGCGGGATCAAATCAGGGTCGCTGATTTTGAGCACGTTTCGCGTCAGCTCGGCCACTAGATCAAACCCGCGCGAGCTAAAGGCGACACCCGCATTATTACCAATAATTACTGATCCAGCCATCTTATCACCTGAATATTATGACGCGAGATTGGTTAGCCGCAGATTGTCGACCGACAATATCCATGAGAACCTTTTTATTCTGAGGCGTAAGAAAACGGGAATCAATCGGCACAATATCAGCTTTGCCCAAATGCAAACCAAGCTGATCCGAAAACCGGTCGGCATTCTTCGCAAAGAATCGATTAATTCCGGCGGCCTCCTTGACTGTTCCAGGCGTTAGCAAAAAGTCCACACTCTTGCCAGCCTGAGGGCCGCTCACAAACTTAAAGTCGGCTCCGCTCGCTCCTGCCAGCCTTTCAAGCCTGCCGCCCAAGACTTGCTGGAGTTCGACGGCTGCCGAGGCTTCTCCAGGCCTCAGCTTTCCGATGGCCGGGTCGAGAACGTTCAGCCTGCTAAACTCATCGAGTTCCACAAAGCCACGTGGCGATACGATGCGTGGTCCCATCGTCTCTGCAGCGACGGAAGCAACTCCACCGCTTTGCTGTACCCGGTGGTTCTGCACCATTGCCGTGATGGAGGTGTCGCTCAGGCCAGCTTTAGCGCCATTGCTGATGATGCGCAGCTCATCCGGGTCGGTCGAAGAGTAACCGGACCCCGTGACATTTCCATCGCTGTATTTGCGGACGATATTCTGCGTCCATGGCAGCCTTTCGAGTCCCAGTGCCTGCGCCACGGTGGCGGGTTCACGGATCGTCACCACGCCGTTGGCCCATTCCGCTTCGCCGACCTTTCTGCGGGGGGCATCCGCCTGCGCATCCCGCATGATATTGAAATTGGGCCCATCATCGCTCTGACGCTCGAAGCTTACGTCCGAGAAATCCCCAAACCGATAGCTGATCTTGCGGCCCGACGGCGGTATGAACAGGACCGAATTGATGATGATAGGGGGAAGAATCACGGCTGCTTCCAACGCGGAGATCAGAAATTCTCCGACCCCGGCGGCGACCCCCGCCAGCCTTGATGCCATAGCGGGACTGAGCGGGGGCGCCGGCTCGGCTGGCGGCGCCGGCGGAACCAGGCTCAACCTCGGCTTCACGCTGGGAGCAGGTTCCGCAGGCGCGGCCTGTGGCGCATTCTGCGCCTGACCGGCATAGCCCAACGTGAACTGGTCAGCAAAATTCGACCCTGCCAATCGCAGCTTGCCCCCGCGAAGAGTCCAGCCGCCGGAACCGCCACTGTCCACCGCACCCCTCGCGGCTTCTGCTGCTTCGGCCACGAGTGCACGTTCCCCCGGAGACATCCGGCTTGCGGCTCCCGCCACCGTCTCCCCAACGGTCTGCCCGATGATATCGGGCAGTGCCGCCAGGATATTGTCACCGAAGTCGGTGCCGCCGAGCAGGCTGCGTGTCGCCGCATTGGCCAGGCCGCCCACGGTGTTGCCGACCAGCCGGCCCTCAAAGCCGCCCAGCCCGATCGCGCCCGAGGCCCCCGACCCCAGCCCCGCCGCCGCCACGCCGGCAAAGTCGAACTTGTCCTGCAGCCGCGTCGCAACGCCGATCCCCTGGCTGACCACGCTCCCCAGCGCCCCGCGCACCACATCGCCCAGGAACGCGCTGCCGGCGATCCTCTCGAAGCTGCCCGCCAGCCCGCCGCTCACTCCCGCGCTGATCCCCGCCAGCGCCACGCCCTTCCAGCTGATCCCGTCCTGGAGGCGGGCCGCCACGCCGAACGCCTGGCTCGCCACGCTCCCCGCCACGCCCGCCGCCACGCTGCCCGCGATCGCAGCCGTGCTGGTCAGCCCGATCGAGGTCGTGCCGGCCAGCACCGCACCGCCCACCCCCACCGTGCTCCCCACACCCAATCCCGCGAACAGCTTCGCGAACGGCACCCGGGTGAGCATCGTCACCGCCACCGCGATCGCCACCATGACGATCGCCCCCAGCGTCCCGCATCGGTTGCCCCTTTGCGGCGGGTTCGGCGTGTTCGGAGAGGTGTTGCCGATCGCCTCGGCCGGGTCATAGGGCCTGAAGGTCGTCGCGTCGTGGCGGCTGCCCACCACTCCGCCGGGCACCGTCAGCGCCGTGCCCCCGCCCAGCGCTCCGCCCGCCGACAGGCCCGGATTGGCCTCCGCCAGCTTGTACCACAGATTGGCATCGCCCCACAGCTGCGCCGCGATCGACTGCAGCGTCTCCCCCGCGCTCGCCACATAGCTCGACGCCCCGCCCGCCTCGCCGCCGTTCAGCGCCGTGAAGTTCGCGTCGAAATCCGCGAACACCGTGCCGCTCCCCGCACCGCCCCGGAACGCACCCCCGCCCGGCGCCGCCGTCCGCGCGTCGATCGCCCCGGCATAGTCCAGGTTCGACGTCCCGTCGTTGCTCACCAACCCCATCTGCCGCCCGCCGAACCGGTAGGTCCGCGTCAGCGGCTCCGCCGTCGACAGATTCCCGTCCGACTCCGCCCGGTAGAGCAGCTGGCCCTGCAGGTCGCTCCGATAGCTGATCGTCCGCGGCCGCGATCCGCCCTCGATCCGGACCTGGCGCAGCCCTCCGTCCCGGTCATAGCCATAGCTCGAGCTGCTCGTCCCGTCGCGGTTGACCAACTGCACCTGCGCCTGCACCGCGCCGTCGCGCCAGGCATAGCTCTGGCTCGTATAGCTGTCGGCATAATCGAGATCGGCCCGCGAATAGCTTCCGGGCCCGCCATAGACCGGCGGGCCGCCATTCTTCCAGTTCTTCGTCTCGCTGTAATAGAGCAGGCTCCCGCTCGCGCTCCCCGCCTGCCCGGCCCAGCCGATCGCCGGGCCCGGTGCCCCCGTACCCGTCGCGCTGTAATAGTTCACCGTATGGCTCTGCAGCCAGTCCCCGCCCTGCCGCGTCGACCCCTTCTCCGCCAGCACCAGCCCCCGCGCGTCATAGACGATGTCGTAACGGCTGTGCACCGCCATCCCCCAGCCGTCATATTCCACATGGCTGGTGACCCGGCCCAGCAGGTCATAGTCCGTCCGCGCCCGCGTCGTCCCGCCGATCACCACCGTCACCAGCTGGCCCGCCGCGTCATAGGAATAGACTTCCTGCGCCCCCGCGCCCGTCTGCGCGCGCACCCGCGCGCCCGTCGCGTCATAGCCCAGGTCCGTGCCCGCATCCCCGCGCACGATCACCCCGGAACCCGGCGCACCGACCAGTATCCCCCTGGTCGTCACCAGCCGGCTCATGCTGTCATAGCGATACCACCAGCCCTGGCGCGTCGCCGTCCCGGACAGGCTGCCATCCGCCTGCACCGGCAGATAGTCCGTCACGATCGACCGGACATTCCCCGCCGCGTCATAGCTCCAGCGCTTGTCCACCGCGTCCACACCCGACGACAGCGTGTCGCGATAGCGCGTGATCCGGCCCGCCGCGTCATACTCCGCGCTCCCGTCCTGCAACGTCTGCGCCTGGACCGTGTAGCTCGGCGGGACCCACTCCCAATCGTCCTGCCCCTCTCCCTCCGATACGGTCAATACCGGACCGCGCCCCGGCACCGGATAATAGCCGCCTGCCCGATACTCCCCGGTTTCGCGCACCAGCGTCTCGCGCGTCAGCTGGCCCAGCGCGTCATAGTCATAGCTCGCGACCTTGCGATCCCAGTTGCTGTCGGCGGCGGGCACGTCCCCCGAGACGACCTGACGGATCTGTCCGGTGTTGTAATAGCTATAGGCCAGATTGCGCACGGCGAGCCCGGAAAGCGTGCTCGTCTCCCCGACGATGCGGCCGACGCGATCATAGCGATAGGCATAGGCCTGGCCGCCCTTGTCGGTGCGGCTGGCGACCCGGCCGAAAATGTCCACATATTGGATCGCGGCATGGATGCCGTCACTGGACGACGCCCGATCCGCATCGGTGCTCGTCGTCTGGATCCAGCCGCCAGGCGCCTCCATCCCCCAGGCCGCGATGCCCGCATCCCAGGCATAGCTGGTCGTCGTCGCATCGCCGCCGAACGCGACTTGCAGCGTCACGCGGCCCAGCGCATCATATTCGGTGCGCTCGCGCCCCGCATAGCCGACGACATTGTTCCAATGGCCGATGCGCTGGCCCAGCACGTCATAGGCATAGGACTGGACCAGCGCACCCGCCGCCGTCGCCGGCCGGGTCGCCTGGGTGAGCCGGCCGAGCTGGTCATAGACCATCGCCGTGTAGCGGCCGAGCTCATCCCACGCCCCGATGCGATCGCCGAACACGTCATAGCTGCTGGAGGCCGCCTCGCCGTCCGCATGCCATTCGCGCACCACCAGCGCCGCAGCGTCGCCATAGCCGGTGCCCGCCAGCAGCTGGCGCGTCGTCTTCACCCCCGAGCCCGTCCACACGCTGTTCGCGTCCTGCGTGCCGATCAGGCGGCCCGAAATGTCGTAGAAGAAATTCTCGGTCGGGCGGATGCTCGAGACCACGTCGTTCTCGGCGGTGGCGGAAACCATGGGCCGCCGGATCTGGAGGACCCGGCCCATAGTGTTGTAGCCATAGTCGGTGCGCCGGCCATGGGCGTCGTCCTCCCAGGCCAGCTCGCCGAACGCGGTATAGCCGCGCGCCGTCGCGATGTTCTGCGCCGCGCCGCCCACCGCCGTGCGGCGCAGCATCTGCACCGTCTCCACCGCCTGGCCGCGCCCGTCGAAGCGCGTCGCCGTCGCCGTCACCGTTCCGCCGGCGATCCGGCCGATCGCCTCCGCCTGGGACATTCCCGACAGATCGGTATTGCCGTCGCTCTCGATCGTCAGCGTCTGCCGGCCGGCCGCGTCATAGGCATGGATGCGCCACACCCCGTCGCCCGCGTTCGAGCGGATCAGGCGGCCGCCATTGTCGTAGACGAACTGCTCCTGCCAGCCGCCATTGGTGCCCCGCGCAGTGACCTCGCCAAAGGCGTTGTACGCGCTCTGGGTCCAGCTGACTTCGTTCCAGGCCCCGCCCGAGATCGCGTTGACCGCGCGGCGGACGAGATTGCCCGCCAGGTCATATTGATAGGAGATTCCCTCCACCACCATCGTCCCGGCGGCGTCCCCGAGGGCGCGGTTGTAATATTCGCCGATCTTGCGGCCCGCCACGTCATAGACATAGCTGCGGGTCTGGCCGAGCGCGTCGGTCACACCGACGAGCCGGCCGGCCCCGTCATAGCGGTTGCTGGTGATCCGATCGCTGCCGGCGACCTGGTCGTCGCCCTGCCGCGTCATCACCAGCTGGCCGAGCCGGTCGTAGGAATAGCGCAGCGTCGGCGTGACGCCGCCAAAGGCCGACCGCGCCTCGCGCACCAGCCGGCCGGCATCGTCATAGGTGTAGGTAGTCCGGTCGCCCGTCGCCTCGGTCTTGGTCAGTACCTGGCCCAGCAGGTTGTAGGTGTAGCGGATCAGCGAAGTACCGCTCGCACCCAGGAGCTGGCCGTTCGCCAGGTTCAGCCCCCAGGCCTCGACGTTCAAGCGCCGCTCCTCGGTTCGCCGGCCCATCCTGTCATAGGCGAACTCGGTGACCCGGTCGTCGCCCCCGGGCATCGGCTCGGCATAGCCGCCGCTCGTGGCGCCGACGGGCGGGCTGGTGAACCGACGCTCGCTCAGGACATTGCCTTCCGCGTCGAGCGTCCAGCGCGTCAGATAGCCTTGCTGATCGACCTGCGCGATCTTGCGGCCGGCGTCGTCATAATAGGAATAGAGGCTCTTGCCGGTGCCGTCCGTGGTGCGGACCAGATCGCCGACGACATTATATTCGTAGGCCGTCTCCAGCGTGGCGCGAGGCACATGGACATAGGCGCTGCCGTTCCAATGGCCGACGCTCTGTTCGGCGACCCGGGTCCAGACCAGGCGATCCAGCGCATCATATCCGTAGCGCGTCTCGCGAAAGCTGCCGTCGGCCGGCGCCGGCGGCGTGCCGCCCGCCGTACCAGGCAAGGCGATCGGCGTCGCATGGATGCGGCGCGCTACGAGATTGCCGCCGGCGTCATACTCGAAGGTCGACAGCACGCCCTGCGGGTTGCCGGCGCTGCCCGTCTGCACCACCGTGGCGATCTTGCGGTCCAGATCGTCATAATAGGTGAGCGTGCGCGCGCCGGCCGCATCGATCGTCTCGATCAGATTGCCGCGCGTGTCGTAGCGATAATATTCGGTCGGCGTGGCCAGCGTCTGCGACAGCCCCACCGCCACCGCCGCGCCCCATTTCGAGGTCAGCCGGTCCGCCTTGTCATAGGCGAACCAGGTGTCGCGTCGCTCGGCCAGGTCGTACGCCTCGATCCGGTGGACGAGATTCCCGCGCGCGTCATATTCGTAGCGGTTGCGCGAGAAACCGGCGGTGACGACATTGCCGCTCCCATCCAGGATCGCCTGGACCCTCTCCTCCGCCAGCAGCCCGCGGCGATCATAGGAATATTCGGTGACGCCGCCGAGCTTGTTCCGGAACCGGGTCCGGTTGCCGAACGCGTCATAGCCGCTGGTCTCGACGCCGCCCTCGGCATCGGTGCTCGTCACCAGCCGGCCGAGCTTGTCATAGCCGAAGCGCGTCACCGCGCCGCCGCGCGTCACCGACGCCACTTCGCCGAACACCGTGTAGCTCGTCGATGTCGTGTACCCCAGCGCATCGATCACCGAGGTCACCCGGCCCGCCTGATCGTACTGGCTGTAGGTGCTGAAGCCGCGCGCGTTGATCGTCCGCGTCACTTCGCCGAACGCATTGTGCTCGAACACCGTCGGCGAGCCATAGGCGTTCGTCTGGCGGATCACGCGCCCGGCGCGGTCATATGCGAACGACGTGGTCCCGGCGTTCGATCCGGTCGTCTCCACCAGATCGCCCAGCCCGTTGTAGCGATAGGTGGTGATCGCCTGCTCGGCCGTGCCGAATGCCGCATATTCCACGGCCTTCCGGCCGGCGGTGTCGTAGAGATAATAGGTCCGGCTATCGTCCTGGCCGCCTTCCGAGGCGATGTCCCAGGCCAGCAGGCCGTTGGCATGGTAGTAATAGCGCCGCGACTGCCCAGCCTGGTTGATGGTGCGCGTGACCCGGCCCGCGGCGTCATAATAGGTGCTGGTGCCGGCCCAGCTCCCGCCGGCCACATTGTCGACCGCCGCGATCGTCCAGCTATCATTGGCCGAGACCGCGACGTCCCAGCGGCGCGTCGCGGAAACCCGTCCCGCAGCGTCATAATCGGTGCGGGTCACATAGCCTTCGGCATCGATGACGAAGCGCAGTTCGCCACGATCATTGTGATAGTAGCGCGTGACGCGGTCGCTCGACGTGGCGTAATGGGCAGCCCAATCATCCCACTCGGCCTTGCTGTACAGCGTCGTGGTGGGGTTGGCCGTCGCATATTCGATCCTGCGGACGAGCCGGCCCATATTGTCGTAGACATGGCCGACGACCGCGCCGGTTGCGCCGATCGTATAGGCGAGCCGGCCCGCATAGTCGTAGATGGCGCTGGTCGCCCGGTTCGCCGGATCGCCGGCCAGCGCGGCGACGGCGTTCTTCACCGACGCATGGGTATAGCGCGACAGCGCGGGCAGCGTGCCGGCATATTCGATCGTCTGGCGCACCGGCCCGAACGCGCTCCACGGCCAGCCCTGGAATACATAGACATATCCGGTAACGTGGTTCAGCGCATCGATGGAGAAGCGCAACAGGCCCTGCTGGTCGTAGACATGCCGCACAGAACGATCGCTCGCGCTCGTGCCGGCGCTGTCGCTCAGCGCCTGGAGCGAACCGCTCGCCCGCTGGGCGACGGCGGTCGCGTTGGCATAGGCGATCTCCTGCACTTTCTGCCCGGCGCCGTCATAGATCGTGCGCGTGAGATAGCCTTCGCCGTCGAGCGCGCCGATCGTCCGCCCCGCCCTGTCGTAGAAAAGGCGCGCGATGCTGTCCGCGGGATGGGCATCGGGCCGCGAGGCGCTCGGTCCATTCGCCTTGAACGCCTCGATCTGCCCCGCGCTCAGCTTGTTGATATGGCCGATGGTCTTCACCAGCCGGCCCGAGCCGTCATATTCATATGCGGTGACCGAGCCATCGCCCGCGATCGCCGCGATCAGCCGTCCTTCCCGGTCATGGACCGACCAGGTCCACAGATCGTCCGGATGGGCGGGCGGCCGGATCGCCGCGAGTGCCAGGCTGTTGTCGGGATCGTCGAGCGCCGCGAGCGTACCGCTACCGCTGACGGCGCCGGCATAGTGCACCGTCCCGACCAGCCGGCCGTTGCCGTCGTACCGATATTCGGTGACGCTGCCATTGCCGTCGATATCGGCCACCTTCCGGCCGAGCCCGTCATAGAGATAATGGACTTTCCGGCCGGTCGCATCGGTCGTCGTCCGCAGCCGGCCGTTCCTGTCATATGCGTATCGCGCGATGCCGCTCTCCACGAACGCACCGCTTTCGGTGAAGCTGACCAGGGCGCCGGTCTTGTCATAGGTCGAGGTCTGGACGAAGCCATTGGCCAGGGTGACGATGGTCTGGGTCGCCGCATCGTTGAAGACGAAGCTGGTCGTGCCCTCATTGACGTCGGTCTTCGCGGTCAGGCGGCCCAGCCCGTCATAGACATAGGTCTCCCGGTTCCGTCCCGCGACGAACGAGGACAGCAGCCGCCCGGCAAGGTCATAGCTGTAATATTCCTGGGTGAGGCCATCCGCTTCATGGGGCGAGCCCGGGGCATAGGCGCCGCCGTAGCGCAGCTTCTGCGTGAGGTTTCCGCGCACGTCATAGCGCAATTCCGTGATCATGATCTCGGTGGGTTCGACGGTGCCGGTCCACGCGACCATCTGCGCCTCGCTCGGGGCGCTGGCCGTTCCCAACCCGGACAGGTCGAACTTGCCGCGATATTGCTGGGTCAGCCGAAGCAGGCCATCCGCGCCATAGTCATATTCGGTGACACCGCCCTCGGCATCGATCGTGAAGCGCAGCCGGTTGGCGCCGTCATGGACGTGACGGATGGTGTGCGCGGCGGCGGCGCCGTCCTTGTCCGAGCCGATGCGCGTCTCGGTCAACAGCTGGTTCGCCGCATCATAGGTGCGGGTGACGACATTCCCGAGCCGATCGGTCGTGGTCAGCAGGTTGCCATTGGCGTCATAGGTATAGGCCGTCGCCTGCCCCATGGAATCGGTGACGCCGGTCAGGTCGCCATTGGCGTTGTAGCCGAACTGCACCGTCCTGGCCTGGTCGGTGCCATAGCCGCTGGTGATCCCCGTCAACTGGTTGGCGCGCTGGGCCGCGATTCCCGGAGTCAGCGTGACCGCGCCGATGAGGAGCGAGCGCCCCGCCCGCATGCCGAGCGGGCGATCGACATAGATGTCGATGCCGCCGGTTTCGGCCCGGTCATAGCTCCGGGTGATCTCGATGCGGGTCGGGGCGGTCGTGGACAGGCCGGTTATGTTGAAGAGGCCGCCCGCCTCCCGCGACAGGGTGCCCGGCCCCGAGACGATGCGTGCCAGGGCCCAGCCATTGTCGCCCCAGCCGGAAATCGTGCCGTAGAGCCCGATCGATGCCGCCGTGCCGTCCCCCGAGCCCTGCAGCGTGACCGCATAGGTAAGGGTGTCGCCGGGCGCGGCGGTGAGCGCCCATTTGATCGCGGCCCAGCCCGCGCCCGTGACCTCGAACCTGGTCGCCGCCGCGCCATCGATCGTGGCGGGCGCGGTCGCCAGATTGCTCCTGGGCCAGGTCGCGATGTCCGGGACCAGATTCCCCGGCGCATAATCGAGCCGGGTCGCCTGGCCGGCGGGATCGGTGACGATGGCATATCCCACGCCATAGGCGATGCCGGTGGTGCGGGTAGCGCCCGACGCGACCGTCTGGGCCAGGCTGGTGACGCGGTCGACCGCATCATAGCCGATGTCGAGGATCGAGCCGTCGCTCTGCTCGATCCGCGACACCAGGGTCGTCGCGCCGACATAGCCGTACCAGGTCGAATAGGAACTGCCGCCCGGGCTCAGCGCCACCGTAACCCGCGAGAGCCGGCCATGGCCGTCATAGGCATAGACCGTCGAGGCGCCGTCGCCCGAGATCACTTCGCTGATATGGTCGCCGCTCCACACATAGGTGAGCGTCTCGCCGTTCGCGGTGGTGAGCGTGGTCAGCTTGTCGCCGGTATAGCCATAGGTCAGCGCATTGCCGCTCGTGTCGCTCAGCGACGCGATGCGCCAATGGCCGGCAAAGGCGGAATAGGTCTCGGTGACGCGGCTGTCGCCATCGGTCCAGGTCCAGCTCGAGCCATCGTAGCGCAGCCGGTCGAAGCTCCCCGCCCCGTCAGTCGTGACATAGCTCGTGCCGTCCCAGCCATAGCTGATCTCGCTGCCGTCCGCCGAGCGCCGCTTCACCGTGCTGCCCCAGCTGTTCGCCGCCCCCGTCAGGCCGAAGACGCGCCGGTCCGTGCTCTGCAGCCAGTTGTCGCCATTGTCGTCGCTGTGGTTGCCCAGGCTGTTATAGGTGCGACCGACACCCGCATCCGGGCCGCGACCGACCAGGAACTCGTCCTGGCGGCTGATCAGCAGATTGCCGTTGGCCGCGTTGAGGAAAACCTGCTCGCCGCCGCGCCCCAAGCCGGCCGAGCCCAGCAGGCCCGACGATCCCAGGACGCTTCCCGAACCGCGCTCGAACCCCGTTCCAGCGCCGGTGAAGATCGCGACCATCATTCCCCCCATACTCAAACACGGGCGGCACAAGCGCCGTCCCGAAATGACCTGTCGGCGGAATTCGGCGATAGTTTAGGCCCGGGAGGAGATTTTCGCCGCGCCCCGGCAGGTTTTCCGGCGATCACGATCCGGGCCGCGGAACCATCGCCCGGTCGGATCGATTGCCGCACCATGAAGACATCGCGGTTCCGCCAGCTTTCGCGCCCCGCTCCGGAGCCGGCCGGATGAAGCGCCTGGTCGCTTTCGACCTCGACGGCACGCTCGCCGAGAGCAAGCAGGCGCTCACGCGCGAGATGGCCGAGATGCTGGCACGGCTGCTCGCGGTGGCCGACGCCGCCGTGATCTCGGGCGGCGACTGGCCGCAGTTCCGGCAGCAGGTGGCGGAGCAGTTGCGCGCCGGCACGCGGCGGGAGGGCCTTTGGCTGATGCCGACGACCGGCACCAAGCTCTATCGCTATGCCGGCGAATGGCGCGAGATCTATGCCGAGCGCTTCGGCGACGCCGAACGCGCGGCAATCCGCGCCGCGTTCGACCGGGCGCTGGCCAGGGTCGCCCTTCCCGCGGAGAGGATCTGGGGCGAGCGGATCGAGGATCGCGGCAGCCAGTTCACCTTTTCCGGGCTCGGCCAGCAGGCACCGCTGGCGGCCAAGACGGCATGGGATCCCGACCGGCGCAAGCGCGCCGCCCTGCAGGCCGAGCTGCAGCACCTGCTGCCCGATCTGTCGATCCGGCTCGGCGGCACGACCTCCATCGACGTGACGCGCCGCGGCATCGACAAGGCGCATGGCCTGGAAAGGCTCGCCAAGGAGAGCGGCATCCCCATCGCCGACATGCTGTTCGTCGGCGATGCCCTGTATCCCGGCGGCAATGACGAGCCCGCGCGCCGGACGGGCGTCGACGCCGTCCAGGTCCGCGACCCCGCCGAGACCTGCACCGTCATCGCCACCGTCATCGCCTGCCTGCACGCGCGCGTGGTTCCACCCGCCGGTGCCACGCGCCACCCGGCGGGCGGAACTGGCGGCCCCGCGGGAATTTGAACCAAAGCCGTTGAATTCAAAGCTATTTGCTTTGGTCTCCCGGCGTGCGGAATTATGGTTAACGAATCCGTGCCAACGCATCGATTCGGCACGGCAATCGGAAAATCCGGGGGGATTTCGTGGAAGCCGATCGCGCGCTCAACTTGCTCGACGACATGTTGTGGAACTGCCTGATCGTCGCGGGGCCGGTATTGCTCGCCACGCTCGTCGTCGGCGTGCTGGTCAGCATATTGCAGGTCGCGACGCAGATGCAGGAAATGACGCTGAGCTATGTGCCCAAGCTGCTGGTGGCGGCGATGCTGCTCATCCTGCTCGGCCCCTGGATGATCGCGCGCATCACCGATTTCGCGCGCGGCCTGTACCTGGTGATCCCCACCCTCGCGAGCTGATCATGGGTGACCTGACCGATCAGGCGGTGGCGGTGCTGCTGCTTAGCCTGCGCATCGCGCCGACGCTGGGCTTCGCCCAGCCCTTCACGCTGCTGCGCATTCCGGCGATGGTGCGGCTGATCCTGGCGATCGCGCTTTCCGCCTGGCTCGTCTCCGGCAATCCGGACGCGACCTGGCGTGCGCCCTTCTGGGACGCCGGCCTGCCCGTGGTCGTGCTGGGCGAGCTATTCCTTGGCATAGCGCTCGCGCTCGCGCTCCAGCTCGCCTTCGCGGCCCTGCTCACCGCGGGGCGCGCGATCGATATCCAGGCGGGGTTCGGCCTGGCCGTGCTGGTCGATCCCACCACGCGCGCGCAGATGCCGCTGGTGGGCACGTTCTTCGCCTATGCCGGTGCCGCGATCTTCTTCGCGATCGGCGCACCCGAGGACCTGCTCGCGATCTGGTCGGCCTCGGTCGAGAAAGTGCCGCTCGGCGCCGCGAGCCTGGGCGGCGATCCGGCGCCGCTGATCGAATATATGGGCACGGTGTTCCTGATGGCGATCGGGCTGGCGGGGATCGTGCTGCTGGTGCTGTTCCTGCTCGACCTGATCGTCGCCTTCCTGTCGCGCACCCTGCCGCAGATGAACGTGCTGCTCCTGGGATTCCAGGTGAAGGCGCTCGCCACCATCGCGGCGCTGCCGCTTGCGCTGTCCTTCTCGGGCGCGCTCTTCGCCCGGCTGATGCGGACCGCGCTCGAAACCATGCCGCGGCTGATCTGACATGGCCGAGCAGGAACAGAATCGCAGCGAAGCGCCGACCCCCTTCAAGCTGAAGAAGGCGCGCGAGAAGGGCATGGTCGCGCGCAGCGCCGAACTGGGCTTTCTGGGCGGCCTGATCGCGCTGGCGGGCTTCGGCGCGGTGGCCGGGCCGGCGATGGTCGGCGAGATCGCCGAGCTGATGCGCAAGGCCTTTTCCGCCGGCATCGACCGGGCGGGCGATCCCGAACAGGCCCAGGCGATGATCGGCACCATCGCCTGGGCGGCGATCCAGCCGCTCGCGCTGCTCGGCGGCACGATCATGGCGGTGGTGATCTTCCTCGAGATCCTCCAGCTGCGCGGGCTGATCTTCACCACCCAGCCGCTCAAGCCGGACTTCAATCGGCTCAATCCGGCCACCGGCCTCAAGCGGCTCTTCTCGATGCGGATGCTGAAGGAGACGCTGAAGACGGTGCTCAAGTCCGCGGTCTATGCGATCGCCGCCTGGTTCGTCGTCAAGGACGCGATCGCCCGCTTCGCGATCGCCGCGAGCGACGGCGAGCGGCTGGCCGAGGCGCTTGCCGGCGCGGGGCTGCGGCTGGTCTTCGTGTTCATCGCGATCGCGATCGGCTTCGTGATCCTCGACCAGGTGCTGGTCCGCGGCGAGTTCCTCAAGCAGATGCGCATGAGCCGCCGCGAAGTGACGCGCGAGGCCAAGGATCGCGAGGGCGATCCGCGCATCAAGCAGAAGCGCAAGCAGCTCCATGCCGAGTTCGCCAAGCAGAGCGAAGGCATGGGGGCGTTGCCGGGGTCGGACCTGGTAGTGGTCAATCCCGAGCATTTCGCCGTGGCGCTGCGCTACGATGCCGGGCGGATGATCGCGCCCGAGGTCTCGGCCAAGGGCCGCAACCGCTTCGCGCTGGCGATCAAGGACGAGGCATTCCGCCTGGGCATCCCCATCGTCGAACGGCCGCCGCTGGCGCGCGCGCTCTTCCGCGCCTGCCAGGCGGGCGGCGCGATCCCCCCTTCCACCTATGAGGCCGTGGCCGAGCTCTACATCGCGCTCCGCCGCACCTCGCACGCTCCGGAAACCGCATGATGTTCGACAAGCTGTTCCGCAACCAGAAGGACCTGGCGCTCGTCGGGGCCACGATCGCCATCCTCGTGATCCTGTTCGTGCCGATCCCGCCGGCCGTTCTCGACCTGGCGATCATCCTCAATTTCGGCCTGGGCCTGTCGATCATGCTGCTGACCTTCTATGTCGGCAAGCCGGTGGAATTCTCCACCTTCCCCTCGCTGCTGCTCGTCGCGACGCTCTACCGCCTGTCGCTCAACGTCGCCGCGACCCGCCTCATCCTGACGGGCGGCAGCGCCGGCGACGTGATCGGATCGATCGGCGCATTCGCAGTGCAGGGCAATTTCGTGATCGGCCTGGTCGTGTTCGCGATCCTGGTGGTCGTCCAATATGTCGTGGTCACCAGCGGCGCCCAGCGCGTCTCCGAAGTCGCCGCGCGCTTCACGCTGGATTCGATGCCCGGCCAGCAGATGAGCATCGATGCCGATCTCAACATGGGCCTGATCGACCAGAAGGAAGCGGTGCGCCGGCGCGAGGAACTGGAGAAGGAAGCGAGCTTCTACGGCGCGATGGACGGCGCCTCGAAGTTCGTGAAGGGCGATGCGATCGCCGGCATCATCATCCTGCTGATCAACATCATCGCCGGCTGGGTCGTCGGCGTCAGCCAGATGGGCATGGAATGGCCCGAGGCGCTGCAGCATTTCACGCTGCTGACCATCGGCGACGGCATCGCCACCCAGCTGCCCGCGCTGATCATCTCGATCGCCACCGGCATCATCGTCACTCGCTCCGCGGCGGACCGGCAGCTCTCCACCGAAGTCTTCCGCCAGCTCGCGTCCGAACCGCGCATCCCGCTGATCGTCGCGGCGGTGCTGCTCGCGCTGATGCTGATGCCGGGCATGCCCAAATGGCCGATCCTGCTGATCGGCGCGGCCGCCGGGCTCGCCTGGTGGCGCCTGCGCCGCCGCGCCGCCGCGCAGGACAGCGTGGGCGACGACGCCGCCAGCGAGACGATGGCCTCGGGCACGGCGCCGGTGCCTGCGGTCGAGATCCGCTTCGGCGCCGAGCTTGGCCAGGCCTGGGAAAAGGAAGGCGCCATCATCCTCGAGCGGCTGGCCGGTCTGCGGCGCGCGCAGGAGCAGGAGCTCGGCATCGGCTTTCCGGCGGTCAAGCTCGTCGACGGCCAGGGGCTGGGCAGCTTCGAATATGAGGTGCGGCTGTTCGGCTCCCGCTACGGCGCGGCCGAAGTCCGCCCCGAGCGCGTGCTGGCAATCGCCAACCAGGGCGCCAAGGCCAGGCTGGCCGGCGAGGAAACGGTGGACCCGGCCTTCGGCATGCCCGCCTTCTGGATCGCCGAGGGCGAGGGCCAGGCCGCGCGCGAAGCGGGCTATACGATCATCGATCCGATCACGCTGATGGTCACGCATTTCGGCGAGATCGTGCGCGGCGAGACCTCGACCCTGCTCACCCGCGCCACCGTCGCCGGGCTGCTGAACGAGGTGCGCGAGCGCCAGCCCGGACTGGTCGAGGACCTGATCCCCAACACGCTGACGCTTTCCGACGTGCAGCGCGTGCTGCAGAACCTGCTCGGCGAAGGCGTGTCGATCGCCAATCTCGACCTGATCGTCGAGCATCTCGTCGACCTGGCCCGCATCCAGAAGGATCCGATCGAGCTGACCGAGCAGATCCGCCAGCGGATGAGCTATGCCATCTGCCACCAGCTGCGCGGCAGCCATGGCGATCTCGCGGTGCTCAGCCTCGATCCGCGGGTGGAGAACCAGATCGTCGCCAGCATCGGCGCCAATGCGGGCCATAGCTCGCTGGCGGTCGAGCCGCGCCTGGCCGAGCAGATCATCCGCCGCCTCGCGCCGATGAGCGAGGAGATGTTCCGCCAGGGCCGCGCCCCGGTGCTGCTGTGCGGCGGCGAGATCCGTCGCCACCTGAAGAACCTTACCCGCCGCAGCATCCCCAAGCTCTCGATCCTGTCGGTGAGCGAAATCCCGATGCGCGTGAACCTGAAGTCGTTCGACGTGGTCCGGCTGGAAGGGTGAGCCGGGGCGACCCGCCGTCCCCGCCTGCGCGGGGATGCCGGGTGTGCCGATCATGTCCTGGCCCTAACGCGCGCCCAGCTTGGCCAGCGAATGGGCCAGCGTCTTGCCATCGGCGCCGATCGGCGTGTGGAGCGCAGTCTCGAAGATCGTGGCGGCGCGCGCGCTATTCCCCTCGCCCGCCGCGATCAGCATCGACGCGAGCGCCGCCGCGAAGCTCTCCCGGTCCAGCCGCAGCGCGATCGCGGTGCGCCGGCGCGCCTCCTCGACATGGCCGTCGAGCAGCTCGACCACCGCGATCGAGCCCTGCGCCTCGCCGAAATTGTCGTCGAGCGCCAGCGCCTTCTCGAAGCGCGCACGGCCGGCGGCGCGATCGCCGGCCAGGACATGCGCCCAGCCCGCCGCGATCCACGAGCCGAGATGCGTGCCGAACATCTCGGCGCCCTTGTCGAGGTCGCGCGCCGCCTCCGCCTGGTCGCCGCCCAGCATGCGCGTGAGCCCCAGCCCGATCCAGGCCCGGGGGGCGCCGGGCGCGCGGGCGAGCGCCGCCTCGAACAGCTCCGCCGCGGCCGTGGGATCGTCCTCGCTGAGCGCCAGCGTGCCGAGCGTGGTGAGGGCATCGGGATGATCGCCCGCCATCCGCGCCGTGCGCGCCGCGAGATCGGTGTCCTCGATATCGATCGCGAGCGTCGAGACGATGGCGTTGAGCCCGCGATGCTCGGGATGGAGCGAGATCAGCGTGCGGGCGCGCTCCCCGGCAAGATCGAACTGGCCGAGCTGGTGCAGCAGCTGCACTTCGAGCTGCGCAGCCTGGGGCAACGCAGCGCTGGTGGCCGTGTCGAGCACTGCCAGCGCCTCGTCGAAACGCTTGGCCATGGCGAGCGACCAGGCAAGGTTGAAGCGCACCGGCGGCGCGTCTGCGCCCCCGGCAAGCAGGGCCGCATAAAGGTCGGCGGCACGCGTCCAGTCCAGCCGGCGCATCGCCACGAGCCCGGCCAGATGCTGGGCCTGGGGCGTCAGCGGCCGCAACCGGGCGTGGCGATCGAGCAGTTCCTCGGCGGCATCGAAATGCGCTTCGGCAAAGGCCGCTTCCGCGGCATCGGCGATCAGCGCGACATTGTCCGGGTCCTCGGCCAGCAATGCCGCGAGGCGATCGTGGCGGCTCTGTGCGGCGGCGGTCTGGTTCATGCTCGAGATTCCCTCAACTGGGCCAGGGCCCGGTCCATCAATTGGCGCCCTTCGGGCGTCTCGCCGATCATCCGGCTGACCTGATCGACGATCGCGATCAGCGCCGGATCGTTCCCCACCGCTTCGCCGAATTGCTCGGCAAGCAGCCCCCGAACCATCGCCCGGCGCAGTTCCTCCTCATCCAGCGTGTCGAGCGCCGCCAGCGCGCGGACCCGGTCGAGCGGGCGCGCGGACGCCGCCTCGGCACGGGAGGTCCGGCCCTGCCGCGCCGTGCCGCGGTTGCGGCTGGTCCGTTGCAGCTGCTCGTGCAGGAGCAGCAGCACCTGATCGACATTGCCGATGCGAGTCATGTCGCGCGCGCGTTCAGTGCGAGGTTCCCCGCCCGATCTGGTCGAGCAGGAACGACGTGGCCGAAGCCTCCGCATCGGCGGGCGCGGCCGGTGCCCCGTCACCGGCCAGGCGGCTGCATTCGTCGATGATCAGGCGCATGTCGCGGTTCAGCGGCGGATTCTCCTCGTTCACCGCGATCCCTTCGGTCAGCTCGCGGATCGCCTCGCCGAAATGATCCTGGATCAGGTGCCGCAGCCCCCGGACGAAATGCGCGAGATAATGATCGGACGCCAGCGTATCGAGCGGCTCCCAGGTGGCGAGCGCACGCGCCGCCTCGCCCGAGGTCAGCTCGAAGAAGCCGAGCTGGAAGCGCGCCAGGGCAAAGTCCGGCGCCAGGGCGACGGCGCGGCTCAGCGCCGCGTGCGCCTCGATCGGCCGGCCCGATCCGGCGAGCATCGAGCCGCGCAGGAAGTGGAGCCGGGCATCGTCGGGATAGGCTTCGATCAGCCGCTCGGCGAGACCGAGCTCGTCCGGCGTGCCCGCATGCATCGCGGCGAGCAGCTGCGCCATCTCCTCGTCACTGCAAAGCGTCATGTCCGTCTCCATCAACGATATCCTATCCGTGTCCGCAGCTTCGCCAGTGCATGGGCGTGGAGCTGCGAGACGCGCCCCTTCGACAGCTCGAGCAACTGCGCGATCTGCGAGAAGCTTACGCCGTTCTCATAGTGCTGGCGAATGATCGCTGCCTCGCGCTCGGGCAAGCGATCGATCTCGCGGTCGAGCTGGGCGTTGAGCTGGCGCCATGCCAGGCTCTCATAGGCATTGGGGCGCCGGTCGATACCGTCCTCGGGCTCCACCAGGCCGGTTCCCTCCAGCATCAGGCCGATCGCGAGCCCGGCGGCGAGATCGGCGAGCGCGTCGAGCGGATCGGCCGGGCCGGCTTCCGCCGCGATCGAGCGGAGTCGCTCCGTCTCGATCCGGCGGCGATAGCTATATTGTGCGTCGCTCTCGTTCATCCGGGCCGCGCCATCCGCGATGCTGCCGATGATCCGGCGCCGCGCGAAGGCCCCGAAGGGAATGCCGCGCAACGGATCGTACCGGTCGATCGCGACCAGCAGCCCCTCATAGGCGAACTGCTCCATGTCGTTCAGCTCGACGCCATTGCGCGGCCGCGCGCGCAATTGGCGCCGGGCAATGGCGCGCGCCAGCGAGCGATACTGCGTGAATATCTGCTCGCGACACCTGAACTCGCGCTCGAAGCGGAATCGCCGCCACAGCGACGCTTCCACCCGCGGGGGCACCAGCAACAGGCCGAGCCCCGAGGAAGTGCCGCGGCGGCGCTGCTTCATCTGAAGCTTCCCAGCACGCCCTGCAGGATCAGCCCCCAGCCGTCGATCAGGACGAACATGAGGATCTTGATCGGCAGCGAGATCGTCGATGGCGGGACCATCATCATGCCGAGCGCGAGCAGGATCGAGGCGACGACAAGGTCGATCAGCAGGAACGGCAGCAGGATGACGAAGCCGATGGTGAAGGAGACGCGCAATTCATTGAGAATGAAGGCCGGCGTCAGCTTGAGCAGGTCCACCTGCTCGGGCCGGTCGGGCACGGGCGCCTTGGCGATCGCATAGATCGCCTCGATGTCGCCGTCGCGGGTCTGGGCGAGCATGAAGGTGCGCAGCGGCCCGCTGCCTTTCTCGATCGCCTGCTCGACGGAGACGCTGCCGGCCATCAGCGGCTTCAGCGCCTGGCTGTTCACAGCGGTCAATGTCGGCCCCATGGTGAACGCGGTCAGGAACAGCGCGAGGCTGATCAGCACCGGGTTGGGCGGCGTCTCGGGCATGCCGAAAGCGTGGCGGACCATTGCCAGCACCACGACGATGCGCACGAAGCTGGTCATGCTGATGAAGATCGCCGGGGCGACGGCCAGCAGCGTGAGCAGCAGCATGGTGCGCACCAGATCGGTGCTCATGCCCGGGCCATTGGCGGCGAAGGCAGCGGCGGGGGTAAGCAGCGCGGCGGCCAGCAGGCACGCCCGGGCGGCGCGGACAAGGCGCATCAGCCGGTCTCCCCCTCCGCGCCTGCCGGCTCCACCGAAGCGGAGGCTGGCGCCGAAACCGCGCATTCGCTCTCGCGCAGCAGGAGCTGTTGCTGCTGCGCGCACAGGACGAGATATTCGCGGCCGTCGCAGCGCAACAGGCAGACATCGGCATATTGGCTGACGCGGCGCGTTTCGAGCACCTCCACTCGCCGCTGTGCCGGCAGCGCCGCGACCAGCCCGCGCAAGCGCGGGAGCGGGAGGGCGATCCGCCCACCGCCACGCTTGAGCGCCAGGGCAGCCAGTGCCGCGAGCATCAGGCAGAGGAGCAGCGCCATCACGATCCGGGTGAGCGAAAGATTCAGGCTCCCGCCGCCGCCCAGCCGCCCCGGCTGCGCAAGGGCGGCGGGGGCATGAACGAGAAGCACCGCCAGGCCTGCCCATGCCGCGGTCAATCGGGCCATTGCGCGATCTCGGTGAGGCGCACGCCGAACTTCTCGCCCACCGCGACCAGTTCTCCCCGCGCCACCGCGACGCCGTTGAGGCGCAGCTCGACTGGCGTGTTGAGCTGCGCGTCGAGCGTCACCACCGCGCCGGCGGCGAGACCGGTCAGCTCGGCCACGGTCATCGGGGCGCCCCCCAGAAACGCCTCGAGCTGGACGCCGACATTCTCGATCAGCTTGCTGCTGACGCGTGCGGGCGCCGGCCGCTCGGGCCGGGCTGTGGCGGGCTGGGTCTCGGCGGACAGGATGTCACTCGGTTCGGTCACGGGATCACTCATCGGGTTGGAGCTTCTACGATCTCGAGCGCGGGGCCGCGCTCGCCTTCGACCACCGCGCAGCGACCGCGTGCCAGCGGCACGCCGTCCACCGCGAGCGGCAGAATGTCGTCGGTCGCGCAGTCGAGCACGAGCACATCGCCGCAGCCGAGCCCGGCAAGCTCGGCGACGGTGATGCGGCTGCGGCCGAGCAGCGCGGAAAGCGACACAGGGATATCGGCCAGCGCCGCCCTGCCGGAACCGAGGGACGCGCCGACCGCCGGTTCGGGCAGCGCCTCGCGGACGAAGCGGGCGAAAATGAGTGCCGACAGCTCGATCTGGAGCGTCAGCCCGCGCGTGGCGGTGACGATCTCGAGCCGGTGCACCGGCCCCTCGCCGCGCCCGGCTTCCGACTGATGCCAGACCGGCCGGTCCAGCGCGAAGCACTGGACAAGGCGGGACTTGAGACCGTCAAGGCATTCCTTGCCCAATGCCTCGAGCAGCGCCTGATCATGCGCATTGCGCTGGCCCGCTGCGGCCGGAACGCCAAGGACCATCGCGCCCAGCGCCATCGCTCCCGCCGGCGGCAGGCCGATCGCCAGGCCTTCTTCGCAGCTGTGCCACACCGCCTTGCGCAACTCGGCGCGCGGTGCCGCGATGCGCGCGAGCGCCCCGGCGACGCGCATCGGCTCGCCCGCGAACCATTCACCCGACCAGCTCTCGATCATGTCGGCGAGCGCACGCTGGGCCGCGGGCGGCGCCGCCGCACCGTCGGGCAGCCAGAGTCGACAGGGAAGCGTCATCCCTGCCCCCGGATGCCGAAGAGCTGCTGGATCATGTCGTTCGAGACGCTGACGATCTGCGACGAGGCCTGGAAGCCGCGCTGGATCAGGATCAGGTCGCCGAACTGCTTGGACAGATCGACATTCGATGCCTCGAGCTGCTTGGCCTTGACCAGGCCCACCCTGGGATCCTCGCTCGCGAGATAGATGCGCTCGCCGCTGCCGTTATAGGTGAACAGCCCGCCATCCTTCTCGAGCAGCGACTGGGTGTCGCGGAAGTCCGCGAGCGCGACCGCGCCGAGATCGAGCTTCTGCTCGTTCGAATAGGCGAGCTCGAGATGGCCGGTGGCATTGACCGTCACGGTGGTGAGCGCGCCCACGCCGTGCCCATCGATCGAGGAAGCGCGCAGGTTGGAAACGTCGCCCGAGGAATAGGACTGCACCGCCGAGAAATCCAAGGTCACTTTGAAGTTGTTGGTGGTATCCTCGACCTCGATCTTGGCGGTGCTGGGATCGACGACGCTGCCGATGAACTTCAGGTTCTTGGTCGCGACACTGCCCTTCTCGTCACTGATCTTGACGGTCCATTCGCCGGCGACCGTGCCCTTCTCGAACTTCGCGCTCCATTTGTGCGAGCCGCCCTTGGCGTCGTAGACGACCATGTCGTTGATCGTGACCGCGTTGACGGCGGTGTTCGACAGATTGTCCGTGAAGGTGATCGTGGTGCTGCCGAGCGGCGCGCTGGTGCGCTTCTGGTCGATCGAAAGGCTCACCGGCCGGCCGGAGGAGTCGAGCGTCGCCAGCCGGTAGCTGGTGCCCGAAAGGACGATGAACCCCTTGTTGTCCACTTCGAAGCTGCCGGTGCGCGCATAGAGCATCTTGTCGCCGTCCATCAGGACGAGGAAGCCGCCGCCATCGATCGCCAGGTCCAGATCGCGACCGGTCTGCCGCAACTGGCCGGCGCTCAGATCGAGCCGGCTCTGGCCGATGCCCACGCCGTTGCCGCCGCCATTGCTGTCGGTGTCGTGCGAGAGCCCGCCCTGGCTGCCGCTGCCATAATAGTTCTGGAACGTCACCGTCGAGCCCCGGAAGCCCGAGGTGTTGAGGTTGGTCACGTTGTTGCTGACCTGCTCCAGCCCGCGGGAATAGGCGTTGAGACCACTGAGGCCGATATAGATGGCACCGAACATGGCTTAATTCCCCTTCCTGACTTGCGAGATGCTGGCGATCGCGAGGTTGCTGATCGTGCGATTGTCCGCCGTCTTGATCGTGATCCGCGGCGTGCCGTTGTCGAAGGCCACCGCGGTCACCGTACCCGTCAGCGTGGTCGCGCCCGCCGGCACGTCGACCATGGTGCCGAGAAGGCTGGTCGCCTGGCTGGTCGCCTGGGCCGAGACCAGCAGCTCGAGCCGGTCGTTCATCGTCTGGCTCTGCTGGATCTGCGAGAATTGCGCGAGCTGTGAGACGAACTCGAAATTGTCCATCGGCTTCAGCGGATCCTGATAGGTCAGCTGGGTCAGGATGATCTTGAGCAGCGCATCAAAGCCGAGGCCGAAGGCATCGGTCGCCGCACTGGCGGTGCTGGCATTCTGCTGGGTGCCGTTGGCGGCACTCACCGGCGCGGTCTGCGCGATCATCGTTCACTCTCCCGTAGCGGCATGGCGTTGATCTGGATGCGGGCGGCGGAAAGACCGTGGCGGCCGAGCAGCGCCGCGATCTCGTCGCGCAACCGATGGCGTTCCGCCTCGTCCAGCCCTTCGACGCGCGCGGCAATCTGAAGCCCGCTCTCGAGTTCGCGCAGCGCCACGTGCAGCGCCGAACGGGCGGCGGAGGGCGTGCGATGGGCGCGGCGCTGCGCCGAGGCGACCGGATCGGCGGCGTCATAATCCTCGAGCGCCGGCGGCTGCGCGGGCGCGGCGCTCCCCATCGGCGCGGCCGGGACGACCGCCGGGACGGCACCGGCGGCACGCATCGCCGGCCGAGGCGCCGCGCC
>OAOK01000072.1_pt1 | contig 32352 bp, 29 predicted proteins | sample 1641101 | NCBI WGS metagenome assembly OAOK01 (sample SAMEA104232307, study PRJEB22302) | sediment metagenome | biome: forest; feature: aquifer; material: sediment | place: USA | collected 2011-08-07 | depth 0.01 m
GGCGCGGCGCCTGCTCCTCGCGCGGGGCGCGCTGCTCTTCGGCGGCGGGCTCGAAGCCCTCGGCCTCGACGGCATGGCCATTGCCATAGCCATTGGCGCGGCCGTTGCGGTCCTCGCGCTCGCGGCGAGGCTGGCGCTCCTGGCGCTCCTCACGCTCGCGGCCCTGACGCTCCTCGCGCTCGCGGCGCGGCGGCTGGGCGCGCTGCTCCTGCTGCTCGTCCGCTTCGTCGGCGCGATTGCCATCGGCCTCGACGTCGAAATCCTCGTCGTCGCCGTCGAAATCGTCGCGCTGGCGGCGCTGCTGGTTCTGCTCCTCGAAGCGCGAGCGGCTCTCACTCAGCACGCGGAAATAGTGATCCGCGAACTGGAGATAATATTCGGTGTTGACCCGGTCGCCCTGCATCTGGGCATCGCGCGCCAGATTCTTGTACTTCTCGAGCAGCTGGGCGGCGTTACCGCGCGCACGGTTGTCGATGCGGTTCCCATTACCCTGGCCCGGGTTGCCACCCTGGCGCTGCTGCTGCCCGCCACGACCACGACGGCGGCCGGCCTGACGATTGTTCATCAAGGTCTGTATGTCCTGTCTTGTTTACGCTGTCCGTCGGTCCAATTCCTGGGTCCCGGATGCAGTTTACAAATGCGCGCCAACGCCTCGGGAGGCGCGACTCGCCTGCCATGGCCACCGGACTGCAGCGGCTATCATGACCTGAATCGGGGCTGTGCTTTTCACGGCCCAAGTTTCAACGGCTTGGTTGAAAGTGCCCTACCCCGTCGCTGTCTTAGCCGGTGCAGCACCAATGTCCAAGCAGAAATATGTGTCGTTTTCGCGTCGTTTCAAGTCAGGAGCAGTGCGCGCGGCCGCTCTCCCAGATCCTTGTACAGCGTCACGGCGAAACCGCCATTCCGGGCAATCGCGGATACCGGCCCGGCCTGGGTCCAGCCGATCTCCAGCACCGCGGCGCCGCCGGGCGCGAGCAGGCGGCGGAGATCGGGAATGATCCGGCGATAATCGTCGAGCCCTTCGGGGCCCGCGAACAGCGCCGTGCCGGGCTCATGGCGGCGGACCTGCTCGGGCAGGTCCTCGTCCGTCCCGATATAGGGCGGGTTGGCGAGGATCAGGTCGAAGCGCGCAGCGAGCCCCTGCCCCCAGTCGCCGGGCCGGAAGGCGGCACGCGACGCCATCCCCAGCGCCGCGGCGTTGCGCCGGGCATAATCGAGCGCGACCTCCGACGCGTCCACCCCGAGCCCCTGCGCCTCGGGCCATTCGGCCAGCGCGGCGAGCAGCAGCGTGCCGGGGCCCGTGCCGAGATCGAGGATGCGCATGGGCGCGCGCGCGCCGAAATATTCGATCGCCGCCTCGATCAGCGTCTCGCTGTCGGGGCGCGGGATCAGCACCCCGGGGCCGACCGCGAGCTCGATCGTCCAGAAGGCGCGGCGGCCGGTGATGTACGCCACCGGCTCATGCGCCAGCCGCCGTGCAAGCAGCGATTCGAGCGCAGCGGGCACGGGATCGCCGAGATGGCGCAGGATCATCGCCTCGCGCGAGACGCCCAGGGCATGCGCCATCAGCAGCTCGGCATCGAGCCGGGGGGAATCGGAGACGGGTTCGAGGCGGCGGGCGGCTTCGTTCAGAGCCGAACTGACTCCCCTCCCGCTTGCGGGAGGGGTCGGGGGCGGGGCTGTCTCAGGCATCGGCGTGAGGCGACATGCCCTCCCCTAGCCCCTCCCGCAAGCGGGAGGGGGAAGTTATGAATCCAGCTGCGCCAGCCGGTCCGCCTCGTCCTGGGCGACGAGCGCGCCGATCAGCTCGTCCAGCTCGCCTTCCATCACTTCGGGCAGGCGGTGGAGCGTCAGGTTGATGCGGTGATCGGTCACGCGCCCCTGGGGGAAATTATAGGTCCGGATGCGCTCCGAGCGATCGCCCGAGCCCACCATCGACTGCCGCGCGCCCGCGCGCGCCGAGGCGAGCCGGTCGCGCTCGGCCTCGTACAGGCGGGTGCGCAGCACCTTCATCGCCTTGGCCTTGTTCTTGATCTGCGAGCGCTCGTCCTGCTGGATCACGATCGTGCCGGTCGGCAAGTGGGTGATGCGCACCGCCGAATCGGTGGTGTTCACGCCCTGCCCGCCCGGGCCCGAGGCGCGATAGATATCGATGCGCAGGTCCTTGTCGTCGATCCGGATATCGGCCTCTTCGGCTTCGGGAAGCACCGCCACCGTCGCCGCCGAAGTATGGATGCGCCCGCCCGCCTCGGTGGCCGGCACGCGCTGCACCCGGTGCACGCCGCTCTCGAACTTCAGCTTGGCGAACACGCCAGTGCCGGTGACGCTGAGCACCACTTCCTTGAAGCCGCCAAACTCCGATTCGGAGGACGAGATCAGCTCGATCTTCCAGCCCATCCGGTCGGCATAGCGCTGGTACATGCGCAGCAGGTCGCCGGCGAACAGCGCGGCTTCGTCGCCGCCCACGCCGGCGCGGATCTCGAGCATAGCCGGGCGCGCATCGGCCGCGTCCTTGGGCAGCAGCGAGAGCGCCAGCCCGCGCTCGGCATCGGCCAGCGCCGCTTCATTGGCGCGGAGTTCCTCCGCCGCCATCGCGCGCAGCTCGTCGTCGGGCTCCTGCGCCATTAGCGCGAGCGATTCGGCCTCGGCGCGCAGCCGGCGGACCTCGCCCGCGGCGAGCGCCACCGGCTCGATCTCGGCATATTCCTTGGAGACGGCGACGAACCTGTCGCCCGACAGGTCGCCGGTCGCCATCTGCGCCTGCAGCTCGTCGCGCCGCGCCTCGATCGCGGCGATGCGGTCGGCGGGGATCTTCATCGGGCGGCGCCCGAGACCAGCGTCGCCACCGCGTCGGCGTCCACCCCATCGCCATCGATCACGCGCTGCGCGATCGCGATCTCGCCGTCACGCTGCTGGAACGAGACCGTCATCGCCGGGCTCGCCTTCATCGCGCGGTCATAGCGCTTCCTGGGGCTGCCGCTCGCGAACAGCTCGGCGCTGAAGCCGGCATTGCGCAGCCCCGCCAGCAGGCCGATCGCGGCCGCTTCGCTGCCAGCCGCCTCGACCACGACGGCCACCTGCATGCGCTCCGCCGCCGGCTCCGCGATCAGCATCCCCAGCCGCTCGACCCCCGCCGCCCAGCCCACGCCCGGCGTCTCGGGGCCGCCGAGATTGCCGACCAGCCCGTCATAGCGGCCGCCCGCGAGCACGGTGCCCTGCGCGCCCAGCCGGTCGGTGACGAACTCGAAGGCGGTGTGGCGGTAGTAATCGAGCCCGCGCACCAGGCGGCTGTTGCGCGTCCATTGCACGCCGGCCGCGTCGAGCCCGTCGGTGACGGCCTTGAAGAAGGCCGCGGCCTCCGCGGTCAGATAGGCGTCGATGTCCGGCGCGCTGTCGGCGATCGGGCGGTCCTGCGGGTCCTTCGAATCCAGGATGCGCATCGGGTTCTTCTCGAGCCGGACGAGGCTGTCCTCGCTCAGCTGGTCCCGGTGCGCCGCGAAATGCGCGACCAGCGCGGTGCGCCAGGCGTCGCGCGTCTCGGCGTCGCCCAGCGTGTTGAGCTGGAGGGTGACGCCCTCGATGCCCAGCTCGCGCAGCAGCTGGTCGGCAAGGACGAGCAGCTCCACGTCGGCGGCCGGCTCGGCGGCGCCCAGGATCTCGGCGTCGAGCTGGTGGAACTGGCGGAAGCGGCCCTTTTGCGGGCGCTCGTAGCGGAACACCGGGCCGCTGGTGACGAGCTTGAGCGGCGCATATTGCTGCCAGCCCTCGGTGATATAGGCGCGGCAGATGCCGGCGGTGAATTCGGGGCGCAGCGTGATCAGGTCGCCGCCCTTGTCCTCGAACGTGTACATCTCCTTCGAGACGACGTCGCTGGTCTCGCCCATCGAGCGGGCGAACACGCCCGTCGCTTCGAACACCGGGATGTCGACGCGCTGGAAGCAATAGAGCTTGCGGACATGGTCGAAGGTCTCGAGGACGCGGGCGAACCTGCGCTGCTCGTCGCCGAAAATGTCCTGGGTGCCCCGGATGCGGTTGGGCGTTTCGATGCGTGCCATATTGGCGCGCGCCAATAGGCCGGTTCCGCCCGGGCCGCAACGCGGGAGATTGCAGGGGCTGCCATAACCGCAGGGAACCTTGCGACAAACGGGCAATTGTTGCGCCGTGTATCCAATCGTGGAAACCTGCCGTCTGCCGGAGGGGTGTTTCGCGTTTCCGGCACATTTCTTGTGTTGCACCTGCACAAGGCGCTGCCCAAGAGCATTCGTCACAAGAACCGCGCCCGAGTCGGCGCCCTGATCCGGGTTGAAGAATTGCACCGAATCACCCCTGGCGGCGCGTGCCGACCTTCCTTTGCCCTGCTCGCCACCACGCTGCTCCTCGCATCCTGCGGGAGCGGCGGCCAGACCGCGCAGAAAAAGGGCGCCGGCGGCCCGCCCCAGGTGGGCTTCGTGGTGGTCCAGCCGGGCCAGGTGCCGGTGGTCGCGGAGCTGACCGGGCGGGTGAACCCCTATCAGGCGTCCGAGGTCCGGCCGCAGGTGGCCGGGATCGTCCGCAAGCGCCTCTTCACCGAGGGCTCGATCGTCCGCCAGGGGCAGACGCTGTACCAGATCGACCCGAGCCTCTATTCCGCCAGCGTCGCCGAGGCGGCGGCCAGCCTGCAGAACGCCCAGGCCAATGCCGAGGCGACGCGGATCAGGGCGGATCGCTACAAGCCGCTCGCCGAGGCCGAGGCCGTGTCGAAGCAGGACTATACCGACGCCGCCGCCGCCGCCCGCCAGGCGCGCGCGCTGGTCGCCCAGACGGGGGCCCAGCTGCGCACCGCGCGGATCAACCTGCACTTCACCCGCGTCCCCGCGCCGATCACCGGCCGCATCGGCCGCTCGCTCGTCACCGAAGGCGCGCTGGTGACGACCAACCAGGCCGATCCGCTCGCGGTGATCCAGCGGCTCGACCCGATCTTCGTCGACATCCAGCAATCGAGCGGCGAGCTGCTGGCGCTGCGCCGCGCGCTCGCCCAGCAGGGCGTGACGCCGGGCAGCGCCAGCGTGCGCCTCAAGCTCGAGGACGGCAGCGAATATGGCACCACCGGCACCGTCGAATTCTCCGAAGTGATGGTCGACCAGAACACCGGCACCGTCACGCTGCGCGCCCGCTTCGCCAATCCCGGGGGGCTGCTGCTGCCGGGCATGTTCGTCCGCGCGGTCTTCACCCAGGCGATCGACACCCGCGCCTATCTGGTGCCGCAACAGGCCGTGTCGCGCGACGCCAGGGGCGCCGCCCAGCTCTGGGTCGTGGGCCCGGACAACAAGGCAGTGCGCCGCGACGTCACCGCCGAGCGCACCCAGGGCGCCTTCTGGGTCATCACCCAGGGGCTCAACCCCGGCGACAAGGTGATCACCCAGGGCATCGCCAACCTGAAGCCCAATGCCGATATCCGCCCGGTCCCGGCCGACACGCCGCAGAAGATCGAGCCGCCCCGCAAGGACCAGGGCGCCGGCGCCTCCAAGTCGAAGGGCGGCTGAGCACCCATGTCGCGCATCTTCATCGATCGCCCGATCTTCGCCTGGGTGATCGCGATCATCACCATGCTGATGGGGCTGGGCGCGGTCTTCTCGCTGCCGATCGCGCAATATCCCGACATCGCGCCGCCCCAGGTGAACATCCGCGCCACCTATCCCGGCGCGTCGGCGGAGACGGTGCAGAACTCGGTGACGCAGATCATCGAGCAGAACCTGACCGGCATCGACGGGCTGCTCTATTTCAGCTCCTCGTCCACCTCGCGCGGGCAGGTGACGATCAGCGCCACCTTCAACAAGGGCACCGATCCCGACATCGCCCAGGTGCAGGTGCAGAACCAGGTCCAGGCCGCGCTCTCGCGCCTGCCCAACCAGGTGCAGCAGCAGGGCGTGCGCGTCACCAAGTCCAACCCGGACACGCTGCTGCTCGTCGGTGTCTATGACGAGACCGACAAGCGCACCAATCGCGACGTGTCCGACTGGCTCTCGTCCAACCTGCAGGACACGCTGTCGCGCCTGCCGGGCGTGGGCGACGTCAACGTGTTCGGCTCGCCCTATGCGATGCGCATCTGGCTCAACCCCTCGGCGCTCGCCAGCTACGGCCTGATGCCGAGCGACGTGGTGACCGCGATCACCAGCCAGAACACCGAGGTCGCCGCCGGCGAGATCGGCGGCCAGCCGATGCCGTCCAGCCAGATGCTGAACGCGACGGTGACCGCCCAGTCGCGCCTGCAAACGCCGGAGCAGTTCGCCAAGATCATCCTGAAGACCCAGACCAGCGGCGCGCACGTGCTGTTGAAGGACGTCGCCCGGATCGAGCTGGGCGCGGAGAACTACAACGCCGTCAGCCGCGTCAACGGCCATCCCGGCTCGGGCATCGCGATCAGCACCGCGCCGGGCGCCGACGCGCTGAAGACGGCAGAACTGGTCAAGGCGACCGTTGCGGAAGCGGCCAAGGATTTCCCGCAGGGCTTCAACTACGCCTATGCCAACGACACCACCGAGTTCATCCAGCTCTCGATCGAGGAAGTGGTGAAGACGCTGGGCGAGGCGATCGCCCTCGTCGTCATCGTGATGTTCGTATTCCTGCAAAGCTGGCGCGCGACCCTGGTGCCGATGATCGCGGTGCCGGTGGTGCTGCTGGGCACCTTCGCGGTGTTCTACGCGCTCGGCTATTCGATCAACACGCTCACGCTGTTCGGGCTGGTGCTGGTGATCGGCCTGCTCGTCGACGACGCGATCGTCGTGGTCGAGAATGTCGAGCGCCTGATGGAGGAGGACCCCGACCTCACCCCGCGCGAGGCGACGATCAAGTCGATGGACCAGATCCAGATCGCGCTGGTGGCGATCGCGCTGGTGCTGTCCGCCGTGTTCCTGCCGATGGCGTTCTTCGGCGGATCGACCGGCGTGATCTACCGGCAATTCTCGGTCACCATCGTCTCGGCGATGGTCCTGTCGGTGCTGGTCGCGCTGATCCTCAGCCCGGCGCTCACCGCCACGGTGCTGAAGCGCAAGCAGGACATGCCCGCGCCCGGCAGCGGCTGGTTCGCGCGCCGCGTGCCCTTTCTCGGCCGCTGGACCCGCACCGGCATGGCGAAGTTCAACCAGGGCTTCGAATGGACGGTCGAGCGCTACACCAGCACCATTTCCTATGTCGTCGATCGCAAGTGGATCTTCCTGCTGATCTACCTGCTGTCCTGCGCGGTGCTGGTGCTGATGTTCTATCGCCTGCCCACCGGCTTCCTGCCGACCGAGGACCAGGGCGCCGCCAGCGTGCAGTTCCGCCTGCCCGCCGGCGCGACCCAGGCCCGCACCCAGGAAGTGCAGCTCGCGGTCGAGAAATATCTGCGCGAGCAGGAGGGCAGGAACGTCCGCACCATCTTCACCGTCACCGGCGGCGGCGGGGGCGGCGGCGCCAGCGGCCAGAATACCGGCCAGGGCTTCGTGAACTTCGTCTCCTGGGACGATCGCCCCGGCAAGGAGAACGGCGCCGACGCGATCGTCCAGCGCGCCGCCGGCGCCTTCCGCAACTTCCGCGACGCCCAGGTCTTCGCGCTGGTGCCGCCCGCGATCCGCGGCCTGGGCCAGTCGAACGGCTTCACGCTGGAGCTGCAGAACACCAGCGGCATGTCGCGCACCGACTTCGTGGCCGCCCGCGACAAGCTGCTCGCCGCGGCCAATGCCGATCCGGACCTCCAGGCCGTGCGCCTGTCCGACCTGCCCGACGTCTCCACGCTCAACATCCAGATCGACCAGGAGAAGCTCGCCGCGCTGGGCCTCACCCAGGCGGACGTCAACAACACGCTGTCGACCGCCTGGGGCGGCCGCTACGTCAACGACTTCATCGACCGCGGCCGGGTGAAGCGCGTCTTCGTCCAGGGCGACGCGCCCTATCGCGCCGATCCCAAGAATCTGGGCGAATGGTTCGTGCGCGGCGCCGACGGCAAGATGACGCCCTTCTCCTCCTTCGCCACGATCAGCTGGGCGACCGCGCCGACCACCGTCTCGCGCTTCCAGGGCATCTCCTCCTTCGAGTTCCAGGGCCAGCCCGCGCCGGGCAAGAGCTCGGGCGACGCGATGAAGCGCATGGAGACGCTCGCCGCGCAGATCCCGGGCACCAGCATCGCCTGGGCCGGCCTTTCCTATCAGGAGCGGCTGGCCGGCGGGCAGGCGCCGCTGCTGTACGGCGTCTCGCTGCTCATCGTGTTCCTGTGCCTGGCGGCGCTGTACGAGAGCTGGTCGATCCCCGTCGCCGCGATGCTGGTGGTGCCGCTCGGCCTGATCGGCGCGGTGTTCGCGGTGACGCTGCGCGGCCTCCAGAACGACGTCTATCTGCAGATCGGCCTGCTCACGACGATGGGCCTGGCAGTGAAGAACGCCATCCTGATGATCGAGTTCGCCGAGCGCGCCGAAAAGGAAGGCAAGCGCGTGATCGAGGCCGCGATCGAAGCCGCGCGCATCCGCTTCCGCCCGATCGTGATGACCAGCCTGGCCTTCATCTTCGGCGTGCTGCCGCTGGCGATCTCCACCGGTGCCGGCGCCAACAGCCGCATCGCGATCGGCACGGCGGTGATCGGCGGCATGCTCACCGCGCTGATCCTCGCCATCTTCTACATCCCGCTGTTCTTCGTGCTCGTCCGCCGCGGCGTGCGCGACGCGCTCAAGGCGCTGCGCGAACGGCGGGCCCGCAAGCGGGAGGCGCAGGCATGAAGCGCGCGGTTCTGACCCTGTTCCTCGGCACGGCGCTCGCCGGCTGCTCGATGGAACCGAAATATGCCCGGCCCGAAGCCCCGGTGCCGCCCGGCTGGCCGGTGGGAGACGCCTATCTCGAGGCCGACGAAGCGGCGCTGCCGAGCGTCACCTGGCAGGACATCTTCAAGGATCCGCGCCTCCAGAAGCTGATCGGGCAGGCGCTGGCCAATAATCGCGACCTGCGCATCGCCGCCGCCAACATCGCCGCGGCGCGCGCGCAATATCGCATCCAGCGCGCCGACCGGTTCCCCGGGCTGGATGCCGGCGCGGGCGCGACCGCATCGCATGGCAGCAGCACCGGCGCCGCCACCACGAGCGGCACCCGCACCAGCTTCTCGGGCAATGTCAGCATACCCGCCTTCGAGCTCGACCTGTTCGGCCGCGTCGCTTCGCTCACCCGTGCCGAGCAGGACCGCTGGTTCGCGACCGAGGCGGCGGCGCGCGCCACCCGGCTGACGCTGATCGGCGACATCGCCGCCGCCTGGCTCAACCATGCGGCGGACGCCAGCCTGCTCGCGATCGCCGAGAGCACCGCGGCCAATGCCGAGCGCGCGGTGGCGCTGACCGACCAGCGCCTGCAGGGCGGCATCGCGCCGCGCACCGACCTGGCCCAGGCCCGGCAGACGCTCGCCACCGCCCAGTCCGACGTCGCGGTGCAGAAGACCGCGCTGGCGCAGGACGTCAACGCGCTCCGGCTGCTGGTCGGCGCCGAGATCGACGCCACGCTGCTCTCCTCCGCCATCGAGGAGGCCGCGCCCACCGTTGCCGAGCTGCCCGCCGGCGTCGATTCGGGCGTGCTGCTCCGCCGGCCCGACGTGGTGCAGGCCGAATATACGCTGCGCGCCGCCAATGCCCAGATCGGCGCCGCGCGCGCCGCCCTCTTCCCGCGCATCTCGCTGACCGGCCTGCTCGGCTTCGCCAGCAACGCGCTGACCGGGCTCTTCTCGGGCAACGGCTTCAACTGGTCGGGCGGCGCGAGCGCCAGCTATCCGATCTTCAACGCCGGTGCCGGCCGCGCAGGCGTGGAACGGAGCGAGGCCCAGCGCGACGCGGCGCTCGCCAGCTACGAAAAGGCGATCCAGACTGCCTTCCGCGAAGTCGCCGACGCCCTGGCCCGGCGCGGCACCATCGCCGACCAGCTGAAGGCCGACACGGCCAACCTGGCCGCGGCCCAGGACAATTATCGCCTCGCCGACACGCGCTATCGCGGCGGGATCGACAATTTCCTCGCCAGCCTGGTCGCGCAACGCTCCTATTATTCCGCCCAGCGCGGGCTGGTGAACGCCAGGCTGGTGGAGGCGACCAACCTGGTGACGCTCTACCGCACGCTCGGCGGCGATTCGCTGCTGACGGTCACGCCTTCGGGGCCGCAGCCGGCGGGATCCTAGGGGCCAGGCCTCCAGCGAATACCGTCATCCCCGCGCAGGCAGGGATGACGATGGAGAATAGCGGGGTTGGCGTGGGAACATGCGTCCTCAACCCACCTTCCACCCTCCCCCCTTCCCCGCTATCGGTTGCGAAGCGAAACGGGAGTGGCAGATGGCGTACGAGACGATCCTGACCGAGCGGGCCGGCGACGTGCTGGTGATCACGCTCAACCGGCCCGATCGGCTCAACGCGGCCCCCCCGGCGATGTTCGACGAGATCCGCGACGCGCTGGCCCGGCTGGACGGTGCCCGCGCGGTGCTGCTCCAGGGGGCCGGCCGCGCCTTCTGCTCGGGCGCCGACGTGGCGAGCGGCGCGCTCGCCTCGGGCGATCCGGCCGCGGCGACGCATGCCGCGCTGACCGATCACTACAATCCCACGATCCTCGCCGTCGCGCGCCTGGGCGTGCCGGTGGTGAGCGCGGTGCGCGGTGCCGCCGCGGGCATCGGCTGCAGCCTGGCGCTGGCCGCCGATTTCTGCGTGGCGAGCGACACCGGCTATTTCCTCCAGGCCTTCGTCAATATCGGCCTGGTCCCCGATGGCGGGGCGACCTGGCTGTTGCCGCGCCTGGTCGGCCGCTCGCGCGCGGCGGAGATGATGCTGCTGGGCGAGAAGCTGCCCGCGACCAAGGCGCGCGACTGGGGCCTGGTGCACAGCGTCGTCTCGGACGAGCAGCTCGAGCATGAGGCGCTTGCGCTCGCCGCCCGCCTCGCCGCCGGGCCCACCGTGGCGCTCGGCCTGATCCGCCGCGGCATCGGCCAGGCGCTCGAATCGTCGCTGGAGGAAACGCTGGCGATGGAGGCCAACCACCAGCGCAGCGCGCGCGGCACCGCCGATTCCATGGAGGGCGGCCTGGCCTTCCTCCAGAAGCGCAAGCCGAACTTCACCGGGAAATAGCCTGCGAGGTTGACCGGCCGGGGGCGGCTGTGGCACTCGGCCCTCGGCTCGCGGGTATAGCACAATGGTAGTGCAGCAGCCTTCCAAGCTGAATACACGGGTTCGATTCCCGTTACCCGCTCCAAGCCCCTTCAAGCGATGACCGACACCACCGCCCCTCTCGCACTCTATGTGCACTGGCCGTTCTGCGTGTCGAAATGTCCCTATTGCGACTTCAACAGCCATGTCCGCGAGAGCGTCGACCAGGCCGCCTGGCGCGCGGCCATGCTTGCCGACCTGGCGCATGAGGCCGCCGCATTGCCCGGCCGCCGGCTCGGCTCGATCTTCTTCGGCGGCGGCACGCCTTCGCTGATGCCGCCCGAGACGGTCGCCGCCGTGATCGAGGCGGCCGAGGCGCATTGGGGCTTCGCACCCGGCATCGAGATCACGCTCGAGGCCAATCCCTCCTCCGTGGAAGCCGCGCGCTTCGCCGACATCGCCTCCGCCGGGGTGAACCGCGTCTCGCTGGGATTGCAGGCGCTCGACGATGCCGATCTGCGCTTCCTCGGCCGAGCGCACGGCGTCGAGGAGGGGCTGGCGGCGCTGGCGACCGCGCAGCGTGCCTTTGGCCGGGTCAGCTTCGACCTGATCTACGCCCGGCCGGGCCAGACGCTGGCCGGCTGGGAGGCGGAGCTGCGCCGCGCCCTGTCCTTCGGCACCGAGCATCTCTCGCTCTACCAGCTCACCATCGAGCCCGGCACGCGATTCGCCACGCTGTTCGAGAAAGGCGAGCTCGCCGCCTATGATCCCGACGCGGCGGCCGACCTGTTCGAGGCGACGCGGGCGATCGCCACGGCCGCCGGGCTGCCGGCCTATGAAGTCTCCAACCATGCCCGGCCGGGAGCGGAGAGCCGGCACAACCTCACTTATTGGCGCTATGGCGACTATGCGGGGGTCGGCCCCGGCGCGCATGGCCGGCGGAGCGGCATAGCCACGCTGCGGCGCAGGAAGCCCGAGAACTGGCTCGCGGCGATCACGCGCAACGGCCATGGCATCGAGCGCGAGGACCCGCTCGACCCGCACGACCGCGGCGTCGAGGCGCTGCTGATGGGCCTGCGCCTGGCCGAGGGCGTCGACCTGGCCGGGGTGCCGGACGCCCCGCTCGACCTGAAGGCGCTGGCAGGAATGGAAGCGCAGGGCCTGATCGCCCGCGCCGGCAGCCGGCTGATCGTTACCGATGCAGGGATGCCGGTGCTCGAGGCGATCCTGCGCGAGCTGGTGGTTACCTAATTCCTCCTCGAGCTTGCTCGGGGAGGGGGACCGCGCCGTGCAACGGCGGGGTGGAGGCGCGCGCCGGTTCACCGGCGGGTTGCGCCAGCCCCTCCACCATCGCTTCGCGATGGTCCCCCTCCCCCAGACAAGCTGGGGGAGGAAATATATCAGCCCCCGAACCCGGTCGGCGCCGGCGAGATCGTCACCGTGGTTCCGCCCTTCACTTCCTGCACCTCGAGCGCGCGCTCGGCGATGCCGTCGCGGCCGAAGCGGAAGGCGCCGTCGAGCCCGCCGAACCCGTCGGGCGCGACCAGGCGGCGCTCGGGGAAGATGTCGCCCGGCCGCCATTCGCGGGCGATGCGCACGGTGAGCAGCACCGCGTCATAGCCGAGCGTCGACAGGCGATAGGGCGCAGCACCGAAGCGGGCGCGATATTTGGTCGCATAGGTGCGGTAGTAATTATCCGGCACGCTGGCGAACCAGGCGCCGTTCAGCACCGCGTTCGCGCCGATCGCCGAATCGGTGTTCCACAGCTCGGTGCCGAGGATCCGCGAGGCCTTGCCGCCCGCCGACTTGCGGATGATCGGCGCCGCCGTCACGCCGCTCGTGCCCGAGCCCGCGATCAGGATCGCCTGATAGGGGGTGCGCGAAAGCTTGGTGATCGCGCTGGTCATCGAGCCGGGGCGGCCGTCATAGGTCTCCATCGCCAGCACCTTGCCGCCCTGGTCCTCCACGGCGCGCAGGAAGCTGGTCGAGGCGCGCTCGCCATAGACGCCGGACGTCATCAGCCCGACAAAGTTGGTGACGCCCTGGGCCCGGGCATAGTCGACCACCCGCTCGATCGACTGGGCCGGCGAATAGCCGAGCAGATAGGTGCCGTTGCCGGCCACCGCCGTGTCGTTCGAGAAGCTGAGCACCGGCACCCGCGCGGCCCGGGCGATCGGCGCCACTTCGCGCGCCTCCTCGGCGAGGAGCGGGCCGAGGATCAGCTTGTTGCCGTCGGCGATCGCCTGGCGCGCAGCGTTCGCGGCCCCGCCGGCAGTGTCGTAGGTGGTGATGCGCAGCACGTCCGATTTCGTGTCGAGGACCGCCAGCTGCGTCGCATTGGCGAGCGACTTGCCGACGCCGGCGTTCGGCCCGGTCATCGGCACGAGCAGGGCAACGCGGTGGCGCTCCACATCCTGCGGCAGGCCCGGCGAGATCGGGCGCGTCGAGGGCCGCTCGCGCGGCGCCTCCACCGTCGGCGCAGGGCGCGACTCGGGGATCACCCGCGGCCCGCTGGCACAGGCGGCGAGGAGGGCGGCGAGGCCCAAAGCGGCCCAGCGGAGGATGCCCCGTTGCGGATTCACGGTCGCGTCTGCCATTTACTCTCCCCGATGCACGCTGTTCTCACGCCCGGCCTCTATATCGTCGCCACCCCGATCGGCAATCTCGGTGACTTGTCGCCGCGCGCCTCCGAAATACTCCTGGGCGCCGATCTGGTTGCCGTCGAAGACAGCCGTGTGACAGCCGGCCTGTTCCGGCACCTGGGCGCGAAGGGGAAAATGACCCCCTATCACGACCATAATGCCGATGCGGTCCGCCCCGGCCTGGTCGCGCGCATGGCGACCGAGGCGATCGCGCTCGTCTCCGACGCGGGCACGCCGCTGATCTCCGATCCCGGCTTCAAGCTGGTGCGCGATGCGCGCGCCGCCGGCCATCCGGTGACGACGATTCCCGGCCCCTGCGCGGCGATCGCGGCGCTGACCCTGGCCGGCCTGCCGACCGACCGCTTCCTGTTCCTCGGCTTCCTGCCCGCCAAGCTCCATGCCCGCGCCGAGGCGATCGCCGAGATCGCCGGCGTGCGCGCCACGCTTGTCCTCTACGAATCGGGGCCGCGGCTCTCGGCCTGCCTCGCCGCGCTGGCCGAGGGGCTGGGCGACCGCGAGGCGGCCGTCGCGCGCGAGATCAGCAAGAAGTTCGAGGAGTGCGTGACCGGCTCGCTCACCCAGCTGGCCGAGCGCTATGCCGAGGCGCCGCCCAAGGGCGAGATCGTGGTGGTGGTCGCGCCGCCGGGCGCCCCCGCGCCCGCCAGCGCCGACGATGCCGATGCCGCGCTCGCCGAAGCGCTCACCCGGCTGCCCGCGAGCAAGGCGGCGGGCGAAGTGGCGAAGAAGCTCGGGCTCGACCGCAAGGCGCTCTATGCGCGGGCAATGGCGATGAAGGAATAGTCCGGCACGGGTCGGAACCGCCCCGATCCCGTCATCCCCGCGAGGGCGGGGATCCAGGGTTACTTCGCGCATCGCTCCCGACTCGGGATCCCCGCCTTCGCGGGGATGACGAAACAGCGCAGGGGATGACGAAACAGCGCCAAGGCCGACTCACGCGTATTCCTGCTCGAGCACGCGCATCTCGTCCGCGCCGGTAAGCTCGGCGAGGCGTTTGAGATAGGTTTCGGCGAGCTGGCGGCGGCGCAGCGCGGCGGCCTCCGTCATCGCCCGCTTCGCGGCAGCAAGTTCCTGAGCGGCGCGACGCCGATAATAGCGTTCGTTGGATTCCATCTGAATGCGACCCCCCGAAAGCACCGATAAACCCGGTTCGGTGCGACTCGGTCTGGCGATGGTAACCAAAGTTATCCACAGGTGCGAGTCGTGAGGGGCAGAAGACCAACGGATCGCCGCGCTGCGGAAACGCGTGGCCGCGAAGGCGAGCGCCGCGCCGCCTGGTGGCTATGGCTGAAAGGCTGGAAAATCCTCGATCGCCGCGTTCGCACCCCGGCCGGCGAAGTCGATCTGGTTGTGCGCCGCGGCAACCTGATCGCCTTTGTCGAGGTCAAGACCCGCGCCACTGCAGCCGATCTCGACTTCGCGATCGACGAGCGCCGGCTTGCCCGCGTGGCCGCCGCGGCGGAAGTGCTGATGCCGCGCTATGCCGGCCCGAACGACGATATCCGGGTCGACGTGATCCTCATTGCCCCGGGGACGCCGCCTCGCCATATCGAGAACGCCTGGATGGGGTGACTTATTCGAATAAGTCACCTAAGGTGTTCCCGAAGGAGGCCGAATGTCGCTCAATGTCGCCGTGCAGATGGACCCGCTCGACGCGATCAACATCGCGGGAGACTCGACCTTTGCGCTGATGCTCTCCGCCCAGGCGCGCGGCCACCGGCTGTTCCACTACAGCCCGGAGGACCTGAACTATTCCGCCGGCCGCGTCTGGACCCGGGCCCATCCGGTGACCGTGCAGCGGGTGGCGGGCGATCATTTCCGGTTCGAGGAGCCGGTGTCGCTCGACCTGGGCGAGGAAGCCGATGTCGTGCTGATGCGCCAGGATCCGCCCTTCGACCTGGGCTATATCACCGCGACCCATCTGCTCGAGCGGATCGCGGACCGGACATTGGTGGTCAACGATCCCGCCAGCGTGCGCAACGCGCCGGAAAAGGTGTTCGTCCTCGACTATCCGCAGTTCATGCCGCCGACGCTCGTCACCCGCAGCCTGGACGAGGCGCGCGCCTTCCTGGCGGTGCACGGCGAGATCGTCATCAAGCCGCTGCACGGCAATGGCGGCAAGGCGATCTTCAAGCTGGGCCGCGACGGCGCCAATCTTTCCTCGCTGATCGAAGTGTTCAACACCGCATGGCGCGAGCCGCACATGGTGCAGGCCTTCCTCCCTTCGGTGGCGGCGGGCGACAAGCGCATCGTGCTGGTCGACGGCGAAGTGGCCGGCGCGATCAACCGCATCCCGGGCGAAGGCGAGATCCGCTCGAACCTGGCAGTGGGCGGCAGCGCGGCCAAGACCGAGCTGACGGCGCGCGAGCAGGAGATCTGCGCGGTGCTGGGCCCGGAGCTGAAGCGGCGCGGGCTGCTGTTCGTCGGCATCGACGTGATCGGCGGCGAGTGGCTGACCGAGATCAACGTCACCTCGCCCACCGGCATCGTCGCCATCGACCGGTTCAACGGCACCGACACGGGCGCGCTGATCTGGCAGGCGATCGAGCGCCGCGTCGCCGAGCGGAGCTGATCGACACCGTATGTGGGACGCGGCTTCCTGGGGCTATTGGGGCATCTTCTGGCTGATGGTGCTCGAGAATGTGATTCCGCCGATACCGTCCGAGGCGATCATGAGCGTGGCGGGCATCGCCGTGGCGCGCGGCAAGATGAACCTGGCGCTGGTGCTGCTCGCCGGCACCGCGGGCACGGTGCTCGGCAATCTCTTCTGGTGGGAGATCGGCCGGCGGCTGGGCTACCAGCGCCTGCGGCCGCTGGTCGACCGCTGGGGCCGCTGGCTGACGCTCGACTGGCACGAGATCGAGAAGCTCAAGACCTATTTCGACAAATGGGGCGGGCCGACCGTATTGATCTTCCGCTTCATGCCGGTGGGCCGCACGGTCATCTCGATCCCCGCCGGCCTGATGCACATGCCCTTCTGGCGCTTCGTCGGCTATACCGCAGTGGGCAGCGCGATCTGGAACGTCATCCTGCTGGGCGGGGGCTATGCGCTCGGCGCCACGATCGAGGATATCGAGGATTGGGTGGGGCCGACGATCATCGCCATCGTCGCCGGGATCGCGCTGCTCTATGTCTGGCGGATCCTCACCTGGAAACCGCGGGACTGATCCGGTCGAGCGCGCTCGCGATGCGCTGGGCATAGGCTTCCATCTGCGGGGCGAGCGCGGCGAGGCCGAGGCGCGATTTCGGATCGATCGCGCAGAGCGTGCCGAAGAAGCTGCCGTCGCCGCGCAGGATCGGCCAGGAGATGTAGCTGCGGAAACCGTAGAGCGCCGGGGTGTGATGCCGGCGCCATTCCGGATCGGCATCGACATCGTCGATATAGACACCCTGCCCGCTCGCGCGGATCTCGTCGCAGATCGTCGTCTTGATCGCCAGCTCCTCGCCGGGGTTCAGCCCGAACTCGATCTTGTCGAGCACCTGGCAGGCGACCCAGCGATCGGGCGTGACGCGCGCCACCGCGGCAAAGCCCATGCCGGTGCGCTCGCACAATTCGGCAAGGATGATCTCGACTTCGGGGATGCGCTGGATGTCGGCGACATCGGCGAGATAGGGGGCGAGATAGGGATGGTCCATGCGCTCCGCCGTAGCGGAGCGTCGCGCCGGTGTAACTGATCGAAATCAGGCGCGGGGATGGGCGTTGCGATAGACGTCGAGCAGATGGGCGGCATCGACGGCGGTATAGACCTGGGTCGAGCTGAGGCTGGCATGGCCAAGCAGCTCCTGCAGCGCGCGCAGGTCCGCGCCCCGGCCGAGCAGATGGGTGGCGAAGCTGTGGCGCAGCGCGTGCGGGGTGGTGCGGTCCGACAGGCCGAGCGCGGCGCGGGCGGCGCGGACCGACTTGCGGATCACCCCCGCCGGCATCGGGCCGCCCTTCGCCCCGCGGAACAGCGGCGCGTCGCGCGAGACGCCATAGGGGCAGGCACGGGCATAGGCCTCGATCGCCGCGCGCACCTCGGGCAGCAGGGGGACGATGCGGGTCTTGTCGCGCTTGCCGGTGACGCTCATCGTCGGGCCCAGCGGCAGCACGGCGCCGGGGAGCCCCACCGCCTCGCCGATGCGCAATCCCGCGCCGTAGAGCAGCAGCAGCACCGCCCAGTCGCGCAGCCCGATCCAGGGCTCGCGCGCCTCCTCGGAGACGGTCTCAGCGAGCGCGACCGCCTCGTGCGGGGCGATCGGGCGGGGCACGCCCTTCCTGACGCGCGGTCCCTTGAGGCGGGGCAGCTCCGCCTCGTCGCCCCCGGCGAATCTGAGGAAGCCGCGCACCGCCGAAAGCTCGCGCGCGGCGGAGGCGTTGGACAGGCCCTCGCCGCGGCGATGGGCGAGATAGGCGCGCAGGTCCGCGGCGCTCGCCCGGCCGAGCGCATCGCGCGTGACGGGCCCGCCCCAATGCCGCTGGAGGAAGGCGACCAGCCGCTCGGCGGTGGCGCCATATGCCCGGACGGTATGCGCCGAACGCCGCCGGTCGCGCGCGAGATGCTGCGCATAGAGGAGCGGAAGGGCGGGCTCGGTCATGGGGGGATAGTACAGTTCCTCCCCGAGCTTGTCTCGGGGAGGGGGACCGCTCGCGCAGCGAGTGGTGGAGGGGCCGCCGCGAACGCGGCGGTGCCCGCCGCGCCCCTCCACCCCCGCCTTCGGCGGCGGTCAGCCTCCCCCAGCAAGCTGGGGGAGGAATTGGGAAGTCAGCCGATCTTCTGCCCGGTCTTGGCCCAATCGGCCATGAAGGCGGCGATGCCGTTGTCGGTCAGCGGGTGCTTGACCAGCTGGCGGATCACGCTCGGCGGCGCGGTCATCACGTCGGCGCCGATCTTGGCGGCCTCGAGCACATGGATCGGGTTGCGCACGCTGGCGACCAGGATCTCGGTGTCGAAAGCGTAATTGTCGTAGATCGTGCGGATGTCGGCGATCAGGTCCATGCCCGGATAGCCGATATCGTCATGCCGGCCGACAAAAGGCGAGATGAAGGTCGCGCCGGCCTTGGCGGCGAGCAGCGCCTGGTTGGCCGAGAAGCAGAGAGTCACGTTGACCATCGTGCCGTCGTCGGTGAGCGCCTTGCACGCCTTGAGGCCGTCGATCGTCAGCGGCACCTTGACCGCGACGTTGTCGGCGATCTTCCGGACGATCTCCGCCTCGCGCATCATGCCCTCGAAATCGAGCGCGACGACCTCGGCCGAGACCGGGCCCTCGACGATCTCGCAGATCTCCGCGACCACTTCGAGGAAATCGCGGCCCGCCTTGTGGATCAGCGAGGGATTGGTGGTGACGCCGTCGAGCAGGCCGGTGGCGGCCAGGTCGCGAATATCGGCGGTATCGGCAGTGTCGGCGAAGAACTTCATCGGGAATCCCTTATGACATTTGCTGTCAGTCGTGCGTGAGCATCAGCCTTGCACGGCCGCCCTTAAGCCGATTCACCGTGACGCGATAGGTGCCGGGGCGCATCCGGTAATAGAGGATCTTGTGGATCGTCGAGCAGCGCGGCCCCCGGCGCTCCGACGCCATGCGCAGCGCGCGCGGGCTGCCGGCGGCGAAGGCATCGATCCAGCCCGCGCGATCGATCGCGATGCCGACCGTGCCGGCCTTGCGGATCGTGACGCGCGTCTCGACGCCGCTGCCGCCACGCACCGGGAGCGTCACCGCATGGCCGGTATCCAGCCCGCGCCCGTCGCGCGTCCAGCCGGCGAGCGAGCGCGGAAGCCGCGTGTCGAGCGTCGCGCAGCGGCCCTGCGCCGCCATGCCCAGAGCCAGCGCCGTCGTGAGAATCATTGCCCTTGTCCCCCCTTTGATCGCGGCGATGTTCCATGGATGTTCCAGGCCCGGCAAGTAAAGCTTGCACCGGAATGAAGACGATGCGTTTAGGCGCGATGCGTTGGTGCGTCGTCCTGCCCCTGCTCCTGGCCGCCATGCCCGCGCGCGCGCAGCGGACCGACGACCAGCTGTGGCTGCAGGCGAGCGGCGTCGTCCGTATGGGCGAGCATCAGGAGGCGACGGTGGAAAGCATCGCCCGCTTCGGCGAGCGCGCCCGGGGGCTGGCGCACACCGAGATCGGCGGGCTGTTCGCCTGGAAGCTCGGCAAGGTCGAGCTCGCCATCGGCTATCGGCACGTCGAGGATTTCGTCGGCGACCGGACGCTGCCGAACGAGGAGCGGCTGCGCCAGCACGTGATCGTCCCGCTCGGCGCCGGCTTCGCCACGCGGATCCGGCTCGAGCAGCGCTTCAACAGCTCCGGCCCGGAGATCGGCCACCGCGTGCGCGGCCAGCTGCGCTTCAACGCGCCGCTGGGCCGGACCGGGCTCGGCCTGTTCGCGACGCACGAGACGTTCCTCAATCTCAACAGCACCGCCTGGGGCCAGCGCGGCGGGATCGAGCGGGTGCGGGCCAATATCGGACTGGGCGCGCCGCTGGGCCGCCAGCTGCGCGTCGAGATCGGCTATCTCAACCAGTATCGCTTCGGCCGCGCCGGCGCGCGCGACCAGATGGACCATGCGATGACGATCGGGCTGACGCTGCGGCCCTAGGGTGCCGGCTCGATCAGCAAATACCGTCATCCGCGCTTCTCCATCGTCCCCCCCGCGGGGGCGGGGATGACGGACGTAGTTTCAACGGCTTGTTTCGGCTTCCACCCTAAGCCTCGCTCACCTGCCTCAGGATCGCGGCGGAATCGCGGGCGCCCCAGCGCTCGGTGATCTTCCCGTCCTCCAGCCGGAACCATTCCATCGCGGCCACCTCATAGGGCCGCCCGGTCGGCGCCAGCCCGCCCAATCCGCGAAAGGGGCCGATGAAACGGCCGGTCTCGCGCAGGCGCACCGCCACCGAATCCCCCTCGGCGACCAGGTCGAGGATCTCCAGCCGCATCTCCATCCCCTCGTGCAGCTCGCGCCAGATCCCCATCGCCATGTCGAGCGATCCGGCGCCGAGCACGCCCCAGATCTTCGCATCCGGCGCGAAGAGCCGCGTCAGCCGCGCGACGTCGTGCGCGTTGAACGCGTCGACATAGGTGCGGACCGCCGCCTTGTTCGCGGCGCTCATTCGCCGGCCACCAGCATGGCCTTAACCCGCGCCCCGGCAAGGCCGGAGACATAGAGGCGATAGATGCCCGGCTCGAGCCGGAAGCGGACGATCTTGCGAATCGTCGAGCATTCGGGACCATGGCCGTGCCTGACCGAGGCGAGCGCCGTGCCGCCCTCGGCCCCCGGCAGCACGTCGATCCAGCCGCCCTGGTCGAGCGCCACGCCATAGATGCCGGCGCCCGCGATCCGGAAGCCGATCATCGCCGCCTTGCCCGGCTTGCTCCCCACGGGCAGGCCCTTGAGCGCCGCGCCGTCGATCGTGTCCAGCGCCACCGCCTTGCCGGGGACGAACGCGTCGCCCGGCGTGAGCCAGCCGAGCAGGCCGGTGGGCAGGCTGGCGTCGGTCGCCTTGCATTGGGTGGTCTGCGCCGCCGGGGCGGCGGGTGCGGCCTGGGCGAGCAACAGGGCAGCAGCGAGCAGCATCTTCGGTCTCCTTGAAGCGCCAACCGGATACGGGGATTCCGTTTCCGGTGCAAAAGCCCATATGAGGGGCATCCATGTCCCGCGCCCGCGTCCTCGTCCTCCATCCCGCGCTCGGCCCGCTCGACTATCGCGTGCCTGCCGGCATGCAGGTCGCGCCGGGATCGATCGTGGTCGTGCCGATCGGGCCGCGCCAATATGCGGGCGTGGTCTGGGAGCCCGAGCGGCTGCCGACCGAGGAGATCGGCGACAACCGGTTGCGGAACATCATGGCCGTCGCCGACGCGCCGCCGATTCCCGCATCGGTCCGCCGCCTCGTCGAATGGACCGCGGACTATTATCTGAGCCCGCCCTCGGCCGTGCTGGCGATGGCGCTGCGCACCTCGGCGGCGTTCGAGAGCGCGCCGACGATCACCGAATATCGCGCGACCGGCCAGGTGCCCGCCCGGCTGACCCCGCAGCGCGCCCAGGCGCTCGAGCGGATCGGCGAGCGCCAGGGGCTGGTGCGCGAGCTGGCCCTGGCCGCCGACGTCTCCGACGCAGTGATCCGCGGCTTGGTGAAGGCCGGCGCGATCGAAGCGGTGGTGGTCGACACCGACACGCCCTATCCGCTGCCCCAGCCCGATTTCGCTCCGCCCCGGCTCAACCCCGAACAGGCCGATGCCGCCGCGACGCTGCGCCAGGCAGTGGAGGCGGCCAGTTTCCAGCCCTTCCTGCTCGACGGGGTGACGGGATCGGGCAAGACCGAAGTCTATTTCGAAGCGGTCGCTGCGGCGCTGGCGGCGGGGCGGCAGACGCTGGTGCTGCTGCCCGAGATCGCGCTGACCGAGCCTTTCCTCACGCGCTTCGAGAAGCGCTTCGGCTGCGACCCCGTCGCCTGGCATTCGGGCCTGCGCACTTCGCAGCGTCGCCGCGCCTGGCGGGCGATCGCCGGCGGCGAGGCGATGGTGACGGTGGGCGCCCGCTCGGCGCTGTTCCTGCCCTATCCCAATCTCGGCCTGATCGTGGTCGACGAGGCGCACGAGACCAGCTTCAAGCAGGAGGACGGCGTCCATTACCATGCCCGCGACGTGGCGGTGATGCGCGGCCGGTTCGAATCCTGCCCGGTGATCCTCGCTTCCGCCACGCCGGCGATCGAGACGCGCCACCAGGTGGAGCTGGGCCGCTATGCGGAGCTCAAGCTGCCCGGACGATACGGCGCCGCCGAGATGCCCGAGATCCTGCCCATCGACCTGATCCAGGAGCCGCCCGAGCGCGGCCGCTGGCTGGCACCGCCGCTGGTAAAGGCGATCGACGCGACGCTGGCGCGGGGCGAGCAGTCGCTGCTGTTCCTCAACCGGCGCGGCTATGCCCCGCTGACGCTCTGCCGGCATTGCGGCCACCGTTTCCAATGCCCGAACTGCACCGCCTGGATGGTCGAGCATCGGCTGCTCCGCCGCCTCTCCTGCCATCATTGCGGGCACACCATCCCGGCGCCGAGCCTGTGCCCCGAATGCAAGAGCGAGGACACGCTGGTCGCCTGCGGCCCCGGCGTGGAGCGCATCGCCGACGAAGTGGCGGCGCTGTGGCCCGAGGCGCGGACCGCCATCGTCACCTCGGACACGCTCTGGTCGCCCGCCAAGGCCGCCGAGTTCGTCGCACGGATGGAACATGGCGCGATCGACATCGTCATCGGCACCCAGCTGGTCACCAAGGGCTATCACTTCCCCAATCTGACCCTGGTCGGCGTGGTCGATGCGGACCTGGGACTGGACGGCGGCGACCTGCGCGCCAGCGAGCGGACCTTCCAGCAGATCATGCAGGTGGCCGGGCGCGCGGGCCGGGGCGAGAAGCCCGGCACCGTCTATATCCAGACGCACGCGCCCGATGCGCCGGTGATGCGCGCGCTCGTCTCGGGTGATGCCGACAGCTTCTACGCCGCCGAGGCCGAGGCGCGCCGCGACGCCGAGGCCCCGCCCTATGGCCGCTATGCCGCGATCATCGTCTCGAGCGAGGACCGCGCCGCCGCCGAGGAAGCCGCCCGGATGATCGGCCGCACCGCGCCCGAGATCGGCGAGGACATGCACGTCTACGGCCCCGCGCCCGCCCCGCTGGCGATGCTGCGCGGCCGCCACCGCTACCGGCTGCTCGTCCATGCCCGGCGCAGCTTCGACGTGCAGCAGGTGCTGCGCGACTGGCTGGGCAGCCTGGCCTGGAGCCCCAAGGTGCGCGTGGCCGTGGACGTCGACCCCTACAGCTTCGTCTGATCCGCGGCAGACCCGATCGCCCGCCCCCGCAACGTCACCGATTGACGAGCCGGCCGCAGTTCATAAACTCGGTCGATCGGGGGGAAGAATCATGCGTCGTCATCTGTTGCTCGCCACTTCGCTGCTACTGCCGTCGTTCGCGCACGCCGCCGACTGGTACGAAGGCAGCTCCAAGCATTTCATCGTCTATTCGGAAGGCTCGCCCGAACAGGTCACCGCGGCGACCGAGTCGCTCGAGCGCTTCGACCAGGCGCTGCGGACGATCACCGGCACGCCGGACAAGCCGCTCAGCCCAAACCTGCGCGTCACCGTGTTCATGCTCGACGACGTCGATGCGATCCGGAAGCTTTCGGGCAACCACTCGATCGCCGGCTATTACCAGGCGCGCGCCTCCGGCCCGATGGCGTTCGCGCCGCGCAAGACCAGCGGCGAGCTCAGCGCGCGGACGATCCTGCAGCACGAATATGCCCATAGCTTCATGTTCGCGAGCTGGCCGAGCGCGGTGTTCGCCAAATGGTTCGTCGAGGGGTTCGCCGAGTTCGTCGGCACCGCCAGCTACCGGACGGACGGCACGCTGACCTTCGGCGCGCCGCCGGAATATCGCAAATACGGCATCAACCAGACCAACCAGATCCCGGCCAGCCAGTTGCTGATGCTCAACCCGGGCAAGCTCGACGGCCTGCAGACCCATATCCTCTATGGCCGCGGCTGGCTGCTCACCCATTATGCGCTGCTCGGCGGGCACGGCAAGGAACTGGCCGACTACATCACGTTGAGCAACGAGGGGAAGACCGCCGAGGCGGGCCGGTCCTTCGGGAATCCGAACGATCTCGACAATAAGCTCAACCGCTACATCTCGGGCAAGACGCTGCCGTTGCTGCGCCTTTCCAAGGACCAGGTCGCGGTCGGCAAGGTCACGCTGCGCAAGCTGGGTGCCGGCGAGATCGCCACCCTGCCGGCACGGCTGCGCTCGAGCAGCGGCGTGACCTCGGAAACCGCGCCCGAAGTCGCCGAGCTCGCGCGCCGGCTCGCGGCGCCCCATCCCACCGACGCGGCGGCGCAGAACGAGCTGGCCGAGGCCGAGTTCGACGCCAAGAACTATGCCGCCGCCGAAGCGGCCGCCGATCGCGCGCTGGCCGCCGATCCCAAGTCGATCCATGCCCTGCTCTACAAGGGCATGGCGCAGATGGAGGCCGCCAAGGCCGCCGGCGACACCAATCCGGAGCGCTGGAAGGCGATCCGCGGCTATTTCCTCAAGGCCAACAAGCTCGATACCGACTATCCCCAGCCGCTGGTGCTGTTCTACGAGAGCTTCGCCGCGGCCAAGCAGGCGCCGACCGCCAATGCGCGGAACGGACTGCTCGGCGCCTATGTGCTGGCACCGTTCGACACCGGCCTGCGCGTCACGGCGGGCAAGGTGCTGCTCGAGATGAACGACGCCAAGGCCGCGCGCGTCGCCTTCGAGCCGGTCGCCTACAGCCCGCACGCGCCGGTCGACAATATGGCGCTGAAGGTCCTCACCGCGCTCGACGAGAAGGGAACCGAAGGCGCGCTCGCCGTGCTCGCCGAGGGCGAGGCCAAGGCGAAGAAGGCGGCCGAGGAGGCGGAGAAGAAGAAAAAGGGCTGAACCCCGCTGCCGCCGCAGGCCCCGGCTTGAACCGCCGGGGCTTTTGCCCGAAAGCTGCCGGCCAAACGGAGGTTCGGGTTCGATGATGCGTCGGTTGCTTATCGTGGTGGCTATGCTCTTCGCATGGGCGGCCCCGGCGCATGCCGACGACATCTCCGCCTCGGCGCGCGGCGTGGTGCGGATCGTCACCATCGCGGTGGTCGATGACGAAGTGGTCGGCTTCGGCCATGGCAGCGGCTTCGCGGTGGCGCCGAACCGAGTGGTCACCAACGCGCACGTCGTCGACCTCGCCTCCCGCTATCCCGACAATGTCGTGATCGGCGTCGTCCCCTCGGAGGGCGACAAATCCTATCAGGGCAAGGTGATCAAGATCGACCAGGCGCGCGACCTGGCGCTGATCGAGTTCACCGGCGTGCGCCTGCCGCCGCTCACCCTGTTCGGCGGCAGGATCTCCGACGGCGACTCGCTCGTCGCGCTCGGCTATCCGGGCAATGTCGACGTCGCCACCGCGCGCTCGGCGGCGGATTTCATCAAGCCCCAGTCGCCGGTGCGCTCGCAGGGCGGGTTCGCCGGGCTGCGCCAGCTGAGCGGCGTGAGCGTGCTGCTCCACACCGCCAGCATCGCGCGCGGCAATTCGGGCGGCCCGCTGCTCGATCGCTGCGGCCGGGTGCTGGGCGTCAATTCGGCGATCACGCATAATGACGACGGCGATTCGACTTTCGCCTTCGCGATTGCCGGCAGCGAGCTGGCCGCCTTTCTGGGCGAGGCGAAGCAGCCCTTCGCCACGGTCGACATCCCCTGCACCTCGGTCGAGGAGCAGATGGCGCAGGAGCGCAGCGCCGACGAGAAGGCCCGCCTGGCGGCCGACGAGGCGTCGCGCGCCAATGCCGCCCGGGCCGAGGCCGAGCGCGACGATGCGATCACCCAGGCGCGCAATCGCGCCGAGACCGCCCGCGAGAACTATATGGCCGGTGCCGCGGTGCTGCTCGTGCTGGGCGCGCTGGCGGTGGGCGGGGCCGGGCTGCTGCTCTCGCGCGAGCGCAAGCGCGAGGCGATCTGGGTCGCGGCGGGCGGCGGCGTGCTGATGCTGGGCGCGGCCGCCCTGTTCCTCAGCCGGCCGGGCTTCGACGAAGCCACGGTGGTGCCGGTGCCCAAGGCCGTGGCGGCGGGCACCACGAGCACGGCGGCGCAGGGCAAGCTGGTCTGCACGCTCGTTCCCGAGCGCAGCCGGGTGATCGTTTCCCCGACCGACAAGGTCGACCTCGACATCGGCGAGGACGGCTGCATCAACGGCCGCACCCAATATGCCGAGTCGGGCACGCACTGGCAGCGCATCCTGGTGCCGGACCAGGAAGCCAATGTCTCGGTGCTCGACTTCGATCCGGCGACGGCCACCTACACCAATACGCGCTATCTGCTCTCCTCGGAGCAGATGAAGCAGGCGCGCGCGCTGCGGAAGGGCGTGCCGCTCAAGGAATGCTCGGCGGACCAGGCCAAGCGCGCCGAGCTGGCGACCCAGCAGCAATCGATCCGCACCGCGCTGCCGCCGGTGTACAACGAGAAGCTGGTCTACAAATGCTCGGCATCGGACGGGACGGCGGCCGGGACGACGCCCGCGGCGAAGTGATCCGCCGACCACCAGAGGAGTACGAGCCCCGACCCTAGATAGCTACTCACCGTCCTCCCCGCGCAGGCGGGGATCCAGGGTAGCATGGGGTAATCGAAGAAATCGCGCATGGGTTTGCCGGCGACGGCAAAGCGCGCCTCGCGACCCTTGCTCTCTACCCTGGGCCCCCGCCTGCGCGGGGAGGACGGTGGGGGTTGTGAGGCCCCAGCCTAGCCCCGGTCCACCCGCGCCGCGAAGCAGCCGGGCCTGGCATTGTGCACGTGCAGATACGCCACCGCCGGATCCGCGAAGAAGCGCGCGATCAGCGGCTCGAGATCACGGCCCTCCACCACCTCGGCATCGGTCATCATGCCGGCGCCGTCAAAGGCGCGGACCGAGAGCAGGCGGATCGCCAGCGGCTCGGGCACCGCATTCTCGAAACGCGCCGGCACCTCGGCCCCCTCGCGCACGAAGATGGCATGGGCGCTGCGATAGGGCGAGGCGACCGGCAGATGCTCGTGGTTGACCAGCAGCACCGTCTCGCCCGGCTCGGCATCGGCCAGCGTCACCCGGCACGGCGCGCCAGGCTTCTTGCCCACCGACATGCGGACGGCATGCCGCGCCGCCAGCTCCGCGTCCGACAGGCCGTAGAGAGGGCGGAACGGCGCCGGATCGATACCCTGGATTACATAGTTCATTGGTCCGCTCCCTCGCGCTTCAGCAATGCCTTTTTGCGGTCCACGCCATAGGCATAGCCGCCCATGCTGCCGTCCGAGCGCAGCGCGCGGTGGCACGGGATGATCACCGGCACGTGATTGGCGCCGCAAGCCGTGCCCGCGGCGCGCACCGCGCCGGGGCTGCCGGCGGCGGCGGCGAGCTGGGCATAGCTGCGCGTCTCGCCTGGCGGGATCGCACGCAGCGCCTGCCACACGGCTTCCTGAAAGGCCGTGCCCCGCACGTCGAGCGGCAGATCGGTGTCGCGCCCCGGGCTCTCCACCTCGGCGACCACCCGCGCGGCGAGCGCGGCGAGCGCCGCCCCGCCCTGGACCACCTCCGCCGCCGGGAAGCGCCGGGTCAGGTCGAAGGCATTCTCCTCGAAGGCGACGCGGCACAGGCCCTTGTCAGTCGCCGCGATCAGCAGCGGGCCCAGGCTGGTCTCGGCGACGGTCCAGCGGATCGTCACGCCCGCGCCGCCGCGCTTCCATATGCTGGGGCTCATGCCGAGCCGGGCATTGGCGGTCTCGTAGAAGCGGCTCGGCGCGGAATAGCCGGCCTCGTAGATCGCGCCGGTCACGCTTTCCTCGCCGGACAGCGCCTCGGCGGCGCGCTTCGCCTTCAGCCCGCGGGCATAGGCGGCGGGCGTCACGCCGGTGGCGCGCTTGAACAGCCGGTGGAAATGATGCGGCGCATAGCCGACCGCCGCGGCGACTTCGTCGAGCGAGACACTATCCTCGGCCGCCTCGATCAGCGCCACCGCCTTCGCCACGGCGATCCGGTCGCGGCCGACCTCGTCGGGCTTGCAGCGCAGGCACGCCCGATAGCCGGCGGCACGGGCGGCATCGGCATCGTCGAAGAACTCGACATGCTCGCGCTTCGGCCGGCGCGCCGGGCAAGTCGGCTTGCAATAGATGCGCGTGGTGGTCACCGCGACGATCAATCGCCCGTCAAAGGCGCGGTCGCGCGCTTCGAAGGCGGCCCAGGCCGCGTCTTCGGAGAGGGAGAATGGGTGGGTCATGGGATGGATATAGGCGCGCGCCGGGCGGGCCACATCCCGGCGATTGCGGTCAAACCCGCTTCCGAAGCTCCCCTCCCTGGAAGGGAGGGGCTGGGGGTGGGTGGAGGCTTGGCGATACTGCAGCCCCATGCATAGCCTCATCGTATCGCGGGCAAATACCCACCCCCGACCCCTCCCTTCCAGGGAGGGGAGTCTAATAACTCATACAAATCCCTCTTGCCCTTCCACCCCAAACCCGCCACCGTTAGCGCTAACGGGCGCATGCCGCGACGCCCGCACGGGAGAGGCCATGTCCTTCTGGCGACGCACGCACGCCCTGCGCTGGTGGATCATCGGGATCGTGATGCTGGGCACGGTCGTGAACTATCTCACCCGCTCCACCCTGGCGGTCGCCGCCCCCGTGTTCATGCCGGACCTGGGCATCGACGAGCATCAATATGGCTGGATCACCGCCGCCTTCCAGGCCGGCGTGATGCTGCAGCCGATCGTCGGCTACATCCTCGACACGATCGGGCTGCGCACCGGGCTCGCCATCTTCGCGAGCTGCTGGGGGGTGCTGACCATGGCGCACGGCCTCGCCTTCAACTGGCAGATGCTGTTCGGCCTGCGCGGCGCGCTGGGCTTTGCCGAGGGCACCTCGCACACCGGCGGGCTCAAGGTCGTCTCCGAATGGTTTCCCGCGAAGGAGCGGGGTCTTGCCGGCGGCATCTACAATCTCGGCGCTTCGGCCGGATCGGCGCTGGCGGCGCCGCTGGTCGCCTGGTCGATCTGGATGTGGAACTGGCGCGCGGCCTTCGTGATCGCCGGCGCCCTTGCCCTGTTCTGGGCGCTGCTGTGGCTGCGCTGCTATCGTCCGCCCGCCGAGCATCCTGCGATCGGCGAAGCGGAGCGCGCCCATATCCTGGCCGGACAGGAAGCGCATATACAGGCGGCGGGGGCGCGGCCCTCGATCCTGTCGATCCTGCGCCAGCGCAATTTCTGGGGCATCGCGATCCCGCGCTTCCTGGCCGATCCGACCTGGGGCACGCTGACCTTCTGGCTGCCGCTCTATCTGGTGAAGGTGCGCCATTTCGACCTGGCCGAGATCGCGCTCAGCGCCTTCCTGCCCTTCGTCGCCGCCGATCTGGGCTGCCTGTTCGGGCCGGCGGTGGTGCTGTGGCTCCAGCGCCGCGGCGTCGACCTGATCGATGCGCGCCGCTGGACCTTCACGCTGGGCGCGGTGCTGATGACCGGCATGCTGTTCGTCGGCACGGTGGAGAGCGCCTGGGCGGCGGTCGCCCTGCTCTCGCTCGGCGGCTTCGCGCATCAGACGCTGTCGGTCACCGTGATCACCATGGCGAGCGACCTGTTCCGCCGCGACGAGCTCGGCACCGTCGCCGGCATGGCCGGCACCTGCGCCAATGCCTCGATCCTGATCTTCTCGCTGCTGATGGGGAGCCTCGTCGCCTCGATCGGCTACACTCCCTTCTTCATCGCGCTCGGCCTGCTCGACCTCGTGGCGGCCGCGCTGCTCTGGACCCTGGTGCGCAAACCCGCATGACCCGCAACCCCATCCTGCCGGGCTTCAACCCCGATCCCTCGATCGTCCGGGTGCGCGACGATTACTACATCGCCACCTCCACCTTCGAATGGTTCCCGGGCGTGCAGATCCACCACAGCCGCGACCTTGCCAACTGGGAGCTGATCGCCCGGCCGCTCAACCGCCGGAGCCAGCTGGACATGCGCGGCNATCCCGACAGTTGCGGGGTGTGGGCGCCGTGCCTTTCGCATGACGGCGCGCGCTTCCACCTGATCTACACCGATGTGAAGCGCTATGGCCGCACGACGGTGGGCGGCGCATCGGGCGCGTCGCTCCGCGACTTCCACAATTATCTCGTCACCTGCGAGACGGTGAACGGCGAGTGGTCCGATCCGATCCACCTGAACAGCAGCGGTTTCGACCCCTCGCTCTTCCATGACGAGGACGGGCGGAAATATCTGCTCAACATGCTCTGGGACCACCGGCCGGGCCGCAACCGCTTCGCCGGGATCGTGCTGCAGGAATATTGCCCCGAGCGGCGCCGGCTGATCGGCGAGCGGACCAACATCTTCCCCGGCACGCCGCTCGGCCTCACCGAGGCGCCGCACCTCTACAAGCGCGGCGGCTGGTATCATCTCCTCACCGCCGAGGGCGGCACCGGCTGGAACCATGCGGTGACCATGGCGCGCTCGCGGAGCCTCACCGGTCCCTATGAACTCCACCCCGACATCCATATCCTCTCCAGCCGCACCCGCCCGGACGCGCCGCTCCAGCGGGCCGGCCATGCCGATCTGGTCGAGACGCCGGCGGGCGAGCCCTGGCTGGTCTATCTCTGCGGCCGCCCGCTCCCCAATCGCGGGCGCTGCGTGCTGGGCCGCGAGACCGCGATCCAGCCGATGCGCTGGGGCGCGGATGGCTGGCTCCATACCATCGGCGAGCCGGGCATGCCGATGCGCGACGTGCCCGGCCCCGAAGGCCGCCAGCCCGCCGACATGCGCGCCGATTTCGACGATCCCATCCTGCCGATCGACTTCCAATGGCTGCGCACGCCCGAGCCGGAGGCGATCTTCAGCCTCACCGCCCGGCCCGGCCATCTGCGCCTCCATGGCCGCGAGACGATCGGCAGCCTGTTCACCCAGGCACTGGTCGCGCGGCGGCAACAGGATTTTTGCTATTCCGCCTCCTGCGCGCTCGATTTCGCTCCCCGCCATTTCCAGCAGGCGGCGGGGCTGGTCGCCTATTACAACGCGGCCAAGTTCCACTATCTGCACGTCAGCCATGACGCGGAGGCCGGCCGCCATCTGCGCGTGATGTCCGCGCTGCCCGATGCGCCGCAGGCCGATGCCTTCACTGCGCCGATCCCGATACCGGAAGGGCCGATCGAGCTGCGTGCCGAGGTCGATTACGAGCGGCTGCGCTTCGCCTGGCGCCTGCCCGGCGGCGCGTGGCAATGGCTGGCGGAACAGTTCGACGCTTCGATCCTGTCGGACGAGGCGAGTGCGCCCGGCCTGCCCAATTTCACCGGGGCGTTCATCGGCATGGCATGCCAGGACCTGTCCGGTGCCGGCCTCCACGCGGATTTCGACTGGTTCGCCTATCGCGAGCGGGAATTCAGCCCTCGCGGGTCGGGCGCCTGATCAGCCGCCGCAGCGGCGGAATGCCCGGCTTCGCATGCGGCTTGCCCGTGCCGAAGCGCGCGGCGAGCGCGGCGGAGAGATCGGCGAGCACATGCTCCTGGCCGCGAAAGGCATGCGCGATCTCCTCCTCGGTCAACGCCTTCATGAAGGCGCAGCCATAGGTATTGCCCGAGCGGCGCACCACCTTGGCGGCGCGCGATCCCGCGCCCGAAAGGCCGAGCGAGACGAGCGTGCCGTCCGGGAGATCGAGCTCCGAAGTGAAACGGAAGCCCGTGCGCGAGAAATCCTCGACCTGCACGTCGATCGGCCCGCCGTCCGGCGTGCGCAGGGTCGAGGGCGAATCCGTGTCGAACCGGATCGCTCCGCGGCGGTCGATGTCTCCGAGGATCTCAAGCTTGGCGACGAGCAATTTGGGGCTCCATGGTTGGCGCCCCGAGCCTAGCGGGCCATGGGTTAACGAGTGCTTTGCGAGCGAGTCCGCGCGCGTTAATTTCGCATGCGCAACGGCGCGCGCCCGTCCCGGCCGTTTTCGTCGCACCAGCTCGCGTCCCGGTCGCAATCCCGATTGGCGCCGCGGCCCGGCTCCGTCCTCCCTGCCGATGCCGCCGGACGAGGACGAAACATGGCAAGACGCATATCCCTGATCCTGCCCGCGCTGCTCGCCGCC
>OAOK01000075.1_pt1 | contig 29659 bp, 27 predicted proteins | sample 1641101 | NCBI WGS metagenome assembly OAOK01 (sample SAMEA104232307, study PRJEB22302) | sediment metagenome | biome: forest; feature: aquifer; material: sediment | place: USA | collected 2011-08-07 | depth 0.01 m
TCATGGTGGCCGCCGCCGGTTCGGCCGGGGCCCCGCCGATCTTGCCGCCGCGCTGGCCGCGCGTCCGGCCTGGCTGCTCGCCGGGGATCCACTGAGCGCACTCGATCCGGCCGCGCAATTCGCCCGGATCGAGCAGCTGCGCGCGGCCGCGGACCAGGGAATGGGCATCGTCGTCACGCTCGCCGATCCCGTCCTCGCCGCCCGCCTGGCCGATGCGGTGCTGCTGCTCGGCGGCGGTCGCATGATCGCCTTTGGCGTGCCCGGCGACGCGCTCGCCCATCAGCCGCTGCGCGCGGCGTTCGGCGTGGAGGTGATGGTGATCGGCGATGCGCAGGGCCGGTTGCTCCCCGTGCCGATCGGCTGCGCAGAATAGTCCTCGCTTCCCTGCAAGGGAGGGGCGAGGGTGGGTGGCGTTGCGGCGATACCGTGGTCGCAGGGATGCGGCGCCGTATCGCGTACATCGATCCACCCCCGGCCCCTCCCTTGCCGGGAGGGGAGTTGATGTGCCACTGCGTAATTAAATTACACACTGAGTCGGGCCGGCAGAGTCCGCAGGAGAGCGAAATGCGTAACATCGACCATGTTATTGTCGGCCATGACGGCGGTGCCGGCGCCCGCACTGGAGACGTCTTCAATCCGAACACCGGCCAGGTGCAGGCCCGGGTGCAGCTCGGCACCCAGGCCGATCTCGACAAGGCCGTCGCCGCCGCGCTCGCCGCCCAGCCCGGCTGGGCCGCGACCAACCCGCAGCGCCGCGCCCGCGTGATGTTCGCGTTCAAGGCGCTGGTCGAGAAGCACATGGACGAGCTGGCGCACCTGCTCAGCTCCGAGCATGGCAAGGTGATCGCCGACGCCAAGGGCGACATCCAGCGCGGCCTGGAAGTGATCGAATTCGCCTGCGGCATCCCGCACGTGCTGAAGGGCGAATATACCCAGGGCGCCGGCCCCGGCATCGACGTGTACAGCATGCGCCAGCCGCTCGGCATCGGTGCGGGCATCACGCCGTTCAACTTCCCGGCGATGATTCCGATGTGGATGTTCGGCGTCGCCATCGCGTGCGGCAATGCCTTCATCCTCAAGCCCAGCGAGCGCGATCCCAGCGTGCCGGTGCGCCTCGCCGAGCTGATGCGCGAGGCCGGCGCGCCGGAGGGCATCCTCCAGGTCGTGCACGGCGACAAGGAAATGGTCGACGCGATCCTCGATCATCCGGCGATCGCGGCGGTCAGCTTCGTCGGCTCGTCGGACATTGCGCATTATGTCTATCGCCGCGGCGTCGAGGCCGGGAAGCGCGTCCAGGCGATGGGCGGCGCCAAGAATCACGGCATCGTCATGCCCGATGCCGATCTCGACCAGGTGGTGGCGGACCTGTCCGGCGCCGCCTTCGGCTCGGCGGGCGAGCGCTGCATGGCGCTGCCGGTGGTGGTGCCGGTGGGCGACAAGACCGCCGATGCCCTGCGCGAGAAGCTGATCCCGGCGATCGCGGCGCTGCGGGTCGGCGTCTCCACCGATGCCGAGGCGCATTACGGCCCGGTGGTGAACGCCGCCCACAAGCAGCGCGTCGAGAACTGGATCCAGACGGGCGTGGACGAAGGCGCCGAGCTGGTGGTCGACGGGCGCGGCTTCCAGCTCCAGGGCCATGAGCAGGGCTTCTTCATCGGGCCGAGCCTGTTCGATCGCGTCACGCCGGACATGCAGGCGTACAAGGAAGAGATTTTCGGACCCGTCCTCCAGATCGTCCGCGCGCCCGATTTCGAGACCGCGCTGCGGCTGCCGAGCGACCATCAATATGGCAACGGCGTCGCCATCTTCACCCGCAACGGCCATGCGGCGCGCGAATTCGCGGCGCGCGTCAATGTCGGCATGGTCGGCATCAACGTGCCGATCCCGGTGCCGGTCGCCTATCACACCTTTGGCGGCTGGAAGCGCTCGGCGTTCGGCGACACCAACCAGCACGGCATGGAAGGCGTGAAGTTCTGGACCAAGGTGAAGACCATCACCCAGCGCTGGCCCGATGGCGGCGGCACCGGTGACAGTGCCTTCATCATCCCGACGATGGGCTGATCCATGCTCGCCCTCGGGGCAGGGCTGCTCCTTGCACTGGCCGGTAGCGGCCAGCATGGGGTCGTGGACGGGCCGGGCCGCTTCTGCGGTTACGGCCCGGTCATCGATCTGCGCGCGGGCGAGCGGATCAAGCTGGGCCAGGGCGGCATCCATAGCGGCCGGTTCCGCTGGAAGGGTGCGTTCGGCAGCCTGGACGTCACAGGTATCCAATGGGGCAGCCCGCCCTCGGGCGAGGGGCGCAAGCAGCCCACGGCCGCGGGGCAGACTCTGTTCGAGGCGTGGCGCGAGGGTGGCCGCCATGTCGTGGCGATCTGGAACGGCAGCCACGGCGTCGCCTATTTCCGCTCGTCCCGCCGGTTCACGCCCGCGCAGTTGGCCGCGATCGAACGGGTATCGCTGTTCGACGAGGCCGGCCCCGCGCCGGAAGGGTGCAAGCTGAGGACGGTCTTTGTCTGGGAATGATCGGTCAGGTCCTGGCCGCGACTTCACGCTTTCCCTTCCCGAACCACGGCACTGCCGCCGCCGCGAAGGCTTCGTGGTAGCGCGGGTGCTCGGTGCCCATCCAGCGATCCCACCAGGTGAAGTAGAGCCCGAAATTATGCCCGCCGCCGCTATGGTGCAGGTCATGATGCGTCGCAGTGGTCAGCCAGGCGGTGAGCGGGAAGCGCGTGAATCCCGGCGGCATCAGCTCGTGCCCCGAATGGCCGAGCACGTTGCGGCCGATCTGGTGGAGCAGGAAGGCGAGCACCGTGATCGCGTGCATCGGCGCGAACAGCAGGAAGAGCGGCAGGAACATGCCCTCCAGCACGCCCTCGATCGGCGCGAAGCTATAGGCGGCCCAGGGCGTCGGCGTGCGCGACTTGTGATGGGTCAGGTGGGCGCGGCGGAACATCGCCCGGGTGTGCAGCCCGCGATGCATCCAGTAGAAATAGGCATCGTGCGCGATCACGATCGCCACGAACTCCAGCGCCGCCTGCCACCAGGGCGGGGCGGCGAAGGCGAGATGGATGATCCCCGCCTGGTTCATCGCCAGCGTGGCGATGCTCCACAGCGCGAAGATGCCGACCGAGAGCATCGAATGGCGGAACTCGCGGGCCCGGTCGCCCCGGGCGGGCGGGCGTTTCTGGATGCGCCGGGCCGCGGTCCAGCGCGCGCCGGCCCAGAGGATGGCGGTCATCCCGCCGGCGGCGACGAGATAGCGGGCCAGTTCGACGGCGAAGCTGTGCGCGCCGTGCGCGGCGAGCGGTACGATCCAATGTTGCATGTCGCATCCTCGAAAGCGGATGCCGATCTGCTAGGCCGCGGCGCCGCGCCGGTCCCGCCGCGCCCGGAAAATGCCGCGCATTTCCGGAATCGATCAGCCTTTTTCGGGATCGAGGATCGCCGCGCGCCGATATTCGCTGGGGCTGGTGCCGGTGGCGTCGCGAAAGGCGCGATTGAACGGGGCGAGGCTGCCATAGCCCAGGTCCATCGCCAGGGTGAGCACGGGCAGGTCCACTCGGGCCGGGTCGCTCAGCCAGGCCCTGGCATCGGCGATGCGGTGCGAATTGAGGAAGTCCGAGAAGTTGCGATAGCCCAGCCGCTGGTTGATCAGCGCGCGCAGCCGATGCTCGGGCACGCCCAGCTTGCCGGCGAGCACGCCGATGCCGAGCCCGGGCTCGCGATGGACATGGGCGGCCATCGCCGCGTCGAGCTTCTGCTTGAGCACATGCTCGGCCGGCGACAGCGGCGGGCGTATGGGCTGCGGCGCGGCCCTGTCGAACAGCAGCTCGGCATTGGCCGAGAGCATCGCGGCGCCGAACGCCAGGATCGCGATCAGCGCGGTGCCCGACTGGAGCAGCATCAGCCAGATATCGGTGCGCAGCAGGTCATACACGCTCTCCACCACCACGATGCCCAGGGTCTGCACGCCCACCACGATCACGAAGCCCAGCCGGAACATCCGGCGCTTCTCGCTCAGATCGTCGCCGCGATTGGCGATGGCGATGACGATGGCATGCACCGCGAGCAGGAAGGCGATGCCGTGCTGCACCGCGCCCGCCGCCACGGGCCGCTGATGGGTCACGTACAGCGCATGGGTGAAGAGCAGCCAGTCGATCAGCGTCACCCCCAAGGCAAGCGCGAACAGGCGCCTGTCGACGGGCCGCTCGAAGATCAGATGGGCGAACACCCACAGTGCCAGCGGGGCGTTGAGCGAGAAGAGCTGGATCACCGGCCAGGCCGCCGAGCGCCACAGCTGCAATGCGGGCGAGACGATGGCGAGATAGGCCGCCACGCACACCAGCAGCGCGATCGTCGCGCGGCGGATCGGCGCGGGCGCGCCGCTGCGGCCCGCCACCAGCGCCATCAGCAGCAGCTGGCCGACGCCCATCAGCCGCATCGCCGTATCGATAAGCAACAGCCGCTCCATGCGCAGCCTTATGGCGCCGCCCTCCGCCAGCGTCTATTGGCGGAGACGGCTGGAACCAGGGGGGAAGGGCGATGACCGGGTTGCGCTTCGTGCTCAAGGCGATGATCGCCTGCATCGCGCTGGCGATGGTGGTGCCGGGCAAGCGCACGATCAGCGTGATCGCGTCGACGCCGCCCCAGGCGGCCAAGCGCATCGCGCTCAGCTTCGACGACGTGCCGCGCGGCCGCGGCGCCTTCCTCACCCCCGACGAGCGCACCGCGCGCCTGGTCGAGATCTTTCGCTCGCGCCACGTGCCGCAGCCGGTCTTCTTCCTCAATCCCAACCGGATCGTCCATTTCGGCGACGGGATCGACGCGCCGAAGCGCATCGCCGCCTATGTCGCCGCCGGCGGGGTGCTCGCCAACCACACCAACACCCATCCGAAGCTGTCCAAGGTGACGGCCGACATCTTCCTCGCCGATATCGACCGGGCCGAGGCCTATCTGAAGACCCAGGGCAAGGCATACCGCCCCTGGCTGCGCTTCCCCTATCTGGACGAGGGCGGGCCCGACAGGGCGAAGCGCGACGCCGTCCGCGCCGGCCTGGCCGCGCGGGGGATGATGAACGGCTATGCGACGATCGACGGCTCGGACTGGAACATGGAGGGCCAGGCCATCGCGGCGCGCAAGGCGGGCAAGGCCATCGACATGGACGCGCTGCGCGACCTCTATGTCGAGACGCATGTCCGGTCCGCCGATTTCGGCGACGAGCTGGCCCGCCGCGCGCTCGGCCGCTCGCCGGCGCACGTCCTGCTGCTGCACGAGACCGACATGGCCGGGCTGTTCCTGGGCGACCTGATCGACGCGCTGCGCCAGGACGGCTGGGAGATCATCGGCGCGGACGAGGCCTATGCCGATCCGATGCACCGCGAGCGCCCGGACGTCGCCTGGACGGCGGGCACGATGATCGAGCAGATCGCCTGGGAGAAGAAGCTCGCCAAGCCGCGTTGGTACGAGCGCAACGATGTCAAGGTCGCCAATGCGCTCTTCGCCGAGCGGGTGCTGCACGAGAAGCTGGGGGCGGGGAAATGATCCTCGCCTCCTGTTCAGCCCTATTTGCTCCCCGGCCTTTGCCGGGGAACCGTGTCGTTTCCACCCTTCCGGATCGCCGTCCGGCCCAAGGATCCTTTCATGACTGACCAGTTCGAACTCACCGACGACCAGCGCGCCATCCAGGAGATGGCCCGGAAATTCACTGCCGACGCGATCACGCCGCACGCGGCGGAGTGGGACGAGAAGCACATCTTCCCGCGCGACACGATCCGGGCCGCGGCCGAGCTGGGCTTCGCCTCCATCTATGTCTCGGAAGAGAGCGGCGGCATCGGCCTGGGCCGGCTCGAGGCGGCGTTGATCATGGAGGCGATGGCCTATGGCTGCCCCTCGACCAGCGCCTTCATCTCGATCCACAACATGGCGAGCTGGATGATCGACCGCTTCGGCAGCCAGGCGGTCAAGGACAAATATCTGCCTTCGCTGATCACGATGGAGCGGATCGCCTCCTATTGCCTTACCGAGCCGAGCTCGGGCTCGGACGCCGCCGCGCTCAAGACGCGGGCGGTGCTGGACGGCGATCACTATGTCGTCAGCGGCTCGAAGCAGTTCATCTCGGGTGCCGGCGAGAACGAAGTCTATGTCACGATGGTCCGCACCGGCGAGGAGGGCCCCAAGGGCATTTCCTGCCTGGTGATCGAAAAGGACATGCCCGGCGTGTCCTTCGGCGCGAACGAGCGCAAGCTGGGCTGGCATTCGCAGCCCACCCGCCAGGTAAGCTTCGACAATGTCCGCGTGCCGGTGGCGAACCGTATCGGGGGCGAAGGCGAGGGCTTCCGTTTCGCCATGATGGGCCTCGATGGCGGCCGGCTGAACATCGGCGCCTGCTCGCTCGGCGGCGCCCAGCGCTGCCTGGACGAAGCGGTGCGATACACCCGGGAGCGCCAGCAGTTCGGCAAGCCGATCGCGGATTTCCAGAACACCCAGTTCGTCCTTGCCGACATGGCGACCGAGCTGGAGGCGGCGCGGGCGCTGCTCTATCTCGCCGCCGCCAAGGTGACGTCGGGCGCGCCGGACAAGACCAAATTCGCGGCCATGGCCAAGCGGTTGGCGACCGACACCGGCAGCTCGGTGGTCGATCGCGCGCTCCAGCTGCACGGCGGCTATGGCTATCTGATGGACTATCCGATCGAGCGTTTCTGGCGCGACCTGCGCGTCCACTCGATCCTCGAGGGCACCAACCAGGTGATGCGGATGATCGTCGGCCGGGAGCTCACCCGCCAGTGAGCCTCGCGTCAGATGGGACGGACCATGATGGCCTCCAGCCCCTGCGAGCCCATCTTGGCTTCGAATTCCAGGCGCTGGCCCTCGACGAGCTGCGCGAGGCCCGCCGCGCGCAGCGTCGCGAGGCGGATGATCACGTCCTCCTTGCTCCCGTCGTGCGTGATGAAGCCGATGCCCTTGTGCATGTTGTACCACTTCGTCGTGCCGGTTCCGGTCATGGCGTATCTCTCTCTCGTGTCGCGGCGAGGCTATGGCCCCGCGTGTGGGCGGGCAATCCGATGAAGGACGAAAATGGACGCTGAAGTCATCCTCCAGGCCGAAGGCAAGGCGGGCCGCATCCGGCTCAACCGCCCCAAGGCGATCCATGCGCTCAACACCGGCATGTGCGCGGCGATGCTCGGCGCCCTGACGGCATGGCGAGAGGACCCGGCGGTGGAGATCGTTCTGATCGACCATGCGGAAGGGCGCGGCTTCTGCGCCGGCGGCGACATCCGCATGATCGCGACGAGCGGCGCGGGCGACGGCAGCCAGGCGCGCGACTTCTTCCGGGTCGAGTATCGGCTGAACCATGCGCTGTTCACCTATGCGAAGCCGATCGTCGCCTTCATGGACGGCATCACCATGGGCGGCGGCGTCGGCATCTCGCAGCCGGCGCGCTACCGGGTGGCGACGGAGAACACGCGATTCGCCATGCCCGAGACGGGTATCGGCCTGTTCCCGGACGTGGGCGGCGGCTGGTATCTCTCGCGCCTGCCGGGGAAGATCGGCGAGTATCTCGCGCTGACCGGCCACCGGCTCGACGGTGCCGAGTGCCTCGCGCTCGGCCTCGCCACCCATTATCTGCCCGCCGCCGCGCTCGACGGGGCCAAGGCGCGCATCGCCGCCGATCCGGCATCGGTCGAAGCGGTTCTCGCCGAACTGTCGATCCCGGCGCCCGACGCGAAGATACGCGCCTTGCAAGGCATCATCGACCGGCTCTTCGCCGCCGATACGGTGGAAGGCGTGTTCGCCGCGCTCGCGGCGGATGGCGGCGAATGGGCCGCCGCCCAGCTCGCGACGCTCCGCAGCAAATCGCCCCAGTCGATGAAGGTCTCGCTCCGTCTCGTCCGCGAGGGCCGGTCGAGGGACAGCTTCGCCGAGGAGATGGCGCAGGAATTCGCCATTGGCGGCCGCGTTGCGCAAAGCCATGATTTCATCGAGGGCGTCCGCGCGCTGATCGTGGACAAGGACAATGCGCCGAGCTGGAATCCCGCGACGCTCGAAGGCGTCAGCGATGCGGCGGTCGATGCGATCTTCGCGCCGCTGCCCGCGGGCGAGGCATGGACGCCGGCATGAATCGCTGTCCTACCGCCCCTGTCCCATGGCATGGCCATGGCATGATCGCAGCGCCCTTCCTCATGTCCGTTTGCTTGCCCGGCAGCCTTGAGGGCCCGGGGGGAGCCGCGTGCGATGATGTCGGGACTTTTGAGACTTTCCGCGCCGCCACGGCGCCATGGAGGAAGCTTTGACCGCTTACGAAACCATCCTTGTCGAGCAGCGCGGCGGCGCCACGCTGGTCACGCTGAACCGCCCCCAGGCGCTCAATGCGCTCAACAGCCAGGTCCTGTCCGAGCTGCTCGACGCGATGAAGGCGTTCGACGCCGATCCGTCGCAGGGCTGCGCGGTGATCACCGGCAGCGAGAAGGCCTTCGCGGCCGGGGCGGATATCAAGGAGATGCAGGCCCAGGGCTTTGCCGACATGTACGGCCATGACTTCTTCGCCGGCTGGGATGCGTTCACCCGCACCCGCAAGCCGATCATCGCCGCGGTGGCGGGCTATGCGCTGGGCGGCGGCTGCGAGCTGGCGATGATGTGCGACTTCATCCTGGCGGCGGACAGCGCCAAATTCGGCCAGCCCGAGATCAAGCTCGCCGTCTCGCCGGGCATGGGCGGCTCGCAGCGCCTCACGCGCGCCGTCGGCAAGGCCAAGGCGATGGAGATGTGCCTCACCGGCCGGATGATGGATGCCCAGGAAGCCGAGCGCGCCGGGCTGGCCAGCCGCATCCTGCCGGCCGCCGAACTGGTCGAGGAAGCGGTGAAGACCGCGCAAGCGATCGCCGCGATGGCGCCGCTGGCGGTGCTGGCCAACAAGGAGATGGTCAACGCCGCCTATGAGACCATGCTGGCGCAGGGCGTGCAGTTCGAGCGCCGGCTGTTCCACGCGCTGTTCGGCACCGCCGACCAGAAGGAAGGCATGGCGGCGTTCGTCGAGAAGCGCCCGGGGAACTGGACGGGGAAGTAAACTTCTTCTGCTCCCCTTCCGCTTGCGGGAGGGGTCGGGGGAGGGGCTTTAAATTCCGGGGAGGGGTAGACAGGCCCTCCCCTAACCCCTCCCGCAAGCGGAAGGGGAATAAGAAGAGAGGAAGACCAAGTGGCACGCGTAGCATTTATCGGCCTGGGCCATATGGGCGGCGGCATGGCCGCGAACCTTGCCAAGGCGGGGCATGACGTCCGCGCCTTCGATCTTTCGCAGGAGGCGCTCGATCGTGCCAAGGCCGCGGGCTGCCTTCCCGCCGCCACCGCCGCCGAGGCGATCGTGGGGGCCGAGGCAGTGATCACCATGCTGCCGGCGGGCCGGCATGTGGAGGCGGTCTATACCGAAACGCTGCTGGAGAACGCCTCGCCCGGCGCGATCCTGATCGACTGCTCGACGATCGACGTCGACACGGCCCGCCGCATGGCGCAGGCTGCCATCGAGCATGGGCTGATGGCGGTCGATGCGCCGGTCTCGGGCGGCATCGCCGCGGCCAATGCCGGCACGCTCACTTTCATGGTCGGCGGCACCGAGCAGGCGTTCGGCCGGGCGGAGCCTTTCCTGGCGGACATGGGCAAGGCCGTGATCCATGCCGGCGCCAGCGGTGCGGGCCAGGGGGCCAAGATCTGCAACAACATGATCCTGGGCGCGACGATGATCGCCACCTGCGAGGCCTTTGCCCTGGCCGAGAAGCTGGGGCTGGACGCGCAGCGCTTCTACGACATCGCCTCGGTCAGCTCGGGCCAGAGCTGGTCGATGACGAGCTATTGCCCGGTCCCCGGCGTCGGCCCCGAAAGCCCGGCCGACCGCGACTATCAGGGCGGCTTCGCGGCGCCGCTGATGCTCAAGGACCTGAAGCTGGCGCTGGAAGCGGCGGCGAGCGTCGGCGCGAACGTGCCGATGGGCACGCGGGCGGAGCATCTCTACCAGGCTTTCGTCGACGGCGACGGCGCGGGGCTCGATTTCTCGGGAATCATCAAGACGCTGCGGTAGCGCAATTCCTCCCCCAGCTTGCTGGGGGAGGGGGACCGCCGCCGAAGGCGGTGGTGGAGGGGCCGGCGCACCGCGCCGGTGCCGGCAAGCCCCTCCACCACTCGCTTCGCGAGCGGTCCCGCTCCCCGAGACGAGCTCGGGGAGGAATTTTAACGCCTGCGATCGTATCGAAAGGATCATGCGCCTGCCCATCCTCTCGGCCATCGCCCTGATCGCCGCGCCCGCCGCCGCCCAGCAGGAGCGCGCGCCCTTCGTCGTCGCCGAGACCGGCCAGGGCTTCGCACATCTGGACGACGCGGTGAGCGCCGTGCGCGACGGCACCGCGACGATCCTGATCGCGCCGGGCACCTATCGCGAATGCACGGTGCAGACCGGGGGCAGGATCACCTTCAAGGCGGTCCAGCCCGGCACCGCGATCTTCGAGAGCCAGACCTGCGAGGAAAAGGCCGCCTTCGTGCTGCGCGGCCGGGGCTCGGCAGTGGACGGCATCGTCTTTCGCGGCTTCGCGGTGCCCGACGGCAACGGCGCCGGCATCCGCATCGAGATGGGCGACCTCACCGTCACCAATTCGATGTTCCTCGACAGCCAGGAAGGCATATTGGGCGGCGGCCACGAGACGGTGCGCCGCATCGCCATCGACCACACGACCTTTGCCGGGCTTGGCCAGTGCGAGACCGAGAATTGCAGCCACGCAATCTATCTCGCGGTGGATGGCGACGTGGTCGTCACCAATTCGCGCTTCGAGCGCGGCACCGGCGGCCATTACGTCAAGCTGCGCGCCCGCCGGGTGACGATCACCGGCAACAGCTTCGACGACAGCCGGGGCAGCAAGACCAACTATATGATCGACCTGTCCGAGGGCGGCACCGGCCTGATCGCCGGCAACACCTTCGTCCAGGGGACGCGCAAGGAGAACAGCTCGGCCCTGATCGTGGTCGCGGCGGAGGGGCGCACCTATCCGAGCGCGGGCCTGCGCATCGAGGGCAATACGGCCAGCATGGCGCCGGGTGCGCCGGGCAATCCCGCCTTTGTCGCGGACTTCACCGGCCAGCTCGGCACGCTCGGCCGGAACGAGCTGGGGCCGGGCATCCGCATCTTCGAGCGACGGCGGTAGAACTCCCTCTCCCCTTCAGGGGAGAGGGAGAAGTCACTTCACTTGCAGGTGTCGCCCGCACCCGCATCCAGATCCAGGCAGCGCCCGTCGATCTCCACCGGCACCGGCACATGGATCAGCGCCGCGAGCGTCGGGGCGATGTCCACCGTCTCCACCGACAGCGGCTGCTCGAAGCCGGTCATGCCCTTGCGCCAGAACAGGATCGGCACGCGGCGGTCATAGTCCCAGAAGCTGCCATGGGTGGCGATCGAGCCGCCCTCGGTGCCCGCGATCGGCGTGACGCGTGGCTTGAGCGCGATCACCAGGTCGCCCGAGCGCTGCGGATCATAGGAAGCGCGGGCGCGCTCGAGCAGGGTCCAGGTCTCGGGCGGGGTGTGGACGATCGGCGTCGCCGCGATCTGGGCACGGGTGAGCACCGCCTCCACCTGCGGATTGGCCGACCAGCGCTTGATCGCCTCGGCCTGGACGCGGACGCGATCGGCCTTGCTCAGGTCGGGCGCGAGATAGACGTCGCCCGAATTGCCGCCCACCAGCACCGGCCCGGCGATGCCGAGCGCCGCGCCGATCTCCTTGCCCATCGTCTTGGCGTCGAGCCCCTTGGCGACGCGCGCCGCCATCGGCGCGGCATGCTCGCGGTTGCGCTCGGGCATGTCATGGCCGCCATGATCGGCGGTCAGTGCCACGGCATAGTCGATACCGGTCTTGTCGAGCACGGCGAACAGCTTGCCCAGCGTCTGGTCGAGCGAGAGGAGCTGCAGGCACATCTCGCTGCCTTCGGTGCCCAGGGTGTGGCCGACATAATCGGTGGCGGAGGCGCCGACGATCAGCAGGTCGGTATGGCCCGACTGGCCGAGCTTCATGTCGGTGGCGAGGCCGGCGGCCGTCGCCACGATCGCCTCGTCGAACTCGGGCGAGGCGCGGAAGGCGGTGCTGTTGCCGGCGGCGCGGGCGAAGCGGCCGTCGCCGACGCTGCGGTTCGGGTTGAGCTGGAAGGCGCGGCTGCGCGCCTGGCAGAAGGGCGGCAGCTCGAGCGGCTCCTGCGCCTCGCCGATCCGCCTGGTCACATTGGCGTTCATCCGCGTGACCATCGCCGGCTCGGCGCGGCCGGCATAGGAGACGAACGCCTTGCCGTTCCACCACCAGATCTCGTCGGTCTTGTGGCCGCCCATCATCACGGCGGCGCGATCCTTGCCCGCCACCGAGACGACCCGGCTCTGCGGATCGGCGAGCTTCATCCACTCGCCCAGCGTCGGCACCTTCAGATGCTTGTCCGAGACGGTGTAGCTGTTCGAGCTGCTGCCGGGCACGCTCTCGTCCTCGGCGCAATAGACTGTCTTGTCGGCGCGCGGCGCGCCGAAATCGGTCCAGTCATTGGCGATGATCCCGGTCTTCGACGGATGGTCGCCGGTCAGGATCGTCGAATGGCCCGGGCAGGTCTCGGTCGCGGCATGGCTCTGATAGCCCGAGGGGAAGACCGCGCCCGACATCAGCCGGGCGAAGCCGGCGCTGAACTGGGCGCGATATTCCGCGAACAGATCGGCCGAGAACTGGTCGACCGAGATCACCACCACCAGCGACGGCGCGGCGCGCGGCGCCTCGGAGGGGACATTGCGCGCCGGCGCGGTTTCCTGGGCGGCGAGCGGGGCTGCGGCGAGCAGCGCGGCGGCTGCTGCGAGCGGACGGAACGACTTCATGCTTTGGCCACCTCCGGCGTGTGCAAATCCTGCCGGGCTGCTATTGGGCCAACAGCTCTTCCACGGCAAGGACGCTCCATGACGGCGGTTCGTTTCGGATTGATGGCGTTGCTGCTCTGGATGCTTGCCGGCGTGGCCATGGCCCAGGCGCCGGGCGAGGAGCATGTGCGGATCACGCTGGTCGCGGAGAGCGATCGGCCCGCGCCCGGCAGCGAAGTGACGCTCGCGCTCGCCGCGGTGCCCGAGAAGGGCTGGCACGCCTATTGGCTCAATCCCGGCGATGCCGGCCTGCCGGCGCGCGCCGAATGGACGCTGCCCAAGGGCACGGGCATCGGCGAGATCCGCTATCCGGTCCCCGAGCGGCTGACGATCGCCGGGCTGATGAACTATGTCTATGAAGGGCCGTTCGCGCCGCTGGTGACGCTCAAGGTCCCGGCGGATGCGAGCGGTGCCTTCCCGATCAAGCTGAAGCTCAACTATCTGGTCTGCACCGATGCGATCTGCGTGCCCGGCAAGGCGGACCTGGCGACCACGCTCCAGATCGGCGACGGCAGCGTGGTTCCCGGGATCCGGGCCCAGTTCGACGCCTGGCGCGCGGCATTGCCCAGGCCGCTCGGCGCGCAGGGAGTCTATCAGGTCCAGGGCAAGGCGCTGCGCCTGGCCATTCCCTTCCCGGCTGCCGCAGCGGCACGGGGGGAAGGCTATTTCTTCCCTGCCACCCACGGCGCGTTCGACTATGCCGCCCCCCAGAAAGTGACGCGCGACGGCGACAGCGTGGTGGTCGACACGGCGGGCGTGAAGTCGGTGGGGCCGATCGAGGGGCTGCTGGCGTTCGGCAAGCAGGGCTTCTGGGTGCGCGCGGTGCCCGGCACCGTGCCCGCCGCCAAGGCCGTGCCCGCGCAGCTGCCGTGGAGCGGCGCGCTGCTCGCCTTTCTCGGCGCGGTGCTGGGCGGGCTGATCCTTAACATCATGCCCTGCGTCTTCCCGATCCTCAGCCTCAAGGCGCTGAGCCTGGCCAAGGCCAATGCCGAGGGCGGCAGCCCGCGCGCCGAGGCGCTGGCCTATACCGCGGGCGTGGTGCTGGTCTGCCTGGCGCTGGGCGGCACGCTGCTGGCGCTGCGGGCGGGCGGCGCGACGCTGGGCTGGGCCTTCCAGCTGCAGGATCCGCGCGTCATCCTGCTGCTGCTGCTCCTCGTCACCGGCATCGCCTTCAACCTGGCCGGGCTGTTCGAGCTTTCCGCCCCGGGCTTCGTCAATCGCGCGGCTTCCAGGGGAACCGGCGGCGCCTTCATGACCGGCGCGCTCGCCGCCTTTGTCGCGACGCCGTGCACCGGCCCGTTCATGGGCGCGGCGCTGGGCGCGGCGCTGGTGCTGCCCTGGCCGGCGGCGCTGGCGGTGTTCGCCGGGCTCGGGCTCGGCATCGCGCTGCCCTTCCTGCTGCTCGGCTTCGTGCCCGCCTTCCGCCGGCTGCTGCCCAGGCCCGGCGCCTGGATGGAGACGCTGCGCCGCATCCTTTCGGTGCCGATGTTCCTCACTGCGCTCGCGCTTGCCTGGGTGCTGGGGCGGCAGGCCGGGGTTGCCGGCATGACGATCGGCCTCGCCGCCGCGCTGCTCGCGGTGCTGGGCCTGTGGTGGACGGGCCTGCGCCAGCGCCGGGGCAGGGCGCTCGCCTGGTTGCCGGCGGCGGCGCTGCTCGTCCTCGCCCTTGGCGCGATCGCCCTGGTCAGCACCGCGCCCACCGAGGCCAGGGCGGTGCCGGGCGCCGAGAAGTTCAGCGAGGCCCGCCTCGCCGAGCTGCGGGCGCAGGGCAGGCCGGTCTTCGCCTATTTCACTGCCGACTGGTGCCTCACCTGCAAGGTCAACGAAAAGGCGGTGATCGAGACGGATGCCGTCGCCAGGGCGTTGGCCGATCGCAAGGTGGCGGTGCTGGTGGGCGACTGGACCGACGGGGATCCCGCGCTCGGCCGCTTCATCGAGCGTCACAACCGCGCGGGCGTGCCGCTCTATCTGTGGTACGGGCCGGGCGAGGCCGAGCCGCGCGTCCTGCCCCAGATTCTGACCCAGGCCATGTTGATCGACCTCGCAAACGGGGCTTGAGAAGGAGAGCGAAGATGATTCATCGCATGCTGGTCGGTGCCGCCATCGTGGCGGCAGGTGTCGCTGCCGCGCCGCTGATGGCCGAGCCCGAGATCGCCGCCGCCGTCCCCAATTTCCGCGCCCTGGACATGCACGGCAAGGTGGTCGACCTTTCCGCCTATCGCGGCAAGACCGTGGTGCTCGAATGGAACAACCCCGGCTGCCCCTTCGTGAAGAAGCATTATGGTAGCGGCAACATGCAGAGGACTCAGGCGGCGGCGGCCGCGCAGGGCGTGGTGTGGCTGACAATCAACTCGGGTGCGCCGGGCCTGCAAGGGCACATGACCGGGCCGGAGGCGCAGCAGTTCGTTGCTGCGGAGAAGGCGAAGCCCACTGCCTATCTGCTCGATCCCAAGGGGCTGGTCGGCAAGGGCTATGGCGCCAAGACGACGCCGCACCTGTACGTCATCGATGGCCAGGGCCGGCTCGCCTACAAGGGCGGGATCGACGACCGGCCCACCGCCGATGTCGCGGACATCGCCGGCGCACGCAACCATGTGCTGGCGGCGCTGGCCGAGATGCGCGCGGGCAAGCCGGTATCGGTGCCGGAGACGCGACCCTATGGCTGCAGCGTGAAATATGCGAGCTAGCTCCCTCTCCCCTTCAGGGGAGAGGGTCGGGGAGGGGGGAGTGCGGGCATCATGCCCCTCTCCCCAGCCCTCTCCCCTGAAGGGGAGAGGGAGATGCCCCCCTTGTGCAACGCAACAAAGCGTTGCAGCATGCGATCCGTCGGCATTACCGGCACATGGGAGGCGCATGGCGGCAAGCGGGGCGTTCGACGAAATCTGGGGGCATGGCGGGCCTGACAGTCCGCGCGCCGAGTTCGCCGCGCTTTCGAGATGGCTGGCCGATACCGACGCCGCCGAGCTGCAACGCCGCCAGCAATCCGCCGAAGCCGCGTTCCGCCAGCTGGGCATCACCTTCGCCGTCTATGGCGACAGCGACGCAGCGGAGCGGATCATCCCGTTCGACATCGTGCCGCGCGTGTTCCTGGCGGGCGAATGGGCCCGGCTCTCGGAAGGGCTGGTCCAGCGGGTCGAGGCGATCAACGCCTTTCTCGAGGACATCTATGGCGAGCGCCGGATCCTGCGCGAAGGCGTGATCCCGCCAGAGCTGATCTATCTCAACGAGCAGTTCCGCGCCGAGGTCGACGGCATCCGCCCGCCGCACGGCGTCTGGGCGCATATCTGCGGCATCGACCTGGTGCGTACCGGTCCGGACCAGTTCTATGTGCTGGAGGACAATGCCCGCACGCCCTCGGGCGTGTCGTACATGCTCGAGAATCGCGAGGCGATGATCCGGCTCTGCCCCGAGCTGTTCCGCGATTTCCGCGTGGCGCCGGTGGACAGCTATCCGGACATGCTGCTCGAGACGATGCGATCGGTGGCGCCCGGCACCAATCCCAAGCCGGTCTGCGTCGTGCTCACGCCCGGTCATTTCAACTCGGCCTATTACGAGCATTCGTTCCTGGCGGACTCGATGGGCGTCGAGCTGGTCGAGGCGGCGGACCTGGTGGTGGACGACGACATCGTCTGGATGCAGACGATCGCCGGGCGCGTGAAGGTCGACGTCATCTATCGCCGCATCGACGACGATTTCCTCGATCCGCTGGTCTTCCGTCCGGATTCGATGCTCGGCGTGCCCGGCATCCTGGCGGCATATCGCGCGGGCAATGTCGCGATCCTCAACGCGCCGGGCAACGGCATCGCCGACGACAAGGCGATCTACAGCTACATGCCCGAGATTGTGCGCTTCTATTCGGGCGGCGAAGCGAGGCTGCCCAATGTCGAGACCTGGCGCTGCCGCGAGCCCGAGGCGCTGAAATATGTGCTCGCCAACCTGCCGGAGCTGGTGGTGAAGCTGGTCGACGGGTCGGGCGGCTATGGGATGCTGGTCGGACCCACCGCGACCCGGGCCGAGATCGAGGCATTCCGTGCCGCGCTGGTCGCCGAGCCGCACCGCTATATCGCCCAGCCCACGCTGGCGCTGTCCACCGTGCCCACGCTGGCGGATCGGGGCCTGGCCCCCCGCCATGTCGATTTCCGCCCCTTCGTGCTGACCGGTCGCGACGGTGTGCGGGTGGCGCCGGGCGGGCTGACGCGCGTGGCGCTGCGCGAAGGCTCGCTGGTGGTGAACTCCAGCCAGGGCGGCGGCACCAAGGACAGCTTCGTGCTGCTGGACGACGGGGCATGAGGGGCATGAGGGGCATGATCCCAGGCCCTTCCCGCGCGCGCATCGCGAGGGGGGCCTGCACATGCTGATGCTCTCCCGCACCGCCGCTGCGCTCTACTGGCTCGGCCGCTATCTCGAGCGGGCGGACTTCATCGCCCGGCTGGTCGAGGCGACCGTCCGCCTCGACGCCCTCTCCGCCCGTCCCGCCGGCGAGGCGGCCTGGCAGAGCGCGCTCGCCGTCACCTATACCGACCAGGCCTTTGCCGCGACCGGGCAGGAGCCGACCCAGGCCCATGTCGCGCGCTTCCTCGCGCTCGACGACGGTCATCCCGGCTCGATCGTCCGCTGCCTGGAGATGGCGCGCAACAATGCCCGGGCCGTGCGCACCGCGCTGACCCGCGAGGCTTGGACGGCGATCAACCGTGCCTGGCTGCTCTTCCAGAACCGCCAGACCATCGGCGGCGCCACCGCGACGCTCAACCTGCTCGAGCAGGTGAAGGGCGAGACGCGCGGCTTCGAGGGCGCGATCCACCGGATGATGCGCAACGAGGCGACCCTGCTCATCCAGCTCGGGGCCGCGATCGAGCGGGCGGACAACACCGCGCGGCTGGTCGACGTCAAATATCACCTGCTGCTTCCCGAAGGCGAGCGGGTGGGCGGCGTGGTCGATCGTGATCAGTGGAACACGATCCTCCAGACCGTCTCGGCGGTGAACGCCTATCGCTGGCTCTACAATGACGGGCTCCAGCCGGCCAATGTGATCGACCTGCTGATCAGCCGCGCCGAACTGCCGCGCAGCCTCGCCGCCTGTGTCGAGGAAGTGGTCGCGCTGCTCAACGCGCTCGCCAAGCGCACCGGGCTCCAGGGCGAGGCGGATCGCATGGCCCGCACGCGCCTGGCCCGGATGCAGAAGACCAGGACGCATGACGTGATCGTCTCCGGCCTGCACGAGCATCTGGGGGCGTTCGTCCGCGAGAATGCGATGCTCGACGGAGCGATCGCCCGGCAGTTCAGGTTCATCTAGGGGGCGGCATGCGGATCGCGATCGAGCACCGGACCCAGTATCGGTTCAGCGAGCCGCAGGCGCGCATCGTCCAGATGCTGCGGCTCACGCCCTGCGACACGCAGGACCAGACGGTGGTGAGCTGGCTGGTCGGCGTGGATTGCGACGCGCGCCTGCGCGACGCGGGCGACGGCTTCGGCAATTCGGTGACGATGCTCTATGCCGAGGGGCCGATCGCGGCGCTCGACATCACCGTCACCGGCGAGGTGCTGACCAGCGAGGCCAGCGGCATCGTGCGCGGCAGCCTGGAGCCGCTGCCGCCGCTCTTCTATCTGCGCGGCACTCCGCGCACCAGGACGAGCGACGCGCTGTTCGTCTTCGCCGCGGAGAGTATCGGTGCGGGCGGCGACCGGCTGGAGCGGCTTCACGCGCTCAACGCGGCGCTGCGCCAGCGCTTCCCCTGCGTGCCCGACTTGCCCGATGCCGGCTGCACGGCGTCAAAGGCGTTCGAGGCAGGGCGGAAAGTCAGCTCGCGCGACGTCGCCCAGATGTTCATCGCCGTCGCGCGGAGCCTGTCGGTGCCGGCGCGCTATGTCTCCGGATATCGTGCCGAGGATGCTGCCCGCTCGGCGCCGCATGCCTGGGCCGAGGCGCATGTCGAGGGCCTGGGCTGGGTGGGCTTCGATCCCTCGACCGGGCTCAGTCCCGACGAAAGCTATGTCCGCGTCGCGATCGGGCTCGACGCGAGCACCGCCGCAGCGACGGGCGGCATGCGGATCGGACAGGGGCAGGAGCAGCTGGCCGTGGATCTGCACGTCGATCAGCTGGGAGGCGAGGAATAGGATCTTCCCGCGCAACCTGGCTGCGCGGGAGGAACCGGATCAGGCGAAGGCGGCCGCGTTCGCCTGCATCGGTGCCGCGACTTGCAGGTCCTCGCCCTCCAGCACCGTCCAGCCATTGGGGCCGAGCACTTCGATCGGGCGATAGCGCGTCTTGTAGGCCATCCGCTCGCTGCCCTTCACCCAATAGCCGAGATAGACATAGGGCAGGCCCGCCGCCTGGCTGCGCAGGATGTGCTCCATGATGATGAAGTTGCCCAGGCCCGGGCGGCTGTCGTCGTCGGCGAGGAAGAAGCTGTAGATCATCGACAGGCCGTCGGCCTGCTGATCGGTGATGCAGGCGCCGACCAGCCGGCCGCGCGCGCCGTCCACCGAAGGCTCGCGATATTCGATCACATAGGAGCTGACCGGCGACTGCTCGACCATGTCGGCATAGTCGTTCTCGTCCATCGCCGCCATGCCGCCGCCCGGATGGCGCGCCTTCAGATAGCGGTGGAGCAGCGTGAACTGTTCCTCGGTCGCCCAGGGCTTGCAGGCGGTGATCTCCAGGTCCGAATGGCGCTTGAGCAGCTTGCGCTGGCTGGCATTGGGCCGGAACGCATCGGCGACGACGCGGACGGAGACACAGGCGGTGCAGCCCGCGCAGCTCGGCCGATAGGCGACCGACTGGCTGCGGCGAAAGCCGATGCGGCCCAGCGCGTCGTTCAGCTCGCCCGCGTGCAGGCCGGAAAGCTCGGTGAAGATCTTCCGCTCCTGCCGCCCCGGCAGATAGGGGCACGGGGAAGGGCTGGTGACGAAGAACCGTGGAAAACGGGAAAGTGCAGTCACCCCTGATGCCCCTATCTTCTGGCCGATACGATGACCCGACAAGGCTGAATATGCGGTGCTTCGCGAAGGATGAAAAGCGGCTTTACCATGAAAGAGGGTTAACGATTCACCAGTTTCACGGAGGGCGCGGGCATTAACCATCGGGCCGCGTAAGCCGCTGCCTGAAAAGGGAATTTGTCCGGCGCGGCCATCATACCGGCTGCGGTGAATCGTGTGAATCCAGCGACGACTCAATTCGTCGCGCGTGCGATTCGCTTCGTCCGGTCGGCGCGGAACACAAGGAGTCCGGCGGAGTCGCGGCTGTGCTCCCCTCCCTGCAAGGGAGGGGCTGGGGATGGGTAGATGACCGCGTTACGGTGCGGTCGGTACTCGGCCAGCAGTATTGCCCGGACCCCACCCACCCCGACCCCTGCCTTGCGGGGAGGGGGAGGCGACCTTGCAATGTAGGATTTCGCCTGCTCCATCCTGATGGATGCAAGTCGCCCTCATGCCCTGCGCCGACAGCACCCGCCGCGCGCATGCCTGCGCGAGGGGAAAACCGGCCCCCCGTAGCGTAAACTTCGTAAACTTCCGCGGCCCGGAGCCGGCGCGAATCGGCCTTGCGCCACCCGGCCTATGCCAGCTCGACCAACTGCACTTCGTACTGGGCGCGGCGCAGCGCGGTCATCAGCCGATCGAGATGGTCGCGGTCGCGCGTCTCGCACTCCACGTCGAGGCTCAGGCCCTTGGCGGGCAGATTGGTGAAGATGCGCTGGTGCGAAAGCTCGAGGATGTTGACCGAGAGCTGCTCGAAGATCTGCGCCACCTTGTAGAGCGCGCCCGGCCGGTCCTGCAGGCGGATGCGCAGCCGCGCCATCCGGCCCGAGCGGGCCAGGTCGCGCAGCAGCACATAGGCGAGCAGCCGCGGATCGATGTTGCCGCCGCACAGCACGATGCCCACGGTCCTGCCCTTGAAGCGCTGCGGCTCGGCGAGCAGCGCGGCGAGGCCGGCGGCGCCCGCGCCCTCGACCACCGTCTTCTCGATCTGGAGCAGCAGGCTCACCGATTCCTCGAGGCGGCGCTCGCTCACCAGCACGATGTCGTCGACTAGCGCCTCGACCAGCTTGGCGGTGATGCCGCCCGGCTGCTTCACCGCGATGCCCTCGGCCAGCGTGTCGCCGGCGCAGGGCATGTCGGTGTGGTGGATGCGGTTGTACATCGAGGGGTAGAGCTCGGCCTGGACGCCGACCACCTCGATGTCGCGCCCTTCCGACTTGGCCACCGTGGCGCAGCCCGAGATCAGGCCGCCGCCGCCGATCGGGATGATCAGCGTGTCGATCTCCGGCACGTCCTCGACCATCTCGAGCGCGACGGTGCCCTGGCCCGCGATGATGCGCGGATCGTCGAAGGGATGGACGAAGGTGAAGCCATGCTCGGCTTCGAGCTGGCGGGAATGGGCATAGGCGGCGTCGAACGTCTCGCCTTCCAGGATCACGTTGGCGCCGTGATGCTCGGTCTGCGTCACCTTCACGATCGGCGTGTTCTTCGGCATCACGATCGTGCTCGGGATGCCGAGCCGGGTGGCGTGATAGGCGAGGCCCTGGGCATGGTTGCCGGCCGATGCGGCGATCACGCCCTTGGCGCGCGCCGCCTCGTCGAGCTGGAGCAGCGTGTTGAGCGCGCCGCGCTCCTTGTAGGCGGCGGTGAACTGCAGGTTCTCGAACTTGAGATAGACGGTCGCGCCGGTCAGGTCCGACAGGGTCTTGCTCACCAGCGTCGGCGTCCGCACGATCTGGCCCATGATGCGCGCCTGCGCTGCACGGACGTCGTCGATCGATACGGGGAGCGGCTGGGTCGCCGGGACTGTCTTGCTGGCCATGATTCCGCTCGCCTAGACCATCTGGCGGCGGGGGGAAACCACGCTTCTGCAATGAAGGCCATGTTCGGCGGGCATGAAGGCGCCGTATCTGGCGCGCGGGGAGAACAGGCCCTATGCCCTGGCTCCATGCTGAAGCGCCTCCTGCGGCTGTTCGCCGCGTTCGCCCTCGTCCTCGCCCCTGCCGCCGCCATGGCGGACGGGCTGATCGACAACGTCAACGGCATGACGCTGGACGAGAAGGGCGACGTGGTCCGCTTCAACGGCATAATGTTCAACCGCGACGGCCAGGTCACCGCGCTGCTCACGCGTGAGCACAAGCGGCCCAAGAAGCTCGAATGGAAGCTCGACATGGGCGGCAAGACGCTGCTGCCGGGCATGATCGACGGGCATGGCCATGTGATGGGGCTGGGCGCGCAGCTGCTGCTGCTCGATCTCTCCGCGACCACCTCGCTCGACGAGGCGCTGGCGAAGATCAAGGCCTATGCCGATGCCAATCCCACCAAGTGGATCATCGGCCGCGGCTGGAACCAGGAAACCTGGAAGCTCGGCCGCTTCCCCACCGCGGCGGAGCTGGACCGGGCGGTGTCGGACCGGCCGGCCTGGCTGCAGCGGGTCGACGGTCACGCCGCCTGGGCGAACAGCCGTGCGATCCAGGTGGCGGGCATCACCGCCGCGACCAAGGACCCGAATGGCGGCCGCATCGAGCGGGACGCCAAGGGCGCGCCCGCGGGCGTGTTCGTCGATGGCGCCACCGCGCTTGTCGACAAGTTCGTGCCCCGGCAGACCCCGCGTGAGCGCAACGCCGCCTTCCTCGCGGCGCAGGACCGGCTGTTGTCGCTCGGCATCACCGCCACCGCCGACATGGGCACCAGCGTGGACGACTGGCTCACCTATCGCCGCATGGCGGACCTGGGCCAGCTGCGGATCCGCATCATGAGCTATGCCAGCGGCGTCGAGACCGCGCTGGCGGTGGCGGGGCAGGGGCCGACGCCCTGGCTCTATGGCGACCGGCTGCGCATGGGCGGGATCAAGCTCTATGCGGACGGCGCGCTCGGCAGCCGCGGTGCCTGGCTCAAGGCCGAATATAGCGACGCGCCGGGGCAGAAGGGGCTCGGCTTCCTCACCGACGACCAGCTCCTCAACATGATGACGCGCGGCGCGATGGACGGCTTCCAGATCGCGGTCCATGCGATCGGCGACCGCGCCAACCAGCAGGTGCTCGACGCGGTGGAGGTGCTGTCCGACACCTATAAGGACGATCGCCGCTGGCGGATCGAGCATGCCCAGATCGTCGATCCCAGGGACCTGCCGCGCTTCGCCAAGCTGGGCGTGATCGCCTCGATGCAGCCGGTCCACCAGACCAGCGACATGAAGATGGCCGAGGCGCGGCTGGGGCCCGACCGGCTGGCCGGCGCCTATGCCTGGAAGACGATGCTCAAGGACGGCACCCGCATCGCCTTCGGCTCGGACTATCCGGTCGAAAGCCCCGATCCCTGGGCCGGCTGGGCAGTGGCCTTCACGCGCACCGACGCCAATGGCCAGCCCTTTGGCGGCTGGCGGATCGAGGAGGCGGTGACGCGCGAGCAGGGCTGGGCGGGCTTCACTACCGGCGCGGCCTGGGCGGGCTTTGCCGAGAAGCAGATCGGCCGCCTCGCGCCCGGCATGCGCGCCGATTTCATCATCGTCGATCGCGATCCGCTGCTCGCCTCGCCGGCGGAACTGCGCGGCACCCAGGTGCTCGAGACCTGGGTGGGCGGCGCGCGGGTGTTCGTGAAGAAATAGGCGGCGCGGATGCGGGTTGCGACCGGACGGCGGGCGGTCGCCTTGCTGATCCCGTTCGCGGCCTGTCGGCTGGTCGAAGGCGCGGAGGGGCGGCTGCGCACCATCCCGTTGCCGATAGCGGGGGAACGGAACGAAGATGCTCGAGCGGCTTGATCGACTGCTGCGCCTGCGCCAGCTTTCCGGCACCAATTGGCGGGAGCGTGCCGTCGCCGCGCTGGGAGCGGCGCTCGCCATTGGCGCCGCCGGAGCGATCAGCGCGCTGATCGTGGGCAGCCATGCGGCGCTGCTGCTCGCGGCGCCGATCGGGGCTTCGGCGGTGATCCTGTTCGCGGTGCCGTCGAGCCCGCTCGGCCAGCCCTGGCCTGTGATCGTCGGCACGATCCTGTCGATCGCCTGCGGCATCCTCGCCACGCAGCTGCTCGGCCATGGCCCGCTCGCCGCCGGCATGGCGGTGGGGGCGTCGATCCTGCTCATGTCGGCCACGCGCTCGCTGCATCCGCCCGGCGGCGGCTGCGCGCTCCTGGCCGTGCTCGGCGGGCCCGAGCTGCTCGCCAAGGGCTATTGGCTCGCGCTGGTGCCGGGCGGGCTCAATGCCGCGCTGCTGGTGGTCGCCGGCCTGGTCTTCCACCGCTTCTCGGGCCACAGCTATCCGCACCGCCCGGTGCCGGTGCCGGCCGACCCGCGCATTCTGCCCGAGGATATCGATGCCGCGCTCGAGGCGGCGCAGGAAAGCTTCGACGTCAGCCGCGCGGATCTCGTCGCGCTGCTCGAAGCGGCGGAACGCCATGCCGTCGCGCGGCGCCGGAGGGCATAAGCGAAAGGCCGCGATCCTCGTCGGACCGCGGCCTCGCCAACCCCCTGGAAACCTGTTGCGTCAGGCGACGGCCGAAACCGGCTCCTCGATGCCGTCGGGCTCGCGCAGCACATAGCCGCGGCCCCAGACGGTCTCGATATAGTTCTCGCCTTCGCATGCCATGCTGAGCTTCTTGCGCAGCTTGCAGATGAAGACGTCGATGATCTTGAGCTCGGGCTCGTCCATGCCGCCATAGAGGTGGTTCAGGAACATTTCCTTGGTGAGCGTCGTGCCCTTGCGGAGCGAGAGCAGCTCCAGCATTGCATATTCCTTGCCGGTCAGGTGCACGCGGGCGCTGTCGACCTCGACCGTCTTCGCATCGAGGTTCACCGCCAGCTTGCCGGTGCGGATGACCGACTGGCTGTGTCCCTTGGAGCGGCGGACCACGGCGTGGATGCGCGCCACCAGCTCTTCGCGGTGGAAGGGCTTGGTCACATAATCGTCGGCGCCGAAGCCGAAGGAGCGCACCTTGGAATCCATCTCGTTGATGCCGGACAGGATCAGCACCGGCGTCTGCACGCGGGCGACCCGGACCTTCTTGAGGACATCGTAGCCGTGCATGTCGGGCAGGTTCAGGTCGAGCAGGATGATGTCGTAGTCATAGAGCTTGGCCAGATCCAAGCCCTCCTCGCCGAGGTCCGTCGTATAGACGTTGAACCCCTCGGCCGTGAGCATCAGCTCGATCGCCTTGGCAGTGCTCGGCTCGTCTTCGATCAACAGCACGCGCATCGTCAAAGTCCCCTTGCCCGCAGGCTGCCTTGCCCCAATGAAAGGCATGCCCTGAGCGATTCATTAACCTAAGCGGGTCTGAAGGCAAAAGGTTAATTTCTCCCTAACCGGCTTGAATCCACGAGTCGTAGGGAATCTACCTAGGAGAGGACTCATTCTCGTTACGGAGTCGAGTCCTCTCGACGCGAATCTCGCCGCAGGTCCGCTTCAGCTGCTCGGACAGGAACGCGATCATCGTCTCGACCCGCGCGGGACGGAGCGTTCCGGGCGGCGTGAGCAGATGGAGGCCGGACGCGCTGGCCGACCATTCGGCGAGCACGGCTTCCAGCCTTCCCTTGGCCAGATCGTCCCCCACCATGAATTCGGGAAGCCGGGCCACGCCCAGCCCGGCGCGCAGCGCGGGCAGCATGGCGTCGCCATTGTCGGTGCGCATGGGCCCTTCGACCCGCACCGCGGCTTCCTCGCCGCCCGCCTTGCGGAAGCGCCACACATCGGGGTTGGCGGTGTTGGTGTAGACGAAGCAGGAATGGCGGGCGAGGTCGGCGGGATGCTGGGGCCGCCCCACCCGATCGAAATAGGCAGGCGACCCGACGATATGGGCAACCATTGGTCCAAGGCGGCGTGCGCGCAGCGAGCTGTCCGGAAGCTCGGCGATGCGCAGCGCGATGTCGATCCCTTCCCCGACGATGTCGACAAAGGCGTCGGACAGCCGGAGCTCCACCTTGATCCCGGGATAGAGCTTCATGAAGTCGGCGAGCACGGGCGCCACCGCCTGGATGCCGAAGGTGAGCGGTGCCGCGACCCGGACGAGACCGGCGGGGGCGCTGGCGGATTCGAAAGCGGCTTCCTCCGCCGCCTCGCCTTCGCTCAGGATGCGCTGGGCATGTTCGGCAAGGCTGCGGCCGCTGTCGGTAAGCGTCAGCCGGCGCGACGTGCGGTGGAAAAGGGTGGTGCCGAGCCGGGCTTCCAGGCGCGTGATCGCCTTGGAAACGGTCGCCTTGGACACTGCCAGCGCGTCCGCCGCGCCCGAGAAGGAGCGGTGCTCCACCACCGCGGCGAAAACGGCCCAGGCCTCGAAATCCGGTAGCTTCATGCGTTGTTTCTCTCGCTGGCGCTCACGGGCGCCGGGTGTCGACGGCGATCCAGTTCAGTTCCCAGCTCTTGCCGCCATCGGTTGAAAATGCCTGCTCGAACCGCGCCGAGTTCGGCGTGATGTCCGAGATCACGAAGCGCACCAGGATGGCGCGTCCTTCCCAGCTGTCCTGCGCATAGAATTCGCCGCAGCCCTTGTGGAACGCGCCGATCGGCGCCGGCGTGAGCACGCCTCCGCCGGCGCTGGCGAAGTTCAGCGACCATTGGCGCGCGCGCGGATTGTAGAGGCGCAGCGAGGTGCCCTCGATCCGGCCCGCCGGCCCCTCGACCTTGAGCTCCACCAGATTGGCCCGCCCGCCCATCACCGGGCGCACGTCGCTGGTGCCGCGATATTCGACCCAGGTCGTCGAGCCCGAGAGCGGGCTCTTCAGGCGCTTGAGGTGCGTCGTCCAGGATCCGATCTCCCAATCGAAATCCTTCTGCCCGTCCTCATCCGGCGCCGTCGCAGCGGGGCAGGTCGTCGGCACCGGGGCCTGCTGCGCCAGGGCGGTGGCGGGCAGGGCGAGCAGGATGGCTGGGGTGAGGAGTCGACGAAGCACATGCGGCATGACGGCTGCTTTCGGCGGTGGACCGGCCCAGTCTAGCAGCTTTCACCTCGAACGGAAGACTTGGGAAACGATCGGTTTCCAACGTTTCCATTTACCGTGCGATCCTGCCGCCTATCTTCCTGCTCAACACAGGAGGTGCAGACCCCATGATCGACAAACGACCCTTTGAGACGCTTGGCCATGCCGACCATGGCTGGCTCAATGCGCGGCATCATTTCAGCTTCGCCGACTATTACGATCCCAGCCGCATGAGCTGGGGCGCGCTGCGCGTCTGGAACGACGACGAGATCGCCGCGGGTGCCGGCTTCCCGCCGCATCCGCACCAGGACATGGAGATCATCACCTATGTCCGCCGGGGCGCGATCACGCACCAGGACTCGATGGGCAACAAGGGCCGCACCGGCGCGGGCGACGTCCAGGTGATGAGCGCGGGCACCGGCGTGCGCCATGCCGAATATAATCTCGAGCCGGAGACGACGACGCTCTTCCAGATCTGGATCATGCCGCGCGAGCGGGGCGGCCAGCCGAGCTGGGGCGCCAAGCCTTTCCCCAAGGGCGATCGCTCGGGCCGGTTCGTCACCCTGGCGAGCGGCTTTGCCGAGGATGCCGACGCGTTGCCGATCCGGGCCGATGCCCGGGTGCTCGGCGCCACGCTGAAGGCCGGCGAGAGCGTCACGCACGAAGTGGGTGCCGGCCGCCACGCCTATCTGGTGCCCGCGGTCGGCCGGATCGAGATCGACGGCGAGCCGGTCAATGCCCGGGACGGTGCCGCGCTCGCCAGCGGCAAGGCCTATGTCATCACTGCGATCGAGGACGCCGAGATCGTCCTGGTCGACAGCGAATAACCGACTTCCCCCTCCCGCTCGCGGGAGGGGCCAGGGGGAAGGCGTGCGGCCTTCCCGCCTTGCTCACCCCTCTCCCAATCCCTTCCGCCAGCGGGAGGGGAACTCGAAGGAAACCGTCATGTCCAAGATCCTGGTCCTCTATTATTCGTCCTATGGCCACCTCGCGAAGATGGCCGACGCCGTTGCCGAAGGCGCGCGCAGCGCCGGTGCCGAAGTGGATGTCCGCCGCGTGCCCGAGACCGCGCCGTTCGAAGTGGCGCAGGCCGCCGGCTTCGTTGCCGACCACAGCCATGCGGTGCTTGAGGACGTCAACGNGCTTGCCAGCTATGACGGCATCATCGTCGGCGCGCCGACCCGGTTCGGCCGCATGGCCAGCCAGATGGCTTCGTTCTGGGATCGCGCCGGCGGCGTCTGGTTCCAGGGCCAGCTGAACGGCAAGGTCGGCGGCGCCTTCACCTCGACCGCCACCCAGCATGGCGGCCAGGAGACGACGCTCTTCTCGATCATCACCAACCTGCTGCACTTCGGCCTGACCGTCGTCGGCCTGGACTATGGCTTCCAGGGCCAGTCCGGCGTCGGCGAAGTGAAGGGCGGCTCGCCCTATGGCGCGACCACCATCGCGGACGGCGACGGCAGCCGCCAGCCGAGCGAAGTGGAGCTGGACGGCGCCCGCTATCAGGGCCGCCGCATCGCCGAGGTGGCCAACAAGCTCGCGGTTTCCCCCCGCGAAGTCGAGACCGCGTAATCTCCCCCTCCTGGCGCGGTCTCCAGGAGCGGCGGCCGGACTTCGTGTCCGGCCGCCGTTTTCATTTGCGCGGGCGGAACGGCGGGAGGCGCCGGGAAGTTCGTCCGCGCGGCGGCGAAGCGGGCACGGGCCGCGGGCGTGCCCACCCAGCGCCAATGCCAGGGCTCCCAGCCCACGCCCTGCTTGTTGCCCGCCGGGAAGGAGAGCTCGAAGCCGAACGCCGGCGCCCGGCGCATCAGCCATTGCCCGCCCGGCGTCAGCGCGAAGCATTGCTCGGCCGCGCGGCAATCCGCGCCGCGCTGGACAAAGTCGATCGCATAGCCGGTGGCATGCTCGCTATAGCCCGGCGGCGCCACGAAGCGGGCGCGAAGGGCCGCCTCACCGTCGCAGTCGCGCAGCCCCGCGCAGAACAGCTGGCGCTGATGGGCGATCGAGCGGAAGCAGGACAGGGCACCGAGCGCGATCCCCTCCGCCCGCGCCGCCGCGAGCAGCCGCTCGACATCGGGCACTGCCTCGCGCGCCATGACGCAGCCCGCGAGACCCGGCACCGGCTGCAGGTCCGCCGGCGCCGCCTCGCCATAGGGGAGATGGTTGAACAGGCGCGCGACGGGCGCAGGCGGGGGCGCGGCGTCGTCGCCGGCATGCGCCGTCAGCGGCAGGAGCGAGAGCAGGATCAAGGCCGAAGGACGCATACGCAACCTCGCGACGCTGAAAAAAGGCGTCACCCGTTCAAACGCGGTTCAAGCGGAAAGGCTCACGCAACTTTGCACATTGCTGTGTCGTTGCGCAGTTGTGTCCACAGGGTCAAAAACAGGCCCGCCGTTGCAGCAGAGGGAGAAATCATCATGTTCCTGCGAGTTTCCTGTCTTGCCTTGTCCGCGGCGCTGCTGAGCGCCACCGCTTCGGCGGCGCCGGCGCCCCATTACGCCGCACCCGCCGCCATGCAGCGGGTGGACGGCAACAATGTCGGCCGCGTCCGCCACAGCGGCGGCGGCGCCTTTGTCGAGACCCGTCCCGGCCGCTGGGTCGAGTTCGCCGATGACGGCACGCTCATCCACCGCTTCGACGAGACCAATCGCAGCCGCGACGCGGTCAACCTCTACGATCCGTCGCGCGGCGCCCGCGTGCGCCTCGACCTGCGCCGCGGCGACATCTCGGGCGTGCCACGCTCGGGCCCGCCGCGCTTCCTCTACCGCATCACCGACGTCGACCCGCGCCGCAACAACGGCTGGGGCGACAATGGCGGCTGGGGCGAGGGCGGCTGGGGCCGTCCCGGCGGCGGTCGCCCGGGC
>OAOK01000079.1_pt1 | contig 28012 bp, 23 predicted proteins | sample 1641101 | NCBI WGS metagenome assembly OAOK01 (sample SAMEA104232307, study PRJEB22302) | sediment metagenome | biome: forest; feature: aquifer; material: sediment | place: USA | collected 2011-08-07 | depth 0.01 m
GCCGCGGCGAGGCCCAAGCCGGCCTCCGCCAAGCCGGCGCCCGCCGCTACCGATGCACCCAAGCCGGCGCCGAAGCCACGCAAGGCCGCGGCGACCAAGGCGCCGGCCGCGACGCCGCGTGCCACTACCCGCCGCGCCAAGGCCACTGCACCCAAGACGACGCGCTGATCCTCTGCTAGGCAAGCCGCCGAAGCAGGGGGGAGTTCAATGAAGCCGAAGCAGACGCACGCCGACAGTCCGGCGCACGGGCTGGAACGCATGGCGTTCTTTTCCGACGCCGTGTTCGCCATCGCGATCACCTTGCTGGTTATCGAGATCCATGTGCCGCATGTCGCCGCGCCTTATGGCGACACGGCGTTCCTGGAGGCTCTGAACAAGCTGATCCCGAACTTCATCGGCTTCTTCGTCTCCTTCTTCGTGATAGGCGCCTTCTGGGCGGGGCATCACCGGGCGTTCGATTGCGCGCGCCACTGGAGCCCCAGGCTGTTCCTGCCCAACCTGCTGCTGCTGAGCGCGATCGCCGCGATGCCGTTCTTCACGGCCTTCTCGTCCGAATATTACGGCCACCGCGTGCCCACCGCCTTCTATTGCGGCTGGATGATCCTGATATCGATCTTCAACATCCTGATCCAACGCGTCCTCACCGCGCCGCCGGTGGTGGGAGAGCATGTGACGCCGGCACAGCGCCGGATGATCCGTCAGCGCGGCCTTGCGGCGCTGCTCGCTTCCCTCGCTGCGTTCGTGACGAGCCTGTTCATCCCGTTCCTTGCCCAGATAGTGCTGATCACCATTCCGCTCTGGCGCCTGCTGCTGACCCGGCTCGCGCCGGCGCGCTGAAGCCCGCGGCGGCAAGCGCTACAGGGCGGGGACCGGGCCGGCCCAAGACGGCATCAGCGCTTCTTCGCCCAGGCGCCATATTGCCGCGCCGTCAGGTCGACCAGATCGCCCTGCGCCAGGTTCATGTCGATCAGGTGCAGGCCCCAGTCCTTCAGGATGACATTGCCGACCTTCACGTCGCCGGGGATGGTGTCGGTACGCGCATCGGCCGGATCCGCGTTCACCGTCACCGCGAGATAGTTGAAGCCGTCCTTGTCGACGCACTCGGTGGAGATCAGCCCGGGCACGCTGACGAAGGGCGTGGTGACCGGCGCGCCGTCCCTGCTCCAGGCCTCGGCCGAGCCCGGGACCAGCATGTTGCCCCCGGCGTTGAGATAGGCGTGCGCCACCGCCTTGCCCCCGCCCAGCGCCGCCGGATTGGTGCAGCCCGCTTCGACGCCCGGCCGGTCGCCCTTGGCGAAGCGGCTGCCGGCGGGCGGCGGCGAGTCGGCGCGGAAGCTCGCATAGGTGACCACGCAGCCGGCCTGGTCGGCGCTGCGGCACAGCGGGATCGTCGGGAACACGCCGCCCACGTCCTTGCCCGCCGGAACCGGCACCGAGCTGCCGATCAGCATCGCCGAGACCAGCTGCTTCTGCGCGGGCTTGCCGTCGATTTCGCGGGCGACGAGCTGGGTGAGGATCAGCGAGCCCTGGCTGTGCCCGATCAGCACCACGCCGCGCCCCTTATTGTCATGGGCCAGATAATCGTCCCAGGCAGCCTTCACGTCGCGATACGCCATGTCGCGGTCGATCGCCGGGGTGCCGCCGCCCATGATGCTCCTGAGCGCCGTGAGCGTGACCTGGCGATAGACCGGCGCGAACACCCGGCAGTTCTTCGCGAAGCGCGCGACCTGGAACTGGGCGACGCGCTTCTCCTCGGGCCCGGGGATCATGTCGCTATTGGGTGTCGGGTCGAGCGAGATGGTGGGGTAGACATAGAAGCAATCGAACTTGGGCGTGCTCGCGGCCTTGAACGGCTCGACGCTGCGCGCGCCGTCGGCGGCGACCACGGTGGTGGAGAGATCCGCCGCGCACGCATCCTGCCGGCCGGGCCGGCAGAGCCAATTGGCGGGATCGCGATAGTCCGGCGTGTCCGACCCAGCGGCCATGGCCAGCGCGAGTGCGAGAATCATCATGCTGCCTCTCCCTTTCCGGGCAGCATATCCATTGTTCGGGCGACGCGGAAAGCCTCCCCGCCGGGAAACTAGTCCAGCGGGTAGAGCGCCCCGGCGATCCAGCGCAGCTCGGCGCGCAGCACGCCCCAGGCGCGGGCGGCGGCGCGGCTGTCCATCGCCTCGATGCCGATGCCCCTGGCGCCCAGCGCCTCGGCCAGCGCACGCGGCGGTCGCACCAGCGTCTTGCCGGTGCCGAGCAGCAGGAATTCGGGCCGGGGCGCCAGGCCCAGCAAGGGCGCGAGATCGGCCTCGGTCAATTCGGCGATCGGCGGCGGCGCCCATCCGTCGGCGCGCTCGGGCGTGATCAGCAGGCCTTCATAGACGCCCTCGTCCACGCGAAAGCCGCGCCCGGAGAAGCCGGAGATGACCGGCCCCTCCGCGCTGGCGCGCTTCACTTCCACCGGCTCAGCCGACGCGCTCGGCGCCGCTCGCCGGCGAGGGCTTTTCCTCGCGCGGGCCCGGCTTCAGGCCCAGCGTGATCAGCAGCGACGACGAGACGTAGATCGACGAATAGGTGCCGACGACGATGCCGAGCATCATCGCCGCGGTGAAGCCGCGCAGCACCGGGCCGCCGAAGATCAGCAGCGAAGCGAGCGCGAGCATGATCGTCAGCGAAGTCATCACCGTGCGCGGCAGCGTCTCGTTCACCGAAAGATCGATGAGCTCGCTCATCCCCATCTTGCGGTATTTGCGCATGTTCTCGCGGATGCGGTCGTCGATCACCATCTTGTCGTTGATCGAATAGCCGATGATCGTCAGCACCGCGGCGACGATGTTCAGGTCGAACACCATGCCGGTGACCGCGAAGAAGCCGAGCGCCATCAGCACGTCGTGGATGATCGCCACCGCGGTCGAGATGCCGAACTGCCATTCGTAGCGGAACCACGAGAAGATCGCGATGCCGATGATCGCCAGCACCACGGCCAGGATGCCCTTGTTCACCAGCTCGCCCGAGACCTTGCCCGACACGGTGGAGTAGTTCGTGAAATCCGCGTTGAACTTGGCCTTCAGCGTGGTCTTCACCGTCTCGACCATCTTGTCCACCGCATCGGGCGTGGTCGAATGCGGAACCGGCAGGCGAATCGTCACGGTGTTCTGGCCGCCCAGCTGCTGGAGTGCAGCATCGCCGAACCCGAGCTCGTTCACCGTCTCGCGCACCTGGTCGAGATGCGGCGGGCTGGCGAACTTCTCCTCGATGGAGACGCCGCCGACAAAGTCGACGCCCATGTTGAGTCCATGGATGCCCACCAGCGCCACGGCGGCGACGGTGAGCAGCGTAGTGACCGCGAAGGCAATGAAGCGGACGCGTACGAACCCGATGTTCGTATTGTCGGGAATGATCTTGAGGAGCCGCATGCGCGTCGCTTCCGTTAAATGTGGATTTCGGTCGGCCGGTTACGGCGCAACCAGATCGTGACGAGCATGCGGGTGAACACGACGGCGGTGAACACCGAAGTCGCGATGCCGATCAGCAGCACGACCGCGAAGCCGCGCACCGGGCCGGAGCCCAGGATCACCATGATCAGGCCGGCGATCGCGTGCGTCACGTTCGCCTCGAAGATCGTCCGGCTGGCTTCCTTGTAGCCGAGCTCGACCGCCTGGCTCACACCGCGCCCGCGCCGCCGCTCCTCGCGGATGCGTTCGTTGATCAGCACGTTCGCGTCCACCGCGGTGCCGATCGTCAGCACGAAACCGGCAATGCCCGGCAGCGTCAGCGTGGCGTTGAGCAGCCCCATCACCGCCAGGATGACCAGCACGTTGATGATCACCGCCAGCGTGGCGTAGATGCCGAAGCGGCCATAGGTCAGGATCATGAACGCGATCACCGCGATCACCGCGATGATCGAGGCGGTGACGCCGGCGCGGATCGAATCGGCGCCGAGCTCGGGGCTCACCGTCGATTCCTGCACCACCTTCAGCTTCACCGGCAGCTTGCCCGAGCGCAGCGCGATCGCGAGCTGGTTTGCGCTCTCCACGGTGAAGCCGCCGTTGATCACCGCGCTGCCGCCCAGGATCGGCTCGTTGATGTTCGGCGCCGAGATGACGACGCCGTCGATGATGATCGCGAACGGCTTGCCGCTATTCTCCTGCGTCACCTTGGCGAATCGCTTGGAGCCGGCACCGTTGAGCTGCAGCGTGACGCCGGGCGCGCCGGTCTGCGGGTCATAGGTCTGCTTGGCATCGACGAGCATGTCGCCGCTGATCATCACCTGGCGCTGCACCGCGACCTTGCCGCCAGCCTGGTAGGGCATGATCACGTCGCCTGCGGGCGCCTCGCCACGCTGTACCGCGTTCTGATCGGCATTGACGTCGACCAGGCGGAACTCGAGCACCGCGGTCTGGCCGATCAGCGCCTTGAGCGCGGTCGGGTTCTGCAGGCCGGGCACCTGCACGACGATGCGGTTGGCGCCTTCGCGCACCACGGTCGGCTCGACGGTGCCGAGCGCGTTGATGCGCGTCTCGATCACTTCGCGGGCATCGCCCATCGCGGTGTCGATCGCCTCGTTGATCCCCGCCTCGGTCGGCGTCAGCACGAAACGGCTCGAATCGACCACGGCGACGTCCCACTGGCGCTGGCCAGTATTGCCGACGCCGGTGCCGGTGATCGCGAGCAGCTTTTCGCGCGCCGCATCGACCTTGGACGGGTCGCGGAGCATGAAGCTGACCTTGCCGCCCTGGATCGAGATGTCGCCGATGTCGATCTTGGGGTCCTTGCGCATCTCGGCGCGGACCTGATCCTGCATCTGCGTCAGCTTGGCCTGGCGCACGTCATCGGTGTTCGCCTCGAACAGCAGGAAGCTGCCGCCGGCAAGGTCGAGGCCGAGGTTGATCGCCGGCTTGGGCACCCAGCTCGGCCAATGCTCGCGCGCGCTCTTCGGGAAGAAGCTCGGGATCGACAGGGCGATCATGATCGCGATGCCGACCAGGATCGTCGTGATCTTCCAGCGGGGAAAGTCGAGCATCAGTCGTTCGCGGGCTTGGCGCCGCCGGCCGGCATCACGCTGGTAAGCGTGGCCTTGATCGCGCGGACCTTCACATTGGGGGCGAGCTCGATCTCGACTTCGGTCTCGTCGACCTTGGTCACCTTGCCGAGAAGGCCGCCGCCGGTGACGACCTGGTCGCCCTTCTTCACGGCGTTCACCGCGTTCTGAAGATCCTTCATCCGCTTCTGCTGCGGACGAATCATCAGGAAGTAGAAGGCGACGAAGATGAGGACGAGCGGCGCAAGTCCGAGGACGCCGCCCATCGGGTTGGCCTGGGCTGCCGCGCCTGCGGCCTGTGCATGTGCTGGCGTGATGAGCATGGGGTCCTGATTATTATTGTCATGGGCGGAGGAATCCGCACCGTTCAAGCGCGGCGCGCTAACATGTGGTACACCCCGGCGCAACTATTGTCGCGGATGGGTTGCATCCCGCGCCGGTCCGGCCTAGAGGGCGCACCCTTGGTCGGGGCGTAGCGCAGCCTGGTAGCGCATCACACTGGGGGTGTGGGGGTCGCAGGTTCGAATCCTGTCGCCCCGACCATTGCATCGATCGATCTCCGATCCGCCCCTTTCGGGGCCTTCCCCTAAGCCAGCTTCGGATCTGGGCCCGGCATGCCGGCCGGCGGCTAGGGTGCCGCGATCTCCTCGGGCAGGGTCTGGCGCGCGCGCGTCCGGCTGCCGGTGACGCGCGCGATCACTGCCTTGCCCAGCCGCTGCCCGGGCAGCTCGACCAGCCGGTAGGCAAGGAAGGCGAGGACATAGGTGGCCGGCACCACGATCGCGCCGGTCAGCGCGAACCGTCCGGCGGCGCCCAGCCCGGTGCCGAAGCGCGCGATCACGCCCGCCGCGACCGGGTACAGGATCAGCAGGTGGATCAGATAGGCGCCATAGGAAAGCTCGCCCAGCCAGTGGAACACTTTGCCGCCGAGCAGCCGCGCGATCCCGTCGACGGCACCCAGCGAACGCAGATGAACCAGCGCGAAGAAGCCGAGCACGAGCAGCACACGCACCAGGATGTGCAGCAGGTCGTGATCGCCCCCCACCGGCATCAGCGCGAGCAGCATCGCCACGGCGAGATGCACGCCGATCCGCCCCCGGCCCGGCCCGGGATCGGCGGCGATCAGCATGCCGCTCAGGAACAGGTGCAGCTTGAGCGGCAGGAAGGCGGGCATCGGGAAATCGAGCCCCAGCCGATGCGCAAGCACCGCCAGCCCCAGCGCCGCGCCCGCCGCTACCAGCGCCGCCGGCACCCAGCCGGTTCGCCGTGCGAGCAGCACCAGGAACGGGAAGGCAGCGTAGAACTGCATCTCCAGCCCCAGGCTCCAGTCCGGCAGCGGGGTACGGAACGCATAGTCGGGAAGCAGGCCGAACACGAAGCTCAGATGCGCGGCGATATTGGCGAGGCTCGCATCGGCAAAGCGCTCGCGCGGCTGGAGCGGCTGGCCCAGGAAGCTGTCGATCGCCACCCGGTCGGCATAGAGGGCCGGCCCGGCGAGCAGCGCCACCGCCAGCGTCACATAGAAGAGCGGCGCGAGACGAAAGAAGCGGCGCGTCCAGAACGCCGCCCAGGTGCCGGGCGCGCGCCAATCCTCCACGTCGGCACGCAGCCGATACTGGAACACCATCAGGAAGCCGGAGAGCAGGATGAACAGGTCGACGCCCAGATCCGGCTTGCTCAGCACCGGCAGGCGGAAGCCGGTCAGGATCACCAGGTGCCCGAACAGCACCCAGAGCGCCGCCAGCCCGCGCAGGCCGTCGAGACACGCGACTCGTCGGATGTCGACTTGCCGAATGTCCATCGCGCACCTCCCATGCCGCTTCTCGGCGCGACAGCCGTATCCGGAGCCTGGACCGGCGCGCAAGCCTGCCCGATCGGCCAGCTGCCCAGCGCCACGGCCCGATCGCCAGCCCCGCCATCTCCGTCCGCACGAAGATGGCGAGGGACGGAATATGATGCCCAGCCAGGAAAAGGCCCAAGCGGGCCCTTGAAACTATGTCCGTCATCCCCGCGCAGGTGGGGATGACGGTAGAGAAGCGGGATGACGCCAGGGAATAGCGGGGATGACAGGGGAGAATATGGGGCCAGCCCAGCCCGACGGCGATGCAGGCAGCGCGGGTCCGTGCCGGATGCAGGCCGATCCGTGCCGGGCGCGATAAGGCCGTGACGCGCGCGCCTCGCCCGCGCTAGACAGGGCCGATGATCGCCCGCCTCCGCGCCGCGCCGGCACGCCTCCGGCTGCTGCTCTTCGCCTTCGGGGACTTCGCCTTCAATCTCTACTGGCAGAGCATCATGCTCTTCCTGCTCTTCTACTATACCGAGGCGCTGGACCTGCCGGTGGCGCTGGCCGCGATGATCTACACCATCGCCTCGATATGGGACGGGCTCGCCAATTTTCTCGCCGGCGCGATCGCCGACCGGCGCGAGCCCGGTCGCGGCTATGGCCGCTTCCTGATGCTGGGCAGCATTCCGCTGGGGCTCGCCTTCGTCCTCACCTACATGCCACCCCTTGCCAGTGGCTGGTGGGGCATCGCGACGATCTTCGCCGGGCACCTGCTCTTCCGCACCGCCTATGCGGCGGTGAACGTGCCCTATCTGGCGATGAGCGCGCGGGTGAGCAGCGACAGCCGCGACCGCGCCTTCCTGGCCGGCATGCGCATGTTGTTCGGCACGATGGCGGCGGTGCTGGTCGCGCGCGGCACGCTGCCGCTGGGTGCCTGGCTGAGCGGCAGCGCGGTCCCGGCCCAGGCCTATCTCGGCGCGGCGGTCCTGTTCGCGATCCTCGGCACGGCGATCCTCATGCTGGTCGGCGCCAGCTATCGCGAGCAGGTCGCGCCCGCGCGCACCCAGCCGCCCTCGATCGCCGCGAGCCTCGCCAGCCTCGCCGCCAATCGCGCCTTCGTCACGCTCAACCTCGCGATGATGGCGATGATCGTCGCGGTGACGATCCTGAACAAGTCGGTGCTCTATTATTTCAAATATTTCATCGGCGACGACGTGGCCGGGCAGAGCGCCCTCGCCTGGATGGGCGTGGTGGGCGCGGCGGCAGTGCCGCTCTGGATGCTGCTCCAGCGCCTGCTCGGCACGCGGGGGCTGTGGTTCCTGGCCGCCGGCTTCTGCATGGCTGGGCTGGTGCTGTTCGCCGGCGCGCACATCGACCGGGCCGCGCCGATGCAGCTCTTCCTGGTGGCGATGCAGGCGCTGATCGTCGGGCTGCATTTCGCCTATTGGGCGATGCTGCCCAACACGGTGGAATATGGCGAGAAGGCCACCGGCCTGCGCGTCGAGGGTGCGGTGTTCGGCATGGCCTCGCTGCTCCAGCGCATCGCGATCGGCATCGCCACGCTGCTGCTCGCGAGCGGGTTCGACGCGGCCGGCTATGTCGCCAATGTCCGGCAGAGCGAGGCGACCCTCGCCGCGATGCGCCTCACCATCGCGCTGGTGCCGCTGGCGTTCCTGGCGCTGTCATGCGTGCTGATGCTGCTCAACCCGCTGGGCAAGGGCGCGCATGCCAGGATCGTGAAGGACCTGGAGGGGCGGGTGAATTAATTCCTCCCCCCAGCTCGCTGGGGGAGGGGGATCATCACGAAGCGATTGGGGAGGGGCGGCGCGGTGCGCGCCGTCATCGGTGCGCCCCTCCACCACCGCCTTTGGCGGCGGTCCCCCTCCCCGAGACAAGCTCGGGGAGGAATTGGAGCTCAAGCCACCAGCGTGAACTGCGCCTTCACGCCCTCGGCCTCGGCCGACGGCGCGATCCACAGGTCGAACAGCCCCGGCTCCACCGTCGGCTTGTTCTCGCGGCCGATGAACAGCAGCTGCTCGCGCTTCAGCTTGAACGTCACCGTCTCGCTCGCTCCCGGCGCCAGCGCCAGCTTGCGGAACGCCTTCAGCTCGCGCACCGGCCGGGTCACGCTCGCCACCCGGTCGCGGATGTAGAGCTGCACCACTTCCTCGATCGCGCGGCTGCCCGAATTGGTGATCCTCGCCGAGACTGCGATCTCGCCGTCCCAGGGCAGGGTCGCCGGCACCGACAGGTCCGAATAGCCGATCTTGCCATAGGTCAGGCCGTGCCCGAACGGGAACAGCGCCGAGTTCGGGATGCCGCGATAATGCGCCTTGTAGGGCTGGAGCGGCCCTTCCGGATTGGGCCGGCCGGTCGGCTTGTGGTTGTAGTAATAGGGCTGCTGCCCCGGCGAGCGCGGGAAGCTGCACGGCAGGCGCCCGGCCGGGCTATAGTCGCCGAACAGCACGTCGGCAGTGGCGTTGCCGCCCTCCGAGCCGAGGAACCAGGTGACGAGGATCGCCGGCGCCGCCAGCACGGCGCCGTCCAGCGCCAGCGCGCGGCCGTTCTTCAGCACCACCACGATCGGCTTGCCCGTTCGGGCCACCGCTTCCGCGAGTTCCATCTGCGGCGCGGGAATCACGATCTCGGCGCGCGACTGCGCTTCGCCGGACATGTTCTCGCTCTCGCCGATCGCCAGGATCACCACGTCCGCCGCATTGGCCGCAGCCACGGCCGCTTCGATCCCGCCGGCCAACGGCGCCTCGACGCCCGAGCCGAGCGTGACGCTCACCGAGCCCTTGTCCGCCACCGCGCCGCGCACGCCGGTGGCCAGGTCGATCGCCAGCGCATTGTCGCCATAGACCACCCAGGGCCCGTTGATGTCGTGCTTGCCCTCGGCGAACGGCCCGATGATGGCGATCTTCTTGCCGCTCTTGGGCAGCGGCAGCAGGTCGCCGTCATTCTTCAGCATCACGATCGACTTGCGGCCGCTCTCGCGCGACAGCGCGATCGCCTCCTTGGTGCGTGAACGCGCCTTTTCGCGCTTGGCGTCGATGCGGCGGAAGGGATCGTCGAACAGGCCGAGCCGTGCCTTCATCGCCAGCACCTTGCGCACCGATTCGTCGACCAGCTTGATCGGCACTTCGCCCTTGGCGACGAGATCGGGCAGGTAATCGCGGTAGAAGCCGCTGGTCATGCTCATGTCGACGCCGGCCAGGAAGGCGAGCTTGGCCGCCTCGCGCGCATCCGCGGCGAAGCCATGGTCGATCATCTCCATGTCGCCGGTATAATCGGAGACGACAAAGCCCTCGAAGCGCCATTCGTCACGCAGGATCCGGCGCATCAGCCATTCGCTGCCGGTCGAGGGCACGCCCGAAATCTCGTTGAACGAGGCCATGGCCGAAAGCGCGCCTTCGTCGAACGCGGTCTTGAACGGCGGCAGATAGACTTCACGCAGCGTCCGTTCGGAAACGTCGACGGTCGAATAGTCGAGCCCGGCCTCGGCCGCGCCATAGGCCGCGAAATGCTTGGCGCAGGCCAGCATCGCGTCGTTCGCCTTGAGGTCCTTGCCCTGGAAGCCGCGCACGCGCGCCGCCGCGATCACTTCGCCGAGCAAAGTGTCCTCGCCCGCGCCCTCCATGGTGCGGCCCCAGCGCTGGTCGCGCGCGATGTCGACCATCGGCGCGAAGGTCCAGTCGATGCCCGCCGCGGCGCCCTCGTACGAGGCCATGCGCGCGGTGCGCTCGGCCAGGTCAGGATCGAACGCCGCCGCCTCGCCCACCGGCACCGGGAAGATCGTGCGGTGGCCATGGATCACGTCAGCGGCGAAGAGCAGCGGGATCTTGAGGCGCGACCGGGTCATCGCCACGGTCTGCATCCGGCGCGCCATCTCGGCACCGTTGCCGTTGAACACGCCGGTGAGCCGCATCTTCGCGACCTCCTCCAGCTGCTGCTCGAAGCTCGGCCCGTTGGTGGGCGGGTTGAGCGCGGTGGCGACGCCGCCGCCCCAGGCCGCGGGCAGGATGGTGAGCTGCCCGGCCTTCTCCTCCACCGTCATCTTCGCGATCAGCGAATCGATGAAGGCGGGCACCGGCAGGCTGCCCGCCGCCTGCAGCATCGCGCGCGCCGGGCTCGCGGCCCAGGCCGCGACGGCTCCGGCTCCCATCAGAGCCGCGCGCCGCGAAATCCTGGTGTCGAACATCTCGTTTCCTCTCCTGAACGCCCGCCGCAGAACGCCGACGGAAATTGCCTGCACTCGGCCGGCCGCGAAACTTTTTTGCTTGTCGCTGCCCGCCGTAACCGGTTACATACCTCGCGGACGGGTTGTATTGCAATCGCCGAAGCGGTCTGAAACGCGGGAAAACACGCGTCGATCGGGGAGAAGGGACTGAAATGGGCGAGGCCACCATCCGCGATGTAGCGCGCCGCGCCGAGGTTTCGGTCGCCTCGGTATCGCGCGCGCTGAACGGCCTCGACAATGTCAGTGCCGAGACCCGCGAGAAAGTCATCAAGGCGGCCAACGAGCTCGGCTATGTCCCGCATGCTGGCGCGCGCAGCCTCAGCCTTGCCCGCGCACACGCGATCGGCGTCGTCCTGCCGGATCTGCACGGCGAGTTCTTCTCCGAATGCGTGCGCGGCATGGACAGGGAAGCGAGCCGGCGCGGCTATCTCCTGCTCCTCTCCAACATGCATGACGACAGCGACCAGGCGGCGGTCGCGCTGCGCACGATGCGCGGCCGCGTCGACGGCCTGCTCGTGATGGCCCCGCACATCGCGCCCGAGACGCTCGAGCAGGCCATCCCGCCCGCACTCCCCTCGATCCTGCTCAACAGCCATGCCGATCTGCCCGGCCGCCCGGCGCTGCGCTTCGACAATCGCGCAGGCGCCGAGGCGATGGTCGAGCATCTCGTCGCCAACGGCTATCGCCACATCGTCCATATCGCCGGGCCGGAGGGCAATCTCGACGCCGCCCAGCGTGCCGAAGGCTATCTCGCCGTCTGCGCCCGCCACCGCCTGCCCCCGCGCATCCTGCCGGGCGACTTCCACGAGGAAGCCGGCGAAGCCGCCGCGCGCGCGATCCTGGCGAGCACCACGCACACCGATGCCGTCTTCGCCGCCAACGACATGATGGCGATCGGCTGCCTCCATGCGCTGCGCGACGCCGGCACCCGCGTGCCCGAGGACATTGCGGTGGCCGGCTTCGACGACGTGCCGCTCGCCCGCTATCTCTCGCTCAGCACCGTGCGCGTGAACATCGCCGAGATGGGCGCCCGCGCCGTCGCCCGGCTGATCGACCTGCTCGAGGGCAAGGACATGCACCGTGCCAGCGAGACGCTCGCCCCCGAGCTGGTGATGCGCGCCACCACGGCGCCGCGCACCGCACCCGGGAACGGAGCCGCGCATGCGTGACCGCGGCTCCGTTTCTCTTTCGGCCTGGACTGTAACCGGTTCCAAGGCTCCCTTCCCCCCGGTTACACCCCCCTGGGGGCGACGCCGCGCGTGTCGCCCCCGATTTTTCGGGACGGGGGGCGGAACCGCGCGCTTTCTCTGGGATATGAGGCTCTCGAAATGATCGACCGGCGTGCGCTACTTTCGCAGTCTTCGCTGCTGCTCACGGCCTCGGCGCTGCCCGGCGCCGCCATGGCGCAGGCGCGCAAGAGCGCGGCCGCGCGCACGCTGCCGCCCTTCTACGCGGACATCGAATACCGTACCTTCCGCTGGTTCTGGGAAACCGCGCGGCGCGACAACGGCCTCGTCCCCGATCGCTATCCGTCGCCCAGCTTCTGCTCGGTCGCCGCGGTCGGCTTCGCGCTCACTGCCTATCCGATCGGCGTCGAGCGCGGCTGGATCACCCGGGCCGAGGCGCGCGACCTCACCCTCACCACGCTGCGCTTCTTCTGGGAATCGCCCCAGGGGCCCGAGCCCGAGGGGCGGATCGGCCACAAGGGCTTCTTCTACCATTTCATCGACATGATCACGGGCGCGCGCTTCCGCGACGTCGAGCTTTCCAGCGTCGATACCACGCTGCTGCTGATGGGCGTGCTGTTCGCCGGCCAATATTATGACCGGGCGGACGCGAAGGAGCGCGAGATCCGCGACCTCGCGCACAAGCTCTATGCCCGCGCCGACTGGAACTTCTTCCGCTCGGACGGACGCAAGGCGGTGTCGATGGGCTGGCACCCTGGGCGCGGCCTGATCGAGCGCAACTGGGACGGCTATAACGAGGGGATGTTCGTCTACATCCTCGGCCTCGCGGCTCCCGAGCATCCGCTGCCGGCGAATAGCTGGGAGGCGTGGACCGCGCCCTATCCGAACCTCTGGCGCGGTGAAGGCAACCAGCGCCATCTCGCCTTCGCGCCGCTGTTCCCCCTGCATTACAGCCATATCTGGATCGACTTCCGCGGCATCCGCGATGCAGCGATGCGCGAGGCCGGCTTCGACTATTTCGAGAACAACCGCCGCGAGACGCTCGCCAACCATGCCTATTGCGTAGCCAATCCGATGCGCTGGGACGGCTATGGCGCGCAGAGCTGGGGACTCGCCGCATGCGATGGCCCGGGCGATTTCCGCCTCGACTTCAAGGGCGAGCGCCGCGAGTTCTTCGGCTATTCTGCGCGCGGTCCGATCGATGAGCCGGACGGCCGCGACGACGGCACGATCACGCCGAGCGCCTCGCTCGGCTCGCTGCCCTTCGCACCGGAGATCGTGATCCCCACCGCGCAAGCGCTCCGCCGCGACCATGGCGACCTGCTCTACGGCAAATACGGCTTCTACGACGCCTTCAACCCGAGCTTCCGCTGGACCGACAAGCAGCTCGAAAAGGGCCGCGTCGATCCGGTGAAGGGCTGGTACGACACCGACTATATCGGCATCGACCAGGGCCCGATCCTGCTCCAGGCGGCGAACTACCGGAACGACTTCGTGTGGAAGCGCATGCAGGCGTGCGCGCCGATCCGGAAGGGGCTGAAGCTGGCCGGGTTCACCGGCGGGTGGCTGGGGTGACGACCTATACAATTGAATTAAAATGGATTTACATTCGCAATCGGCAGCACTCACCCAATTGAGCCTTGTTGAAATACCTCCCGGGCTTTGCTAGATAGGCGAAGAACAAGGCGCGAACGCGAGGAGGATCGCATGGCGAGCGTATTCGACGTCTCAGCGTACATCTTGAAGAAAACAGGGCCAATTTCGGCCATGAAACTCCAGAAATTGGCGTATTACGCTCAAGCATGGTCGCTTGTGTGGGACGATGCGCCACTATTCTCGGAGCGCATCGAAGCATGGGCGAATGGGCCAGTATGCCCTGATCTGTATTTTGCGCATCAGGGTGAGTTTACGGTTGGCACGGAATCGCGCGGAGATGCAAAGAAGCTAAAAAAGATTCAACGAGAAACTATAGATTCCGTTTTGAAACATTACAGCAAGAAGACGGCACATTGGCTTAGCGAACTTACCCACCGTGAGGCACCCTGGAAAGAAGCTCGCAAGGGCCTTCCGGAAGGTGCTCGCAGTAATCAAGTTATAACACACGCGGCGATGGCCAACTATTATAGCGAACTCTAGCTCGCTTATGGCGAAGCCAGACAAGCAGCCGAAATTCGGTGCCAATCCACCTGGCAAGAAAAAACCGGTGGTGCGCGAGCATTGCTTTGAAGATGGGCACCCCCTCGCATGGCGATTTGGACAGGTCGACAAAGCCGGCCCCTTTGCCTGGGACATCCATCCTTTCGATAAATTTCACGAAGTCGTACACAAACTGATCGAATTCGAAGATAAGAACTGGAATGAAATCACCGCGAACGGCTCGCATCCGATCGAGACAAGCCAATTGTCCACCCAGGCGCGATCGCGGCTAATCGAGATCGAACGAGACGATCTCGATTACCTTCTCTCCCTCAGACTGAGCGGTCCCAACCGCGTTTGGTGTGTGAAAACCGGCCACATCATTCGACCGTTGTGGTGGGATGAAAACCACCAAGTCTATCCAGTCAAGAAAGATCCCGCCGACCGCAAGAAGGAGAAGCGGCGAAAGAAATAGGTGAGGAAACCACATTCCGCCCGCTGGAGAACACCCCTTCAGCGGATCGGCACCGCCCGCGTCCGCTTCGACACGCCGTTCTCGTCGAACGCCTCGACCGCGACCCAATAGCCCACGCCGACATTCAGCGCGCGGATGTCCAGCGCCGCGCCCTGGTCCGCCCAGCGCTGATAGGCGAGCGTCAGCCGGTCCGGCCGCACGCCCCACAGGACATTGTAGCCGACCGCGCCCTGCACCGGCTTCCACGTCACATGCGCGTTGCGCGCATCGCCGTCGCGCTTCGCCGCCACCCCGCCCGGCATCGCCGGCGCCTTGCCGCTCGCACTGCCGAACACGCGCAGGTCGCTGATCGCCAGGTTCGCGCCGCCGACATGCCCGTGCACATAGCGCACGTACCGCGCCTCCACCGGGGCCGGCAGCTGGAAATAGGCGTTGGGCCGGTCGCGGCGCGGCGCCTCGGTCCTGGCCAGCGGGCGCCAGCTCTTGCCGTCCAGGGAGGATTGCAGCGCGAATTCGGTATAGATGTCCGGCGCATCGCCGAACCGGCCGGACTTGTAGTCGGCGAAGTTCACCTGCACCGCGCGCAGCGTCTTCGCCGCGCCGAGGTCCACCGTCAGCGTCTCGCCCGGCTTGTTCGCGCCCGCGACCCAGAAGGTCCGCGGATTCTCGTCGGTCGCCCGCGCCGCCGCGAACTCGCCGGCAGTCGAGGAAGCGACCGCCGCCTTGCGGTACGAGAGCAGCATCCACCCGGTGAACAGGCGCTCCGGATCCGCCACCTTCGTGCCCGGCGCATAATGGGGGAAGTCGCCGAAACGGGTCGAGACCGACATCTGTCCGTCCGCCCAGAATTTCGCCGGCCACATGCCGATGCGCCGCTCGAAGGTCCAGTTATAGCCGATCCAGGGCGTGCCGGTGTTCCACCAATTGCCGTTGACGTCCTGGAAGGTCGAGCCGTGCCCCGCCCCCTGGACGAAGCCGCCGGGCTTGTAGGCGACCGGGTTCCACGGCGCATATTCGAACGGCCCCAGCGGCTTGTCCGAGACATAGGTGCCGTTGGCATAGGCGTTGTACTCGGTTCCCGGCGCGCCATACTGGAGATAGTAGCGGCCGCCGGCCTTCGTCATCCAGGCACCTTCCATGAAGGGCGCGATCGGCGTGCCGTCGGGCAAGGTGCCGCTATGGTCCTGGCCGAACCGCTCCCAGCCATGCCGCTCGGGCTGCAGGGCGAGCATCGGCCGGGCCCTGCCCTTGTACGCCAGCTTGCCGTCGCCGAACGCGATCTCCATCCCGTAGAGCGGGAAGACGTTGGACGAGCCCCAGTACATGTACCATTTGCCGTCCTCGTCCTTGAACAGCGCCGGGTCCCAGGGCCCGGGCGGCACTTCGCCTGCCTTCGGTTCCACCCCCGGCCCCTGCTGCCCCGGGATCGCCGGCATCCGCCGCACGAAGAAGTCGAGCTTGCCGCTGTCGGGATCGCTGGTGGAAAGGATCGCGTTCGGCTCCATCATCGAAGGCTGGATGATGATCCGCTCGCCATCGGTCCACACCGCGGGCGCCACGATCGAGCGCATCGGCCAGCGGCTGGGCGTGACGAAGGTCCAATGCACCAGGTCGCGCGACGACCAATATCCGTCCGCCAGTGTCTGGAAGAGATAATATTTGCCCTTGAAGGTGACGATCGCCGGATCGGCGCCGGTGCGATAGGAAATGCCTTCGTTCACCTGCTCGAAATTATAGCGATAATCGATGTCGATCGGGTTGGCATAGGTCCGGCGCGCGTCCTGCGCCTGGGCGGCGGCGGCCGCGAGCAGCCCGGCGCCGAGCGGAAACAGGATACGCATGGATCTTCCCCGAATGAAAAGGGCCCGAATGAAAAGGGGCCGAATGAAAAAGGGGGAGGAAAGCCCCGTGGCTCGCCTCCCCCCGACAGTGACTGCGCGGGCAGCGCCTCAGAAGCGATAGCCCAGGCGGAACTGGATGCGCCGCGGCAGCGTGAGCGTGTTGGAGCCGATCAGGCCCGGAACGAGCGGGTCGGTCGCGCTCATGAAGGTGTCGAAGTCCTTGAAGTTCTTGTTGTTGAACAGGTTCAGGACATCGACCGCCGCCTCGAGGTTGCCGCCGGCGATCTTCACGTCCTTGGCGAGCGAGACGTTCACTTCGCAGAAGGCGAACAGGCCCTTGATGCAGTTCTTCACCGGATAGGCCGTGGTGAGGCGCAGCGCGCCGGTATCGAAGCCGTTGGTGGCATCGGTCACCTGATAGCCCGCGCCGCTGCTCAGCGTGGTGAGAGTCGAGAAGCGGAAGCCCAGCGGCAGGTCAACCATGCCGGAGACCACGATCCGGTGCCGCTCGTCGCCGGCCTTGGGACGCCAGCCATAGCGGTCCGGCGTCACGCCATCGAGGCTGAACAGGTCGCCGCCATTCTGCTCCGCCTTGGACAGCGTGTAGGCGATGTTCAGGCCCCAGCCCGAGGACTTGGTGTAGTTCTTGTCGAGCGTGAAATAGAGCGCCTTGTAGCGGGTATCGAGCCCGTCATAGCCGATCAGGACATTGGCATAGCCGAACGGAATCACCGGCGCGGTGTTGCAGCAATTGCCCAGGCCGTTGTTCTGCCGGGTGGCGAACAGGTTGGTATAGCCGTGGCGGCCGCGCTGGTACGAGCCGGTGACCGAGGCCTCGAACACGCCGATACGCTGGCGCACGCCGAGGCTGAACTGGTCGTTCACCGGCGGCTTCGCATTGTTCTTCACCGCGAACAATTCGGGCAGGCCGGCGCTCTGGGCGCTGGCGATCAGCGCGAGCAGGCCCTCGCGGGTCAGATAGGCCGGGTTCCACATCACGGTCGGCAGGCCCGAGCGCGGCTGGCCGTCGCGCGAGAAGCGGAACACGCCGACCGGATTGATCGTGCGCGACAGCTCGTCGACCGTGTTGTTGAAGTTGTTACGATCGTAATAGCGGCCGGCGCCGCCGAAGATCACCGTCGAGCGATCGCCCTTGATGTCCCAGGAGAAGCCGAGGCGCGGCGCGAAGGCGCCGGCGAACGGCTTACGGTTGGTGCCGTCGGTGATGTAGTTCTCGGGATCGAAATAATAGGTCTTGGGCAGCGCGCGCAGTGCGGCCGCCGCCGCGGCCGGCGTGCGATAATGGTTGTTGAAGCCGTTGGTCTCATAATCCCAGCGCACACCGAGATTCAACTGCACCCGATCGGTGATGTTCCAGTCGTCCTGCAGATAGAGGCCGATCTGGGTGTTCGACGCCTGGATCTTGCCGCTGCCCAGCCCCAGCCGCGCTTCGGCGGGGAAGGAGAAGTCGGTGTTGCCGGCGGCATCGATCCGGAAGGTGTAGCGCGGCTGGATATAGGCGTTGTTGTCGAACTGGATGTCCGTCACCTCGACGCGCGCGCCGAACTTGATCGCATGGCCGTCGAAGCCGGTGAAGGTGAAGTCGTCGCGCAGCGTGTAGCTCTGCTGCGTCTCGTTGCGCGTCGAGTCCTTGCCGCCGAACAGGATCACGCTGGCATAATCGTAGGACGGCAGATCGGGGTGCAGCGAGACCGGGTTGAAATTATAGTTCAGGTAGCTGGCATTGAACTCGTTGGTGAAGTTGTTGCCGTTATAGGCCCATTTGAACAGATAGGTGTCGACCCTGTTCCGCTTGTTCTCGGCATTCTCATAGGAAGTGTTGGTGCCGAAATTCTGGATGTCGGTTTCCTGGCGACGGCTGAACGACAGGTCGAAGGTCTGGCGATCGTCCGGTGTCAGGGTCAGCTTGCCGAAAAAGAAGTCGCCGCGGAACGGGCTGACGAACGCGCCTTCGAACTCGCTCAGGCGGCGACCCGAATATTGCTCGAACTGCCGGATCGCGTCGGGCGAGCCGGTGCTCTTGACGTTGAAGGCGCGGTTCTGGTCGTTGCCTTCATAGGCGCCGAAGAAGAACAGCCGGTCCTTGATGATCGGGCCGCCCAGCGACACGCCATATTGCTTGCGCTCGAACGCGGGCTCGGGCCGGTTGTTGCGCTTGTCGAGATACGCCTTCTCGCTCAGCCCCTTGTCGGTATACTGGCCGAAGATCTCGCCGTGGAACTCGTTGGTGCCCGACTTGGTGACCGCAGTGACGATCGCCGCGCCGGCCTGCTCATATTCGGCCTTGTAGTTCTGGGTGAGGACCCGGAACTCCTGCACGGCGAGCTGGCCGAACGGGTTGCCGCGGCTGTTCTGCTGGCCGGCGATGCCGCCCTCGCGCAGCTGGTTCTTCAGGCTGATGCCGTCGACGAAGACGTTGACCTGGCTCGCCGTCGAGGCGCCCGAAGTGAAGCCCTTGTCGGTCTCGCTGTCGTTATATTTCACGCCCGGGGCGAGCGCGACGAAGGACAGGAAGTTGCGGTCGGTCTGCGGCAGGCGCTGGATCTGCGTCACGCTGACATTGGTCGCGACTTCGCTGGTCCGCGTCTCGGTGAGGCGGCTGCCGGTGACGACGATCCGGCCCTCGGGCACCGCCGCGCCGCCGACCGTCAGGTCGAGGCTGGCCGACTGGCCGACGGCAACCACCACCAGCTGGCTCACGGTCTCGGCACCCGCCGTGGCGGTCACTTCATATTCGCCGGGACGCAGGCCGGTGAGCGTGTAGCCGCCGTTCGCGTCGGCGGCAGCGCGCCAGGTCTGGTTGGTCGCGGTGCTGCGCGCAGTCACCTGCGCACCCGCCGCGCCCTTGCCGTCGGCGCCGACCACCTGGCCGCGCACGCTGGCGGTGCTCACCTGCGCCGACGCCATGGTCGGCAGCATCGCCACGCCGCTCGCGAACAGGGTCGCCGCGGCCATCGCCGTCGCCGAGATGCCACGCGTCAGGACGCCACGATTCTTCCTGGAAATTCCCACTGTCATTCCTCCCCAACCCAGTTGTAACCGGTTACAAACATCGGCGCGCATTGTTCTGATTATGGTTGCCGCCGGAAACTCCCATGAAACCGGTTTCATGAAACTGTCAATCCCATGGCTGCGTCAGCGTTGTCGGCGCCTAATTTTGCTGCACTGCGATGTGTCGCCGATGCAACACCAGGGCCGTGTCCGCGATCCACGCGTTCCCGGCGACCCCTCTTGCGGCGCGTGCGGGGTGCTCCCCATATCCGCGCCATGAGCGAAACAAATGCGTGGCACGGCACGACGATTCTTTCCGTGCGCAAATCCGGCAAGGTGGTGATCGCGGGGGACGGCCAGGTCTCGGCCGGCAATACCGTGATGAAGCCCAATGCCCGCAAGGTGCGGCCCCTGGGCGACGGCAAGGTGATCGCGGGCTTTGCGGGCGCCACCGCCGATGCCTTCACCTTGTTCGAACGGCTCGAGGCCAAGCTGGAGCGCCATAACGGCCAGCTGCTCCGCGCCGCGGTCGAGCTCGCCAAGGACTGGCGGACGGACAAGTATCTGCGCAACCTCGAGGCGATGCTGATCGTCGCCGACAAGGAAGTGACGCTGGTCGTCACCGGCAATGGCGACGTGCTGGAGCCCGAGGGCGGCGTGGCGGCGATCGGCTCGGGCGGCAATTTCGCCCTGGCCGCGGCACGCGCGCTGGTCGATTACGAAAGCGACCCCGAGAAGATCGCGCGGGCCGCGATGAAGATCGCGGGCGAGCTGTGCGTCTACACCAATGATCGGCTGACGGTGGAAATGCTCGACAGTGATAGCTGATTCGCCGGGCGGCCCGGCGAAGTTCGGTTTCGACTATGATCCGGGCCGCAACCGCATCCTGATCCATATCCGCGATTTCTGGACGGTGGAGACGGTGCGCGCCTTCGCGGCGGCGGCGGGCGCGCAGGCGCAGGCACTGCGCGCGACCCGTGACGATTACGACGTGCTGATCGATTCGCGCGACTTCCCGGTCCAGGCGAACGACGTCGCCGACCTGCTGCCGAGCATCGCCGAGGCCGGGCTGCGGCTCACTTCCGGCCGCGCGGCCTCGGTCGTGGGCAGCCATCTGAACAAGCTCCAGGCCGAGCGCACCCAGACGCATCCCCGGATGCGGATATTCATGACCGTGGCGGAGGCCGAGGCCTGGCTGGGGGAGCCGCGCTAGGGGACCATATTCTCCAGCGTCATCTCCGCCATCCCTTCCTCGTCACCCCCGCGCAGGCAGGGGTCCAAGGCCAAGGGCGAGGCGCGCCTTGCCGTTTCCGGCCGGCACCCGCATGATTGCTTCGATCATCCCATGCTACCCTGGATCCCCGCCTGCGCGGGGATGACGCAAGTAGGTTCAAAGGCTTGTTTGGATTCCCAACCTAATCGCCCTCCCGGCGAAAGCCGGGATCTCAGGCGAGGGCAGGACGAGAGCCGCACGAGATCCCGGCTTTCGCCGGCAGGACGGGTACAGACATGAGCCCAGCTCATGCCTCCCCCTATCCGAAACGGGGTTGAGCCTCCCCGCCCCCTGCCTACCCTGGGCGCCATGCAGATCGCCCGTCGCCCGCTCATCGCTTCCGCCGCCCTGGCGCTTCCCGCCTGCACCGCGGCTCCCCGCCCGGCGATGCTCGCCAGCACCACGCGCGGCCCGAAATGCCTGCCCGCCGTCAATGTCGCGCCCGGCCGCGTCATCCGCACCGTCGCGGGCCTGCGCCCCTATCGCGCCCAGGGCTTCGTCGTCCGGGCCGAGCCGCTGGGGGACAAGCGCCTCGTCCATAATTACGGCCATGGCGGCGCCGGGATCACGCTCAGCTGGGGCACGTCGCGCCTCGCCATGGATCTCGGCCTGCCCGGCCATGCCGGCCCGGTCGCCGTGCTCGGCAGCGGCATCGTCGGACTCGCCACCGCGCGCCTGCTCCAGGAGGCCGGCCGCCAGGTCACGCTCTACGCCGCCCAACTCCCGCCGCACACCACGTCGAACATCGCCGGCGGGCAATGGCACCCGGCCAGCCTCTACGATCCCGATCAGGTCACCCCCGAATGGATCGCGCAGTTCAAGGCGGCGATGGACTATAGCTGGCGGCGCTTCCAGATCATGGTCGGCGAGGAATATGGCATCCGCTGGGTGCCCACCTATTTCCAGATGCCCGACGATCCGGCCGGGGACGATGCCGGGCCCGATCTCTCCGGCACCTATGAAACCGATGCCGTGGTCCTTGGCCCCGGCGAACATCCCTTCCCGGTCCGGCGCGTCCGCCGCTTCAGCACCATGTATGCCGAGAGCGGCCATCTCCTGCGCCAGCTGATGCGCGACGTGCAGATCGCCGGCGGCAGGTTCGTGGTGCGCGACTTCGCCACGCCCGCCGACATCCTCGCTTTGCCCGAGACATTGGTGTTCAACTGCACGGGCCTGGGCGCCGGCAAGCTGTTCGGCGATGCCGGGATCGAGCCGGTGCGCGGCCAGCTGGCCGTGCTGCTTCCCCAGGCCGAGGTGCAATATGCCGTCGCCGGGCAGATGGGCTATATGTTCCCGCGCGCCGACGGGATCGTCTGCGGCGGCACCTTCGAGCATGGCGAATGGGACCCCACGCCCCAGCCCGAGCGGATCGCGAAGATCCTCGAGAAGCAGCACCGCTTCTTCTCCAGCTTTCGCTGCACGGCTTGAAGCGGCGCGTCCGGCCCCCAACATCGGGGCTCGAAACGAACCCAGAGAACCCATTTCCCCCAATGAACGAGAATCTCACGCCCAAGGCGATCGTCGCCGCCCTCGATGCGCACATCATCGGCCAGAAGGACGCCAAGCGCGCCGTGTCGGTGGCGCTGCGCAACCGCTGGCGCCGCCAGCAGCTCTCCGCCGACCTGCGCGACGAAGTGACGCCGAAGAACATCCTGATGATCGGGCCGACCGGCTGCGGCAAGACCGAGATCAGCCGCCGCCTGGCCAAGCTCGCCGACGCCCCCTTCGTGAAGGTGGAAGCCACCAAGTTCACCGAGGTCGGCTATGTCGGCCGCGACGTCGAGCAGATCGCCCGCGACCTGGTGGAAGAGGCGATCCGGCTCGAGAAGGAGCGCCGCCGCGCCGCGGTGAAGGACAAGGCCGAGGAAGCCGCGATGGGCCGCCTGCTCGACGCGCTGACCGGCAAGGATTCGTCCACTGCCACGCGCGAGGCGTTCAAGCAGCGCTTCGCCGAGGGCACGCTCGACAATGCCGAGATCGAGATCGAAGTGGAGCAGGCCCCGGCCATGCCCTTCGACATACCGGGCGGGGCACCCCAGATGATCAACCTGGGCGAGATGATGAAGGGCCTCACCGGCTCGCCGCTCAAGCGCCGCAAGATGGGCGTCCGCGCCGCCTGGACCAAGCTGGTCGAGGAAGAGGCCGACAAGCGCCTCGACCAGGACGAGGTCAGCCGCGTCGCGCTGGCGGACGCGGAAGCCAACGGCATCGTCTTCCTCGACGAGATCGACAAGATCGCCGTGTCGGACGTGCGCGGCGGCTCGGTCAGCCGCGAGGGCGTCCAGCGCGACCTGCTGCCGCTGATCGAAGGCACCACCGTCGCCACCAAATACGGGCCGATGAAGACCGACCATATCCTCTTCATCGCAAGCGGCGCCTTCCATGTCGCCAAGCCGAGCGACCTGCTGCCCGAGCTGCAGGGCCGCCTGCCGATCCGCGTCGAGCTGAAGGGGCTGACCGAGGAGGATTTCGTCGCGATCCTCTCGGACACCAAGGCGAGCCTGGTCCAGCAATATGCCGCGCTGCTCGGCACCGAGGGCGTGCGGATCGACTTCACCGACGACGGCATCCGCGCGGTCGCGCGCATCGCCGCCGAAGTGAATGGCGAGGTCGAGAATATCGGCGCCCGCCGGCTTCAGACCGTGATGGAGAAGCTGCTCGAGGACATCAGCTTCGGCGCCGAGGACCGCAAGGGCGAGACGCTGGTGATCGACGGCGCCTATGTCGACGGGCAGCTCGCCGCCGTAGCGCGCAACACCGACCTGAGCCGCTACGTGCTGTGACGAAATTCCTCCCCGGGGCACGCCTCGGGGAGGATTTGGCTTTCCCGATACCCGCCGGCTTGCCACCATCCCCCGCGATTCGTTTCGCAAGGGGAACCGCCATGAAGCGCCTGCTCGCCACCGCCGCCCTGCTCGCCGCCGGCACGGCGCTTCCCGCGCTCGCCCAGACCGCACCCTTGCCCGCGCCCGTCCCGCCCGTCGCCGCGCAGAAGCCGCACGCGGTCAAGGCGCCCTTCGGCGCCACCCGCAACGACGAATATTACTGGCTGCGCGACGATACGCGGAAAGACCCGGAGATGCTGGCCCATCTCAAGGCCGAGAACGCCTATGCCGACGCCATGCTCGCCGCCGAGAAGCCGCTGGCGGACAAGGTCTATGGAGAGATTGTCGGGCACATCAAGCAGGACGACAGCTCGGTCCCCTATCTGAAGCGCGGCTATTATTACTACACCCGCTTCGCCGCCGGCGCCGACTATCCGATCCTCGCGCGGCGCAAGGGCAGTCTGGAGGCACCCGAGGAAGTGATCCTCGACCAGCCGGCCATGGCCAAGAGCCACAGCTTCTTCCAGATCGCCGGCCGCGCGGTGAGCCCGGACAACCGGCTGCTCGCCTATACGCTCGATACCGTCGGCCGCCGCCAATATGTGCTCCAGGTGAAGAACCTCGCGACCGGCGAGACCCTCGCGGACAGCATCCCCAATGTCGAGGGCGGCGTGGTCTGGGCCGGCGACAACCGGACGATCTTCTACCTCGAGAAGGATCCCGTCACTCTGCTCTCCAAGCGCGTGAAGGCGCACGTCCTCGGTACGCCCGCCGCGGCCGATCGGCTGATCTACGAGGAGAAGGACGACACCTATTACATGAGCGTCGGCCGCACGACCGACGACCGGTATGTCTGCATCTATCTGCACAGCACAGTCAGCGACGAGCAGCGCTGCGCACCCGCCGCGGACCCCGCCAGCTTCGCAGTGGTCGCCCCGCGCGAGCGCGACTTCCTTTATCAGGCCGATCATCTCGGCGACCGCTGGATCGTCCGCACCAACTGGCAGGCGCCCAACTACCGGCTGATGACGGCGGGCGACGCGCATCTCGCCCATGGCCGCGCGGCGTGGCGGGACCTGGTTCCGGCCAGCGGCGACACCTTCATCGAGGACTTCAAGCCCTTCAACGGCTTCCTCGCCATCGAGGAGCGCGCCGAGGGCAACAAGAAGCTGCGGATCCTGGTCCCCGGCGCCAAGCCCTTCCCGGTCGCGGCCGACGAGCCCGCCTATACCATGGCGCTCGGCACCAACGAGGAGCCGGGCAGCGAATGGCTGCGCTACACTTATGATTCGCTGGTGACGCCGACCACCACCTATGAAGTGAACTACAAGACCGGCGAGCGCCGCGTGCTCAAGGTCCAGCCGGTGCCGGGCTATGATCCCGCCAAATACGTCACCGAACGCGTCTGGGCCACCGCGCGCGACGGCACCAGGGTTCCCGTCAGCCTGGTCCGGGCGAAGGGCCTGGCGAAGGACGGCACCGCCGCGCTCTTCCAATATGCCTATGGCAGCTACGGCTATTCGACCGATCCCGCCTTCTCGCCGATGCTCCCCAGCCTGCTCGATCGCGGCATGGTCTATGCCATCGCCCATATCCGCGGTGGGCAGGAAATGGGCCGCAAATGGTTCGACCAGGGCAAGGTGCTCAACAAGAAGAACAGCTTCACCGACTTCATCGACGTGACCCGCTTCCTCGTCGACCAGGGCTATGCCGCCAAGGGCCGCGTCGCCGCGATGGGCGGCAGCGCCGGCGGGCTGCTGATGGGCGGCATCGCCAACATGGCGCCGCAGGATTATCGCGTGATCGTCGCGCAGGTGCCCTTTGTCGACGTGGTCACCACCATGCTCGACACATCGATCCCGCTCACCACCGGCGAGTTCGACGAATGGGGCAACCCCGCCGAGAAACGCTATTACGACTATATGCTGGGCTACTCGCCCTACGACAATGTCGCGGCCCGGGCCTATCCGGCGATGTACGTCTCCACCGGCCTGTGGGACAGCCAGGTGCAATATTACGAGCCGGCCAAATGGGTCGCCCGGCTGCGCGCGAGGAAGACCGACGCCAACCCGCTCGTCTTCCGCATCAACATGGAGGCCGGCCATGGCGGCAAGTCGGGCCGGTTCGAACGCTATCGCCAGCAGGCCGAATATCTCGGCTTCGTGATGGACCGGCTCGGCGTGGCAAAGTGAAGCGAAGCCCTCCCCCAGGGAGGAGGCGCGCTATTTCGCTTTCTCGTACGGCGTGAACTTGCCGAACATGCAATAGGCGCCCGGAATGCTCGATCCCGGATCGAGCACCCGGAACCGGTCGTTCCGGCAGAGCTGCGATCCGTGCACCTCGACGATCAGCGTGGTGTAGGGCCGCAGCCCCGGGCAGCTGCTCGCCAGGTCGTTGCGCCACAGCGTCCGCCCCACCGGCTTGTAGAGGATGGTGCGGTCGTCGATGATCTGCGGGCCGTCGGAATCGGAGACGCTGATGCAGTCGCGCGGCGTCCCCGGCACCCGGTCGCCGAGCGCGCTCGCCAAGTCGTTCCGCGCCTCGGCCTGTTGCGAGGCCTGCATCTCGCTGCTGGCGGCACAGCCGGCCAGCGCGAGCATGGCGGCGATGATGGGTGCGCGCATCCCGGCTCTCCTCATTTGCTATAGGGCACGAAGCTGCCGAGCGCGCAGCTGCTGGTCAATATGCCGCCGCCCAGCCGCGAGCGCGTGCGGACGATGTCGCCGCGGCACAGCTGGCCCGACGTACTCTCGACCACCATCAGATCGTCGTTCGCCAGGCCGGTGCAGCTGCCGGTCACGTCGTTGCGCCACACCTTCTTGCGGCCCTCGATATAGAGGATCGTGTTCGGGAAGCCCTGGGTCTCGCCCATCCGCTCGCGCGGGATGCAGTCCTGCGGCTTGCCCGGCGTCAGCCCGGCGAGCGTCTTGGCGATCTTGGCCTCGTCGCGGTCGGCGCCCCGCTGCGGCATCGCGGCATTGGCGGCACAGGCGGCGGCGAAGGTGAGGGCAGCGGGAATGGCGAAGCGGAACATCTCTATTCTCCTGTCGCCCCCGACCCCGCCATCATAACGCTTCGCCGATCAAAAAGCATCCTTCGCCGCACGCCGCTCGGCGAGCTGGGTGGCGCTGGCGGCGCGCAGGAAGGGATTGGTGGCGAGCTCCTGCCCGATCGTCGTCGGCACCGTCGCCTCGCCCGCCGCGCGGGCCGCGTTCACTTCGGCCATGCGCGCGCGGATTGCCGCATTGTCCGGCTCGGCGACCAGCGCGTAGCGGCCGTTCGATTGCGTATATTCATGCGCGCAATAGACCCGGGTCTCGGGCGGCAGCTGCGCCAGGCGCTGCATGTTGGCGAACATCTGCTCCGCCGTCCCCTCGAACAGCCGGCCGCAGCCCATGGCGAACAGCGTGTCGCCCACGAAGATCACTGCGTTCCCGGCGAAATGATAGGCGATGTGCCCCGCGGTGTGCGCCGGCACTTCCAGCACCTGCGCGACATGATCGCCGATGCGCACCGCGTCGCCTTCGCCGACCAGCCGGTCCGCGGTGGGGATCTTCGCCGCCTCCGCCGCGGGCGCGATCACCTCGGCGCCGGTGCGCGCCTTGATCCCGGCATTGCCGCCGGTGTGATCGGGGTGCCAGTGCGTGTTCCAGATCGCGGTGATCGCCCAGCCGCGCTCGTCCGCCTCGGCGAGCACCGGCTCGGCCTGGGCGGGATCGACCACGATCGTCTCGCCCGAGGCGGGATCATGGACCAGCCAGATGTAATTGTCGCTGAGGGCGGGGATGCGGACGATCTGGAGCATGGCGCCAGCCTAGGCCTGCCCGCGCGCCTGCGCCAGTTCCGCGATGAGCGTGCCGACCAGTTCCTCCGCGCCCATCGCCCGCACCCGCGCGACGCCGGTCCCGGCCCAGAGCGGCGAGTAATCGCCCCGGCCATCCGCCTCGGCATGCGCGCGCAGCGGCGCGAGCGCGTTGGAGCCATAGGGGAAGGCGGGCACCTCCTCCCGGATCGGGCCCAGGTCACGCATCAGCCGGTTGACGATGCCCCGCGCCTCGCGGCCCGAGAACAGGTTGGTGAATTCGGTCGGCACCCGGGTGCCCAGCAGCGCGCGGAACGGCGCCGCGATGCCGCTCTCCCGGGCCGCGAGGAAGGCCGTGCCCAGCTGCACCGCGCGCGCTCCGGCCGCCAGCGCCCGGGCGATGTCG
>OAOK01000080.1_pt1 | contig 27961 bp, 22 predicted proteins | sample 1641101 | NCBI WGS metagenome assembly OAOK01 (sample SAMEA104232307, study PRJEB22302) | sediment metagenome | biome: forest; feature: aquifer; material: sediment | place: USA | collected 2011-08-07 | depth 0.01 m
GGCCGCTTGCGCTTGCCGACCCGGACGCGGTGCCCGCCGGCCGCTATGCCAGGGCGTCGCTCGAGGCGCTGGGGGCGTGGGATGCGGTGAAGGCCCGCGTGGTGCGCGGCGAGAGCGTGCGCGCGGCGCTGGCGTTCGTCGAGCGCGGGGCGGCGCCGTTCGGGATCGTCTATGCGACCGATGCGCGGGCTTCGGCGCGCGTCGAGGTGGTGCGCATGCTGCCCGACGGCAGCCATCCGCCGATCCGCTATCCGCTTGCCCGGTTGAAGGCGTCGGCCAGTCCCGATGCCGAGCCGTTCCGGCGCTTCCTGCTGGGCGGCGAGGGGCGGGCGATCTTTCGGCGCTTCGGCTTCCTGCCGCTGTGATGCCCATGTCCGCGGAATGGAACATCGTGCTGCTGTCGCTACGCGTCGGCGGGGTGGCGGTGCTGATTTCCCTGCCGGTGGCGTTCGCGCTGGCGTGGCTGCTCGCGCGTGGGCGCTTTCCGGGGAAGCTGCTGCTCGACGGCCTGGTGCACCTGCCGCTGGTGGTGCCGCCGGTGGTGACCGGCTGGCTGCTGCTGCTCGCCTTCGCGCCGGGAGGGCCGATCGGCGGCTGGCTGGAGAGCTGGTTCGGCGTCTCGGTGCTGTTTCGCTGGACCGGGGCGGCGATCGCCTCGGCGGTGATGGCATTGCCGCTGATGGTGCGCGCGATGCGGCTGTCGATCGAAGCGGTCGACCGGCGGCTCGAGCAGGCGGCGGCGACGCTCGGCGCTGGGCGCTGGCGGGTGTTCACGAGCGTGACGTTGCCGCTCAGCCTGCCTGGCGTGCTCGCCGGCGCGGTGCTCGGCTTCGCGCGGGCGCTGGGCGAGTTCGGCGCGACGATCACCTTCGTCTCCAGCGTGCCGGGCGAGACGCAGACCCTGCCGCTCGCCATCTATGCCGCGCTGCAGCTGCCGGGCGGCGAGAGCCAGGTGCTGCGCCTCGCCGCCATCTCGGTGCTGCTCTCGCTGGGGGCGCTGCTCGCCTCCGAGATCGTCGCGCGGCGCGCGGGCAGGGGGCTGCATGTCCTTTGACCTCGACCTGACCAGGCGCCTGGGCGACGCCGTGATCGCCTGCCGGATCGTGGCGGACGCAGGGCTCACCGTGCTGTTCGGCCCCTCGGGCGCGGGCAAGACGAGCGTGCTGAACATGGTCGCCGGGCTGATCGCGCCCGATGCGGGCCATGTGCGCGTGGGCGGTGAGACGCTGTTCGATGCCGTAGCCGGGATCGACGTGCCGGTGGCCGAGCGGCGCGCGGGCTATGTGTTCCAGGAACCACGGCTGTTCCCGCATCTGCGCGTGCGCGCCAACCTGCTCTATGGGTGCCGCGGCGATGATGGCGGGCTGGACGTGGACGACACGATCGCGCTGCTCGGTATCGCGCACCTGCTCGATCGCTGGCCGCGCACGCTTTCGGGTGGCGAGGCGCGGCGGGTGGCGATCGGGCGGGCGCTGCTGTCCGATCCGCGCTTCCTGCTGCTCGACGAGCCGCTGTCCTCGCTCGACCGGGCGCGGCGCGAGGAGATCATGGCCCTGATCGAGCGGCTGCGCGACGCGGTGCGAATGCCGATCCTGATGGTGACTCATGACCGCGACGAAGCGGCGCGGCTGGGCACAAGGGTGGTCGAGATCTAGGCTTCCAGCTCGGGCGCGTAGAGGCGCCAGGGATCGCCATTGCCGCGCTTCGCCGCATAGAGCGCGATATCGGCGCGGCGGACCAACTCGGCGGAATGGAGCTCGCCGTTGCGGACCAGGGCGATGCCGATGCCGGTGCCCACCTGGTGGGTGCGCCCGTCGAGCACGATCGGGCGGGTGATGCTGGCGGCGAGCCGGCCGGCGATCGAGAGCGCCACTTCCGCGCTGACGACCGCGGGCGCGATCACCGCGAATTCGTCCCCGCCCAGTCGCGCCGCGCAATCGCCGTCGCGCACGGCATCGGCGATGCGGCCCGCCGCCGCGCGCAGGATCGCGTCGCCGGCGGCGTGGCCGTGCGTGTCGTTGATTGCCTTGAAGCCGTTGAGATCCAGCATGAACACCGCGGTGAGCCGCTCCGGCGCCGCTCCGTCGACCAGCCGTGCCAGCGCCTCGTCAAAGGCGCGGCGATTGGGCATGCCGGTGAGCGCGTCGTGATAGCCAAGATCGCGCACGCTGTGCTCGGCCTGGATCCGCCGCACGCGCTCGCGTTCGCGCGCGCGATGCTGGTTCAGCCCGAAGCCGAACAGCAGGAGGATCAGGGCCGAGGTGAAGAGCAGGAACTCGTCCACTTCGATCCGGAACTTGCGATCCGCGACATTGGCGCCTTCGTCGCGGAAGATGTCGAACGCGAATATGCCGTAGAGCCCGGCCATGGCCAGGAGAATGACGAACCAGGTGCCGCGACTGAGCAGCAACGCACGAATACCAGCTTCCATGGCCGGGATTCCTGCACCGTAACGGTTAATTCCGAGTGGATGCCGCCATTAGGAGAGATGCGAGCGCAAGGTTCATCGGCGCACCGATGCCGTGCCGCGCGCCCAGGCGGACGATCACCATGTTGCGCGCATCGACTTCGGTCTGGCGGCCCGCCTCGAAATCGGCCTGGAGCGAGTTGACCGATTGCGGATGCGCGAGCGTCGTCCATCTGACGACCTGGTCGGCGAGCTTGTCGGGCAGGTCGGCGCCCTCTGCCCGGCCCACTGCGACGCATTCGCGCACAAGGACGCGCATCACCTCCGCGACGCCCTGGTCGTTCGCCACCTCGGCGGCGCGGTGGGTGAGCGCGCTGACGATCCCCGAGCAGTTGATCGCGAGCTTGCGCCAGGCCGCCGTGACGAAATCGGGCGTGGTCCGCGCGTCGATGGGGGTGTCGGCGAACAGCGCGACCAGGGCCTCGCCGGCCTCGCCCTCGGGCACGTGGATCGTGCCGTTGCGGCGCTGGACGATGCGGCCGGGAGCGTGCCGCTCGGCCGGCAGGTCGATGATCACCGGCACGGTGCGCTGGGCCGGCACCTGGGGAAAGCGATCGCGCTGCTCGACGCCGTTCTGGATCACCGCGAGCCGGGTGGCCGGGCCCATCAGGCCGGGCAGCCAGGCTGCCGCCGCGGTGCAGTCATAGGTCTTGGTGGTGCACAGGATCCAGTCCACGGCATCCGCGCGGGCCGGATCGGTGAGGATGCGGGGCGTGGCGCGGATCGGGCCCTCGGGCGTCTCCACCTCGAGATCGGCGAGCGGGGAACGCGCGCAGATCGTGACGTCGTGGTTCTGGGCCAGCCAGGCGGCAAGGGTACCGCCGATGGCACCCGCGCCGATCACCGCGATGCGGACCATCAGATGCCGCCCAGATAATCCATCTTGCCCACCGGCGCACCCTTGTGGCGCAGGATCGCGTAGGCGGTGGTCATGTGGAAATAGAAATTGGGAAGCACGAAGCCGGTCACATAAGGCAGCCCCTTGAAGTGGAAGCTGCGGCTGGGCGTCTTCACTTCCACATCGGCGTCCTCGCGCCCGTCGATCGCGTCGCGCGGGATGGCCTTGAGGAACGCCACGGTGGCGGCGATGCGGGCCTGAAGCTCGTCGAAGCTCGTCTCGGTATCGGGCATCGCCGGTGCATCGATCCCGCCGATCCGCGCCACGGCGAGCTTCGCCGAATCGCTGACACGCTGGATCTGCGCGGTGAGCGGCGCCATGTCCTCGGCCAGCCGCGCGGCGAGCAATTCCTCGTGGGGGATGCCCCGCTCATCGGCCCATGCGCGCGCCTTTTCGAGAAAGGCGGCCATTGCCTTGAAGCCGCGCAGGAAGACCGGGACGGTCAGGTCGTAGAGTTCGGTTGCCATGGCCGCGCAGATACGCCCCCGCGAAACGCGGCGCAACGGGCGTGGACGGGGGCGAAATGTTTCCGGCGACGCTCGATTTCGGGCCGCAACGAAATGCGCGATGACGGCTCGCGACAAAGATTTCTGCCAGGACAATGGCTTAGGGTGGTGTCACTGAACTGTCGCCAATAAGAAATGTACCATTCATGATCTGGCGCAACCGGGCCCGTGCATATCGAAGGGGGTCCGATTTCATGTTTCGTCAACCGTCTCTCCGCACGCGCCTGCTGCTCGGCGCCGTGCTCTTCGCCGCACCGGTCGCCGCGCACGCCCATGACGTGACCGGCACTGTTTCCGAGGCAAGCGGCACTCGCAACCTGCAGGGTGCGCGCGTCACCATCGTCGAGCTGCGCCGTACCACCGAAGCCGACGCTTCGGGCAGCTTCCGCTTCGGCGACGTGCCGGCCGGCACCTATACGCTGCGCGCCGAATTTGCCGGCGTGCCCGCGAGCGAGGTGAAGATCGTGGTGCCCGAGAGCGGCGTGCTCCAGCAGGACCTGGTGCTCGGCGCGGCGGGCAGCCAGATCCTGGTGGTCGGCCAGCGCGCCAACCTGCTCGGTTCGCTCTCGCGCCAGCGCGCCGCCGACGGGGTGGAGAGCGTGCTGACTCGCGACGCGGTCGGCCAGTTCCCGGACCAGAACGTGGCGGAATCGCTGCGCCGCCTGCCCGGCATCAACATCCTGAACGACCAGGGCGAGGGCCGCTTCGTCTCGGTCCGCGGCCTCGATCCTGAGCTCAACGGCACCTCGGTCAACGGCACGCGCCTGCCCGCGCCGGAATCCGACGTCCGCTCGGTCGCGCTCGACGTGATCTCGAGCGACACGATCGAATCGATCGAGGTCAAGAAATCCCTCACGCCGGACATGGACGCCGACACGATCGGCGCGTCGATCGAGATCAACACGGTGAGCGCCTTCGCCCGCAAGAAGGACCTGCTGACCGCTTCGATCGAAGGCAGCTACAATAATCTGCGCGAGACGGTGACGCCCAAGGCGAGCTTCGATTTCTCGACCCGCGTCACCGACAATTTCGGCATCGCCGGGGGTGTCTCCTATTATCAGCGCAAGTTCGCGACCAACAACGAAGAGATGGACGGCTGGGACGAGGCTGGCGGCAACGCCTATGCCGACACCGTGGAATATCGCGACTATGACGTGGAGCGTAAGCGCTTCAGCTCGTCGCTGTCGCTCGATTTCAAGCCCAGCGACACCACCACGCTCTATGCGCGCGGCCTGTATTCGCGCTTCGACGATCAGGAATATCGCCGCCGGCTGACCTTCGAGATGGACGAGTCGCCCACCCGCGGCACTGCCACCGGCGCGACCTTCGATTCGCAGGACGGCGAGATCACGGTCACGCGCGACCTCAAGGATCGCTTCGAGCGCCAGGAGATCAAGTCGGTCACGCTGGGCGGCGAGACCAAGGCCAATGGCTGGCGGCTCAACTATTCGGGCAGCTGGGCCCGGTCGAGCGAGCGCGAGAACGGTTCGATCGATCCGGCCGCGTTCGAGCGCAAGTTCGACGATGGCGACAATTTCGTGGTCGCCTTCGACTATGCCGATCCGATGAAGACCCGCTACAATATCGTGGCTGGCCAGGCGGCGTTCGCAGATCCCGCCGGCTATGCGTTCGACAAGCTGGAGCGCACGACGCTGAGCGATTCGGTCGATACCGAATGGGCGGCCAAGGCGGACCTCGCCAAGACCTTCGCGACTGGCGCGGGCGAATTCACGGTGCAGGGCGGCGCCAAGTTCCGCTGGCGCACCAAGCGCTACAACGCGAACATCGACGTCTATGAATATGACGGCCCGGGCGACCTGACCATGCGGGATCTGCTCGGCCCGCAGGACTATGACCTGGCGAACATCGAGCCGGCGCTGTCGAAGACTGCGTTCCGCAACTATTTCGACGCCAATCGCAGCCTGTTCGCGCTGGACGATGGTGACACCTTCGAAAGCTCGAACGACTCCGACTACAAGGTGAAGGAAGACGTCTCGGCCGGCTATCTGCTCGCCCGCTGGGACAGCGCCAAGGTCCGCGTGATCGGCGGCGTGCGCATGGAGCGCACCCATAACGACATCCATGGCCAGGTGCTGGACCTAGACGCCGGGACAGTGACGCCGATCCGTGTCACCCGCAGCTATACCGACTGGCTGCCCAGCCTGACCACGCGCTTCGAGCCGACCGACGGCCTGGTCCTGCGCGCGGCCGGCTATCGCAGCCTGGTGCGCCCGAAATTCTCGAAGCTGGCCCCGCGCGTGGTGATCGAGGATGATGAGGGCGAGTTCGGCAACCCGAACCTCCAGCCCTACAAGGCGTGGAACTTCGATGCCTCGGCGGAATATTATTTCGGCAAGGGCGGCGGCCTGTCGCTCGGCTATTTCCACAAGGACATCAAGAACTACATCGTCGATCGCGTATATGAGGACTATGCCTATAACGGACGCACCCTCGACCAGGCGCTGGTCCCGTACAACGGGCCGAGCGCGCGCATCAACGGCGTCGAATTCAGCTACAGCCAGGTCTACAGCTTCCTGCCGGGGGCGCTGAGCGGGCTGCTGACCCAGATCAACTATACCTTCACCGACGCCAAGGGCACGGTGCTCAAGGATGGCGACATCGGCGATCCCCGGGTGATTCCGCTGCCTTCGTCGGCGCGGAACACGTTCAACGTCGTGCTGGGCTATGAGAAGGGGCCGATCTCCTTCCGTGTCGCCGGCACCTATCGCGACAAATATCTCGACGAGCTGGGCGACGATGCGACCGAGGACCGTTATGTCACCGATCACTTCCAGCTCGATATCAGCGCGAAATACTGGATCACCAAGAACATCCAGGTCTTCGGCGACCTGATCAACCTCACCAACGAGCCCTATTACGCCTATCGCAACTTCGCGGGCCGCTCGCGGCTGCTGCAATATGAGGACTATAGCTTCACCGGCAAGTTCGGCGCGAAGGTCAGGTTCTGATCGCGTAAGCCTGAGGAACGAAGAGAGCCGGCGCGGCACGGGCCGCACCGGCTCTTTCGGCTGGGTTCACGGAATGAAAGCCTGATCTCCAGATCGCGCCGAAGGGGCCGGGAGCCCCGGAGCCCCTCAATGCCGACCGCGCCTAGTGCAGCGTGGAGCCGTTCACCGCCGGGCGCTGCCCGGCGGGGCGATGGCCTTGCGGCGCGACGATGGTGAAGCTCGCGGCGCTGTCGGCCAGCGTGTCGACTTCCCGGGTGAGGTTGCGCGCGGCGGCGGAAGTCTCCTCGACCATGGCGGCGTTCTGCTGGGTGCCCCGGTCCATGTCGCCGACCGCGTCGCTCACCTGGCTGATCGCATGCGACTGGGCGTTGTTGTCCTCGGCCATGGTGCCGATCAGGGCGTGGACCTGGCCGACATCGCCGGAGATGTCGGAAAGAGCGCCGTCGACCTTCTGCACCGCGTCCACCGCGGCGACGATGTCGGCCTGAGTGGCGGTCAGCTGGTCGCGGGCGCGGCCGGCCTCTTCCTCCGCCCGCATCGCCAGCGCGCTGACCAGATCGGCGACGACCGCGAAGCCACGTCCCGCCTCGCCGGCGCGGCCAGCCTCCACCGCCGCATTCATCGCCAGCACCCGCGTCTGGAACGCGATCTTGTCCAGCCCCTCGATCACGCCGTCGATGCCCTTGGCGCTCTCGCTCACCCGGGTCATCGCCTGCACCGCTTCGTCCGCGATCGCACGGCCGTTGCCGACGACGGCGATGGCGCCATCGGCGCGCGACAGCGTCTCGTTGGCCGAGAGCGCGATCGACTTGAGGCGGTGATCGATCGCGTGGATGGCGGCGGAAGTCTCTTCCAGGCTTGCCGCATTGCTCTCGGTACGGCGGGCAAGATCCTCCGAGGCCGAGGCGATCTCGCTCGCGCCGGTGCGGATGTTCTCGGTGCCGGTCACGACATTGCCGATCAGCGCCCGCAGGCCCTGCGCGGCATCGTTGAAGCTGCGCTTGAGCGCGGCGAAGGGCCCGGTGAGTTCGGCCTCGATCTCGACGCTGAGATCGCCGCGCGCCATCGCGTCGAGGCTGGTGCCGACGGTATCGACGATCAGGCGCGTCTGCGCCTCCTTGGCGGCCTCGGCGGCCTTGAGCTTGTCGCGGAAGGCGTCGATCGCCTGGGCCATCCCGCCCAGCTCGTCCTCGCGATCGGCATGCGGCACCCGGACCGACAGATCGCCTCCGTCCAGCGCGCGCATCGTGTCGGCAAGATCGAGCAGCGGGCGGACGAGCAGGCGGCGCGCGGCCTGGGCGAGCAGGAACGCGGTGCCCATGCCGGCGAGCAGGGTGATGGACAGGATGATCATCGCCACGGTGCCGAGCGTGGCCGAGCTGGCCGCGACCTGGTGCGCATGGCTGTCGATCGCGTCCGAAGCGGCTCTCATCGATTTCTCGAGCGCGCGGAACTGTTCCATGAACGCTGGCATCTGTGCGCGAGCCGTGACCGGATCGGTGCCGGCGGCCTCGACGATCTTCTGCGCGGCGGCGGCATAGGCGTCCATCGGCGCCTTGAGCTTGCTGGTCGCGGCGACGATGCTCTCGACGCCCGTGAAGGCGGCATCCTTGTCGATCGCCCGGGACAGGGTGTCGAGATGCTCCTTGAGGTCGCTCAGCGTCTGCTGGCGCGCCGCGTCGCCGCCGCCCAGCAGCGCGCCGAGCACATCCGCGCGCACCGCGTCGTGCATCATGTCGGCTTCCATATGGTTCTGGAGGAGGCTGGCGGCGGCGGCCTGTTCGGCGATGGCGCCATTCTCCTTGGCCACGATGAAGAGGCCGGTCCCTCCGGAAAGGGCGGTGATTCCGATCAGGACGGCGGCGGCCTGCGTCGTGGCTTTGTTCAGCGACGTGATCTTCACGAGAAATCTCCCGTGCGGAAGCCTCCGCGGCGTCCGCCTTCGAGCCAATTATAGGGAGAACGGCCCGCGGTCCGGTGGGAGCCCTCTATTATTGTGTCCGGGGGGTTTCACAGAGCGGGGCTGGAACATGGGTAGGACGACGCTTGGCGGGGGCTCGACTGCGCTCGCATTGCTTTTCTCGACATCGGCGCTGGCACAGGAGACCGGCGATCCTGCCCTGGATGTCGGCGCGACCTATCGCGTCGACCTGTCCGGTGTGGCCGCAGATGGCCGCCGGATGCGCAGCTTCGGGCTCGACGACCTGAACATCGAGGCGGATGGGGATCTGGCGCGGCTGATCGGCTGGAAGGGCGCGCGCTTCCATATCGGCCTGCTCAACAATTTCGGCGGCCGGCCCAACGATGTGGCGGGCACGCTGCAGGGCGTCGACAATATCGAAGTCGCCGCGCCCAAGCTGCGCCTGTTCGAGATCTGGGTGGAGCAGAAGCTGGGCGCCACGACCACGGTGCGGGCCGGCCTCTATGACCTCAACAGCGAATTCTATGCCAGCGAGGCGTCGGGCCTGTTGCTCGCACCGGCCTTCGGCGTCGGCTCGGAGATCGCGGCGACTGGCCCCAACGGCCCCTCGATCTTTCCGACCACGGCATTGGCGATCCGCGTCGAGCAGCGTTTCGGCGGCGCGGGCTTCGCGCGCGTCGCGGTGCTGAACGCCACCGCGGGCGCGCTGGGCGACGATCGCGGATCGGCGCTCGATTTCCATCACGGCGCGCTGCTGATCGGTGAAGCGGGGCTGGAGAAGGACGGCGACAAGCTGGCGCTCGGCGCCTGGGGCTATACCCGGCGGCAGGACGACATCGCCGATACCGACGATGCTGGCAATCCGGTGCGCCGCAAGGCGCGGGGCGCCTATGTGATCGCCGAGAAGGCGCTGGGCGGCCGGGACGCGCCTTTCGCCGCCAGCCTGTTCGCCCGGGCCGGGATATCGGACGGCAGGACCACGCCCTACAAGGGCGGCTGGCAGGCGGGCCTGCGCGTGGCCCATGTCGTGCCCGGCCGCGACGACAGCCAGTTCTCGATCGGCATGAACCAGGCCTATCTCGCGGACCGCTATCGCGACCTGCTGCGCGCCGGCGGCGTCCGCACCGCGGCGGCGGAGAATGCGATCGAGCTGACCTATTCGGACCAGCTCACCAGTTTCCTGACGCTGCAGCCGGACCTGCAGTTCATCTGGAACCGGGGCGGCGACGAGGATGCGCCGCGCGTCACGGTGATCACCTTGCGCACGACGCTGGAGTTCTGAGGGTCGCAATCCGCCGCGGGTGAAAGAATTGTAATCTATAGATCAGGTTTAGTTGAGATGGGATCGCATAACACTTGGCTATGACTCGCGTTGTTCTTGGTAAGGCATGGCGCGATTTGCTGATTGACCGTGGTGTGTTGCATTCATAGTCCACCCTGCAACTCTAGTAGGACAAGCGAAATGCCCGTGACCTTCGCGCCGGAGGCCGTTCCGGCGAGGTTCCCGCGCAAGTTGCGCGAACTGCACAATCATCATTTCGACTCGACCATCTGGAACGACCTGCAGTTCCGTGGCGACGATGTGGTGGTCGCCGGCTATGCCAGGTCGGGCACCACCTGGATGCAGCAGATCGTCGCGCAGCTGGTGTTCAACGGGGATCCCGAGGTTTCGATCGCGGATATCTCGCCCTGGGTCGATCTGCGGGTGGGGCCGGTGCTGGCAAGGCTTGCCATGCTGGAGGCGCAGGCGCATCGCCGCATCCTCAAGACGCATCTGCCGATCGATGCGCTGCGGTTCAGCCCCGGCGCCAAGTACATCCATGTCGCGCGCGACGGGCGCGATGTGGCATGGAGCCTGCATCGCCATCATCTGCATGCGACCGACGCCTGGCATGCGATGCTCAACGACACGCCCGGCCGGGTCGGCCCCCCGGTGCCGCGCGCCAATCCCGATGCCGCCGCGTATTTCCGCGAATGGCTCGACGGCGACGGCGCGCCCTTCTGGCCCTTCTGGGAGAATGTGCGGAGCTGGTGGGCGGTCCGCGACCTGCCCAATGTCCACCTCGTCCATTTCGAGGCGTTGCGGCGCGACCTGGCGGGCGAGATCCACCGAATCGCCGATTTCCTCGAGATCGAAGTCGCCCCCGCGAGCTGGCCGCGCATCCTGCGCCATTGCAGCTTCGACTGGATGAAGGCCAACGCCCCCCAGCTCGCGCCGCTGGGTGGCGCGCTATGGGACGGGGGCGCCGAGACCTTCATCGACAAGGGCATCGATGGCCGGTCGCGCGGAGCGCTGACGGCCGAGGACATGGCCGGGTACGAGGCGATGGCGCAGGCCGAGCTCGGCGCCGAATGCGCCACATGGCTTGCAGGCGGCGCGGCGGCGTAACGGCCGGCCGCTTGCAGATCGGGGTCCATGCGCCGAAGTAGGGCGCATGGACCTCGACGCATTGCTCACCCATTATTTCGGCACCGACGAACCCGAGGCGCTGGACGATGCCGTCCGCGCGCGCGGAGAGGAGCGGCTGCGCATCGATTTCGGCGTGGAGCAGGAGCCTTCGCGCAAGTTCGCGCTCTGGGTGGTGATGGAGGGGCTCGGCATCGCGCCCCTGCCGGCCCAGGCCTTTGAGAAGGAGCCCGCGCTCAAGGCGGCGGCGGAGCGATATCTCGACGCGGCGTGGCGGCTGGAACGGGAATAGCCCCGCTGCCGTCAAGCGGTATCGGCCGGCATGCAGGCCGCCGCCCGCCCGAGCAGGAAACGCCGCTCGCCTTCGTTGCGCGTGAGCGATGCCGCCCGGACGAACTCGGCCTTCGCTTCGGCCAGCCGGCCCGCGCGGAACAGGAAGTCGCCGCGCGCGGCGGGGAGCGGGGCGTAGTTGCGCAGCATCGCCGCGTCGGCGAGCCGGTCGGCAATGGCGAGGCCCGCTTCCGGCCCGAAGGCCATGGAATGGGCGACCGCGCGATTGAGATCGACGACGGGGGAGGGGAGGCGCAGGCGCAACCGGTCGTAGAGGCCGGCGATACGCGGCCAGTCGGTCGCCTCGGGGGTGAGCGCCCGGGCATGGCAGGCGGCCAGCGCGGCCTGCAGCGCATAGGGACCATCGGCACCGCCCAGCGCCTCGGCACGGTCGAGCGCGGCGAGCCCGCGCGCGATCATGCCGCGGTCCCAGCGGGCGCGGTTCTGCTCGGGCAGCGGCACGAACGATCCGTCATGGGCGGTGCGCGCGGCGAGGCGGGAGGACTGGATCTCCATCAGCGCGAGCAGGCCGTGCACCTCGGGCTCGTCGGGCGCCAGGCCGGCAAGGATGCGCCCGAGCCGCCGCGCCTCGCCGCACAGCGCCGGCCGCACCAGGTCCTCGCCCGCGGTGGCGGCATAGCCTTCGTTGAAGATCAGGTAGATCACCTCCAGCACCGAGGCGAGGCGGCCGGCGCGCTCGCTTCCGCGCGGCACTTCGAAGGCAAGGCCGGCCTGGCCGATCGTCCTCTTCGCGCGGACGATGCGCTGGGCGATCGTCGGCTCGGACGTGAGGAAGGCGCGGGCGATCTCGTCGGTGGCGAGGCCGCCGATCAGCCGCAGCGTGAGCGCCGCGCGCGCATCGGGCGAGAGCACCGGATGGCAGGCGGTGAAGATCAGGCCGAGCAGCTCGTCGCCCACATCGTCGTCCATGGCGGCTTCCATGTCCTCGACGCTGGTGTCGCGCGCGGTCTCGAGGTCGCGGCCGATCTCCGCATGCTTGCGCGCGCGCATCTTGTCGCGGCGCAGGCCGTCGATCGCGCGGCGCTTGGCCGCCGCCATCAGCCAGGCGCCGGGATTGTCCGGAACGCCGCGCACCGGCCATTCGGCGAGCGCGATCACCAGCGCGTCCTGGGCCAGCTCCTCGGCGCGGCCCATATCGCGCAGCATCCGGGCGAGCCCGGCGATCAGCCGGGGCCGCTCGATCCGGAAGACCGTTTCGATCGTGCGCTGGATATCGGTCGCCGCCACGCCGCCTGTGTGACCTTCCCGCGCGGCGAGGGCAAGCGGCGGGCGGCGACCGGTGCGGCGTCAGCGGCTTTCGGCTCCGGCGCGCAGACGGGCTTCGCGCTCCGCGATCTCGGGCGTGACGATCTCGGCGAAATCCTCCATCTCGAAGAAGGGGCGGATTTCGATCTCGCTCGGCCCGAACATCGGATTGGGGCAGCGTTTCACCCATTCGACCGCTTCGTCCATGTCTTTGACTTCCCACAGCCAATAGCCGGCGACGAGCTCGCGGGTCTCGGCGAAGGGGCCGTCGATCACGGTGCGGCCGGGCCCGTCGAACGCCACCCGCTTGCCGGCGGAGCTGGGCTTGAGCCCGTCGCCGCCGGTCATGATGCCGGCCTTCACCAGCTCCTCATTATATTTCATCATCGCGTCGAGCAGCTCGGTGGTGGGCATCACGCCCTTTTCGCTGTCCTCGGTCGCCTTCACCAAAACCATCACACGCATCGTTCTTCTCCCAAGGGTTCGTCGAAGCACCATCGCCTCGCATCCTGACGACGATCCGGGACTCGCGGAATCGACAGGGAATGAAATTATTTTCTCGCGCGCCTCAAGCGACGCCGAGCTTGCCGCGCGTGCCTTCGCGCGGTGTCGAAAGTTCGTCCTCGGTCAGGAACTCCGCCAGGTCCGCCGCCTCGAAGAAGGGGCGGATCTCGACTTCGCTGGTGCCCGACATCGGGTTGGGACAGCGCTTGGCCCAGGCCACCGCTTCGTCCATGTCCTTGACTTCCCAGATCGAGAAGCCGGCGACCAGCTCGCGGGCTTCGGCGAACGGTCCGTCGATCACGCGGCGGTCCGCACCCTGATAGACGATGCGCTTGCCCTCGACGCTGGGCTTGAGCCCCGCGGCGGCGACGAAGACGCCGGCCTGGACCAGTTCCTCGGTGAATGCATCCATCGCCGCCCATGCCTCGGGCGTGGGGGGGACGCTGTTCTCGCTATCCTCGCTCGCTTTCACGAACACCAGCACACGCATCGTTCATCTCCTCGGATCGAAGCGCCATCGCTTCCTATCCTGACGACGAACGAAGCGCGGGGAAATCGACAGGGGAGCGAAAAAAATTCGTTCGGCCTCCGGACGCAGGGATTCAGCAGCCGTCGCGCAGCCTCACGTGCAGCGTGACCGTGCGCCGGACCGCCGATTCCAGCGGCGAGCCGCTCGGAATCTCCGCGGTGCGCCCACTGAACAATCCGCTCACGGCGACCATGCCCACCGCGGTCGCCACCGGAAGGGTGCCGTTGCGCCGCGATTGCCCGTCGAGCCGGACGATCGTCTCGCCCAGCTGCAGATAAAGGGGGCGGAGCATCAGCCGGCCCGCGGCACCGAGCCCGCCCGTGCCGCTGGCTTCGGTGATCTGCCCCACGGCGAGCGTACCTGCCGGAATCGCGACAAGACCGTCGATCTTCACATCCTCGGCCACGGCAAGCGCCACCATATCGCCGGTTGCGGCATACTTGCTCGACAGGCGCTGGCCAGTGTGCAGCATGATCGTCGTGCCTTCGGTCAGCACGAGGTCTCGTTCGCACGGGGCGAGAGGTGCTGCTCCGAGCAGCAGGAGCGCGGCGACCATCATGTGCCCGCCACCGGCGCGGGCGGCGGCGTCGCGACGGTTGCGTCCGCCGGTACGCGCCTCACGGCGGTGCCGGAGAAATCGAGGACGATATCTTCGGCAACGAAGCTGCTGACGATCTCGCCGGCCTTGATCTTGGCGTTGTTGCCGCGATGGAACAGGCCCACCAGGCCGCCGGTGAGCACCGCGCCGGCCACTGAGCCCGCGCGGCCCTTGCTGCTGATCTCGCCGTCGATCGGGATCGCCACCTCGCCGAGCTGGATATGCTTCAGCCGGGCGGTCATCTTGCCCGACTTGCCCAGGCCGCCGGCGTCGGTCGCCGTCACCACTTCGCCCCAGGCCGGCGTGCCCGCCGGGATCACGGCCCGGTCGCCGATCAGCACGGGGCGACGGACCTGGAGCTTGATCGGCGTGCCCGGCTTGGCGTCCGCCGTGCTGACTTCGCGCGTCGCGATCAGCTCGACCGGAGTGTCGCGCGGCAGCGCCACCAGCATCGGCGCGGGCGTTGCCGCGGCCACGGGCACCGGCGTGGCCGCCGCTGCCGGAACGTCCTGCACGGCGGTGCAAAGCCCGGCAAAGGCCATCAGGCTAAAGATCATGATAAGTCCCCCTCGGGAGAATATCCCTCGCGGTAAAGCATTTGGCAAGCTCTTGTCGAATGCGTGCGCTTGGGGCAGGTTCGCGCCGCCCGAATGGGATTCGGGTCATCGAAGGGGGGAATCATGAAATTCACGCGTCTCGCGGCGCTTGCCGCCGTGGCTGTTCTGGTGGCATCGCCGTCGCTGGTCTCGGCGCAAGACAAGGCCAAGGGCAAGGCCGAGAAACACTATGTCGTCGTCAATGAAGACGTCGGCGTCCCCGTCTTCGCCACCGACCTCCCGGATCGGCCCTACAAGGTGCTCGGCGAGGTCAAGGCCGGTGTCCGCAAGGCGACGATCTTCAGCAAGGAAGCATCGCAGACCAAGATCTATCGCGAACTCTGGGAGCGGGCCGAGAAGCTCGGGGCAGACGCGGTGATCAACGCCAAATATGGCGATTCGCATGTGAGCGCGCTCAGCTGGGGCAAGACCAACGCCACCGGCACCGCGATCAAGTTCCTGGCTCCGGGCGAGGCCGCGGCGCCGGCCGCCGCGAAGTAACTGCCGCTGGCCCGGGCGCTCGCGCGCCGGGCGTGCCGCACGAGAAAGCCGCACGAGAAAGAGGCCGCCGTCCGGTATCCCCGGGCGGCGGCTTTTCTCTGTTCCGGGCCAGTGCCGGGCGCGGGCAGCCTTTGGAGGGTTTCCTCCCCGGCAGCGGACAGCCCCGCACCGCCTTCGTCCAGATATGCGCCGGCATCGTCATCTTGACCTGCGTGCCGGTGGTCGCCGAAGCTCTGGGCATGGGGGAAAGCGAAATATGGGCAGCACTCGGCATCGCGCCGACGGCAGACCAGCGTGCGATCCGCATTGCCTATGCCGCTCGGCTGAAGGCGCTGGACCCGGATGCCGATCCAGGCGCATTCCTCTCGCTGCGCGAGGCCTATATGCTCGCCCGCGATGGGGAGGGCGCCGGCACCGAGGTCGAGGAGATGCCTGCGCCATCGTCCGGCGCGTCCATTGGCTATGCCGTGCGGATCGCGACGCTGGCCGGCCTGTTCGACGCGGCGGCGCGAAATGGGCATCCGTGGCTCGACCGCGAGGCCAAGGCGGTCTTGCGGGAGAGTTGGCGCGGCATCGCCGAGGAACTGGGCGAGGCGGGCATCGGCGTCTATGGCGCGGCCGAGCGGGAAGTAGCGCACCTGATCGCAGACCGGGGCCGGCTCGCGGTGGGACTGGTAATTCCCGTCACCGAGTTTTTCGGCTGGGCGACGCGTGAGATCGATGTCTCGACCGACGCCGCGATCGTCGAGGTGGTTCGGCGCTATTGGCTGGTGCGGTTCCTCCAGGTCGTCCGCAAACCGGTCAACGCGCATCACGACGCCTGGGTCGAGCTTACCGCCAAGGCCTATCCCGGATCGGGCCGGGGGCGCTGCGATCCTGTGCTCGTGCATGAGCTGCTGTTGATCGTGCGCGAGATCTGGCCTGAACTGGAAACCGAGATGGATCCGGCGCGGGTCGAGCTCTGGCGCGACAATACCGCCGATCCCGATCACTGGGAGAATGTGCTGGCGGCGCGGCACCGGCGGCGGCGGGCGCGCGTGCTCGTGCTGGTGCTCGTGCTGATGTCCTCGCTGAGCGCAGCCGGGTGCGTGATCGCGGATATCATCCGGCCGAGCTGATGGCCGGGCCGGGCTGACAGGAGCCGGTGCAGGGTATAGCCTGCCGTCCGGATGAAACGCGATGCCACGGATTCCGCCCGCGCAGGGCTGGTCGATGCACTGGCCCGTGTCGCCGAGGGCGATCGCGAAGCGCTGCGGCGCGTGTATGATTCCACTTCGGCGAAGCTGTTCGGCGTCTGCCTGCGTATCTCCCGGGACAGGGAAACCGCAGAGGATATCTTGCAGGAAGTCTATCTCAAGATCTGGAACCGCGCCGGGCGCTTCGATGCGCAGCGGGCGAGCCCGATCACCTGGCTGTGCACTATCGCGCGCAACACGGCGATCGATCGTCGCCGTGCCGCTGGCCCCATAATGCTGCCCGAGGAAGACGCGGCAGGCGTAGCGGACGATTCCGCGACCGCGATCGAGCTGATCGAAGGTGCGGAGGAGCGCGCGCGGATCTTTCATTGTCTCGATGCGCTCGATCGGCAGAAGGGCGGCGCGATCCGCTCGGCCTTTTTCGACGGGCTCAGCTATCCCCAGCTTGCCGAGCGCATGGCCGTACCGCTCGGCACGGTGAAGAGCTGGATTCGCCGCGGCCTTGCCCAGCTCAGGCAGTGCCTCGATGGCTGAGCCCGCAATGCCTCCCGAAGCGCGCGACATGCTCGCGGCCGAGCTGGCGCTGGGCGTGCTGGAGGGCGACGCACTGGCGCAGGCGCTGCGCCTGAAGCTGATGGACGAGGCTTTCGCCGCGCTGGTCGAGGCATGGCAGGCGCGGCTGGCGCCGCTCAGCGCCGGCTTTGCCGCGGTTCCCGGGCCCGATATCTGGCCCGCCATCGCGCGCCGACTGGAAGGGATCGAGCCGGCCCGGCCACCGGCCGCATTGCGTTGGTGGCGGATCGCGGCTTTGGGCTCGGGCGCGCTGGCCGCATCGCTGGCGCTGGTGCTGTTCCTGCGGCCGGCATCCGCTCCCGTCACCATCGTCCGCCCGCCCGAGCAGATCGCGGTGGCCCAGCTCGATGGCGGGGAGAAGGGGGCGCTGCTTGCCGCCAGCTATGATGCGGCAGCCGGCGAGCTGCGCATTCGCGCCATTCGCATGCCGGCCTCCCGGCTTGCGCCTGAACTCTGGATCATTCCTGCCGACGGCGTGCCGCGTTCGCTTGGCCTGGTGGCGGCAAATGGCAGCAGCCGTATCGCCGTGGCGGCCGATCACCGGGGCTTCATGGAAGAGGGCGCGACGCTCGCCGTTACGATGGAGCCGCGCGATGGTGCGCCGCACCGGGCGCCGAGCAGTTCGCCGGTCGCCGCCGGAAAAATCTCGAGGATCTGAGCCGGGCGCGCATCCGCGGCGTCCCCCGCACCGTAGCTCCTGCCGGCACCATCTCCCGGTGCCCCGGAGAAGGAGCCAGAACATGCCCAGTCTCAAGCAAGTATTTCTCACCGCTGCCGGTTCGGCGCTGCTCGCCACGGGCGCCATGGCGGCGATCCAGGACTATCCGATGGTCGGCGGCGCTGCGATGTATCCCACCAGGAACATCGTCGAGAACGCCGTGAATTCGCAGGATCACACCACGCTGGTCGCGGCGGTGAAGGCGGCCGGGCTTGTCGGCACGCTGTCGGGGCCAGGGCCCTTCACGGTCTTCGCGCCGACCAACGAGGCCTTTGCCAAGCTTCCCGCCGGCACCGTGGAAACGCTGGTGAAGCCCGAGAACAAGGCGATGCTCACCAAGATCCTCACTTATCATGTCGTGCCGGGCAAGATGAGCGCGGCGATGCTGGCCAGGGACGCCGCCAAACATGGCGGCAAGGCGATGCTGACCACCGTGCAGGGCGAGAAGCTCACCGTCACCAAGGGGCCGGGCGGGTCCTGGTGGGTCGTCGATGCCAAGGGCGGCAAGGCGAAGATCACCATTGCCGACGTCAATCAGTCGAACGGCGTGATCCATGTGATCGACTCGGTCCTCATGCCTTGACCTGAGTCGGGCTCGTCCTGACCCCCAGGACGGGCCTGGCGCCTGCCGACCTTGATCCCATCGGTGCCGGCAGGCGCCAAACGACCCCAAAAGAAAACCGCCGCCCGGTTGCCCGGACGGCGGTTTTTCGCATTCGGTCCTGAACCGAGCGGGATTTACTCCGCGTCGTTCAGATACTCGCCGGCGTCCGCATCGGTACCATGGCCCGAGGGCACGACCGAGGCGAGCGGATCGCTGCCGGTGCCTTCCGAGTCACGCACCGAGCGGGCCAGCTCGGCGGCATGCTCTTCGGCGGCCGAGTTCGGCGCCACCAGCGCATTCTGCAGCGCGCGCTGCTGGACGCGGAGGGCGGCGTCGCGGCTCGTCGCGGCGACACGCAGGCGGTTCATGCCCGCGCCGGTGCCGGCGGGGATGAGACGACCGACGATCACATTCTCCTTGAGGCCGATCAGCGTGTCCTGCTTGCCCTGGACCGCAGCCTCGGTGAGGACGCGGGTGGTTTCCTGGAACGACGCCGCCGAGATGAAGCTGCGGGTCTGCAGCGACGCCTTGGTGATGCCGAGCAGGATCGGCTTGCCCTGTGCGGGGGCCTGACCCGGAGCCAGCTTCTCGTTGGTCTCGTCCATCTCCGAACGGTCCACCTGCTCGCCGGGGAGCAGGGTGGTGTCGCCGGCTTCGGTGATCTCGACCTTCTGCAGCATCTGGCGAACGATCACCTCGATGTGCTTGTCGTTGATCTTCACGCCCTGCAGTCGATAGACTTCCTGGATTTCCGACACGAGATATTCCGCGAGCGGCTCGATGCCGAGCACCTCGAGAATGTCGTGCGGATCGGGCGAGCCGCCGATCAGGTTGTCGCCACGCTTGACGTAGTCGCCTTCCTGGACGTCGATCACCTTCGACTTCGGAACCAGATACTCCACGACCTCGCCGCCATCGTCCGGCATGATGCCGATCTTGCGCTTGGCCTTGTAGTCCTTGCCGAACACGACACGGCCCGAGACCTTGGCGATGATCGCGTTCTCCTTGGGCTTGCGCGCCTCGAAGAGCTCGGCGACGCGCGGCAGACCGCCGGTGATGTCGCGGGTCTTCGCGCTTTCGCGGGCCACACGGGCGAGCACGTCGCCGGCCTGCACCGTCGCACCGTCCTCGACCGAGAGCACCGCGCCGGGCGCCAGCATGTAGCGGGCGGCCTCGGCGGCGTTGTCGCCGGTCAGGGTCAGGCGGGGACGCAGGTCTTCCTTCGACTTGCTGGCGACGCGATACTCGGTGACGACGCGCTGGGCGATGCCGGTCGCTTCGTCGGTCTGCTCGGTGAGCGTCTTGCCCTCGAGCAGGTCCTGATACTTCACGACGCCGCCGGTTTCCGTGATCACCGGCATGGTGAACGGATCCCATTCGGCCATCCGGTCGCCCTTCGAGACGATATGGCCGTCGTCGAACATCACGTACGCGCCGTATGGGATCTTGTGCACGGCGAGCTCGCGCCCGTCCATGTCCAGGATCGCCAGCTCGGCCGAACGGCTGAGCACCACGCGGCGGCCGCGCTGGTCTTCGATCACGCGAACGTCGCGGAACTCGACCTTGCCGTCCACGGGGGCTTCGAGGTTCGACTGCTCGTTGAGCTGCGCCGCGCCGCCGATGTGGAAGGTACGCATCGTCAGCTGCGTGCCCGGCTCGCCGATCGACTGGGCCGCGATGACGCCGACGGCTTCGCCGATGTTCACCGGCGTACCGCGGGCGAGGTCACGGCCATAGCACTTGCCGCAGACGCCGATCTTGGCTTCGCAGACCAGCGGCGAGCGGATCTTCATGCCCGGAATGTTCAGGGCCTCGATCTTCGCCACGGCCGGCTCGTCGAGCAGGGTGCCGGTCGGGATGACCACGTTGCCGTCCTTGTCGACCACGTCTTCCGCGGTCGTACGACCGAGAATACGCTCGCCAAGCGAAGCGATGGTCGAGCCGCCCTGCACGATCGCGCGCATTTCCAGCGCACGCTCGGTGCCGCAATCCAGCTCCATGATCACGCAGTCCTGCGACACGTCGACCAGGCGGCGGGTCAGGTAGCCCGAGTTCGCCGTCTTGAGCGCCGTATCCGCGAGACCCTTGCGGGCGCCGTGGGTGGAGTTGAAGTACTCAAGGACGGTCAGGCCTTCCTTGAAGTTCGAGATGATCGGCGTTTCGATGATCTCGCCCGACGGCTTGGCCATGAGGCCGCGCATGCCGGCGAGCTGCTTGATCTGCGCCTGCGAACCACGCGCACCCGAATGGGCCATCATGTAGATCGCGTTGATCGGCTTCTCGCGGCCCTTGTTCGGGCCGTCTTCGTAGCGCTTCACCGCCTTGATCTCGTCCATCATGGCGCCCGCCACCTGGTCGCCGCAACGGCTCCAGGCGTCGATCACCTTGTTGTACTTCTCCTGCTGCGTGATCAGGCCGTCCTGATACTGCTGCTCATAGTCCTTCACCAGGGCGCGGGTCTCGTCGACCATCGCTTCCTTCTGCTGCGGGATGATCATGTCGTCCTTGCCGAACGAGATGCCCGCGCGGAACGCGTGACGGAAGCCGAGCGCCATGATCGCGTCGGCGAACAGCACGGTCTCCTTCTGGCCGGTGTGACGATAGACCTCGTCGATCACGTCGCCCACGTCCTTCTTGGTGAGGAGGCGGTTGACGGTGTCGAACGGCACCTTGTGGCTCTTCGGGAGGCACTCGCCGAGCAGCATGCGGCCCGGGGTGGTCTCGAAGCGCTTGAGGTACTGGTTGCCCTCTTCGTCGGTTTGCGGGACGCGGCTGATCACCTTGGTGTGCAGGGTGACGGCACCGGCCTCGAGCGCCTGGTGCACTTCGGCCATGTCGCCGAGCAGCATGCCCTCACCGGGCTCGCCTTCCTTGAGCATCGACAGATAGTAGAGACCCAGCACCATGTCCTGCGACGGCACGATGATCGGCTTGCCGTTCGCGGGCGACAGGATGTTGTTGGTCGACATCATCAGGACGCGCGCTTCCAGCTGGGCCTCGAGGCTCAGCGGAACGTGCACGGCCATCTGGTCACCGTCGAAGTCGGCGTTGAAGGCCGAGCAGACCAGCGGGTGGAGCTGGATCGCCTTGCCTTCGATCAGCACCGGCTCGAACGCCTGGATGCCCAGGCGGTGGAGCGTCGGCGCGCGGTTCAGCAGAACCGGGTGCTCGCGGATCACTTCGTCCAGGATGTCCCAGACTTCCTTGCGCTCCTTCTCGACCCACTTCTTGGCCTGCTTCAGGGTCATCGAGAGACCCTTGGCGTCCAGGCGGGCGTAGATGAACGGCTTGAACAGCTCGAGCGCCATCTTCTTCGGCAGGCCGCACTGATGCAGTTTCAGCTCAGGCCCGGTCACGATGACCGAGCGGCCCGAATAGTCGACGCGCTTGCCGAGCAGGTTCTGACGGAAGCGGCCCTGCTTGCCCTTGAGCATGTCGGACAGCGACTTGAGCGGACGCTTGTTGGCACCGGTGATGGTGCGGCCGCGACGGCCATTGTCGAACAGCGCGTCCACGGCTTCCTGCAGCATGCGCTTTTCGTTGCGGACGATGATGTCCGGCGCACGCAGCTCCATCAGGCGCTTCAGGCGGTTGTTGCGGTTGATCACGCGGCGATACAGATCGTTCAGATCCGAAGTCGCGAAGCGGCCGCCGTCCAGCGGCACCAGCGGGCGCAGCTCGGGCGGGATGACCGGCACGACGTCGAGGATCATCCACTCCGGGCGATTGCCCGAATCGATGAAGCTCTCGACGACCTTCAGGCGCTTGATGATCTTCTTCGGCTTCAGCTCCGACTTGGTGACCGCGAGCTCCTCGAGGAGTTCCTTGCGCTCGCCTTCCAGGTCGAGATCCATGAGCATGATCTTGACCGCCTCGGCGCCGATGCCGGCCGAGAACGCGTCCTCGCCATATTCATCCTGCGCGTCGAGCAGCTCGTCCTCGGTGAGAAGCTGGAACTTCTCGAGCGGGGTGAGGCCCGGCTCGGTGACGATATAGCTCTCGAAGTACAGCACGCGCTCGAGCTGCTTGAGCTGCATGTCGAGCAGCAGGCCGATGCGCGACGGCAGNNNCTTCAGGAACCAGATGTGCGCGACCGGNGCGGCGAGCTCGATATGGCCCATNCGCTCGCGGCGGACCTTCGAGACGGTNACNTCNACGCCGCACTTNTCGCAGACGATGCCCTTGTACTTCATGCGCTTGTACTTGCCGCACAGGCACTCGTANTCCTTGATCGGACCGAAGATGCGCGCGCAGAACAGGCCGTCACGCTCGGGCTTGAACGTGCGATAGTTGATGGTNTCNGGCTTCTTGATCTCGCCGAACGACCACGAACGAATCNGATCCGGCGATGCGATGCCGATCTGGATCTGGTCGAAGGTTTCCGGCTTGGCGAGCGGGTTCGCGAAGTTGGTAAGTTCGTTCATATTCTTTCGTCCCTCAGGAGGGTCAAATCTTCTGGGCGGGGAGGGGAGGGCGCCACCCGGAGGCAGCGCCCGATCCCGTTACTCCGCCGCCTCGGCCAGGCCGTCTTCCTCGGAGGCTTCGTCGATAGCCTTGAGTTCGACGTTGAGGCCCAGCGAGCGCATTTCCTTGACGAGCACGTTGAAGCTCTCGGGGATGCCGGCCTCGAAGGTGTCGTCGCCCTTGACGATCGCTTCATAGACCTTGGTGCGGCCGACCACGTCGTCCGACTTCACCGTCAGCATTTCCTGCAGCGTATAGGCAGCGCCGTACGCCTGCAGGGCCCAGACCTCCATTTCGCCGAAGCGCTGACCACCGAACTGCGCCTTGCCGCCCAGCGGCTGCTGGGTGACGAGCGAGTACGGCCCGATCGAACGCGCGTGGATCTTGTCGTCCACGAGGTGGTGGAGCTTCAGCATGTAGATGATGCCCACGGTCACCTTGCGGTCGAACGCGTCGCCGGTGCGGCCGTCGAACAGCGTCGACTGGCCCGAGGTGTCGAGACCCGCCAGCTCCAGCATGTCCGAAACATCCGCCTCACGCGCGCCGTCGAACACCGGAGTGCCCATCGGAATGCCCGTGCGGACGTTCTGGATCAGCTCGGCCACCTGCTCGGGGCTGCGCGCCTCGATCTCGGCGGCATAGTGATCGCCATAGACCGTCTTGAGGCGATCCTTGACGGCATCGGGCATCTCGCCCGCCACCGCGTCCGGATTGCTCTCGCGCCATTCCTCGAGCTGCCTGGCCACCTGCATGCCCAGGNTGCGGGCAGCCCAGCCAAGGTGCGTCTCGAAGATCTGGCCGACGTTCATGCGCGAAGGCACGCCGAGCGGGTTCAGCACCAGGTCGACCGGCGTACCGTCCTCGAGGAACGGCATGTCTTCCTGCGGCAGGATGCGCGAGATGACGCCCTTGTTGCCGTGACGGCCGGCCATCTTGTCGCCCGGCTGCAGCTTGCGCTTCACCGCGACGAAGACCTTGACCATCTTGAGCACGCCCGGCGGCAGCTCGTCGCCACGCTCCAGCTTCTCGCGGCGGTCCTCGAACTTCTCCTTGATGCGCTTCACGGCCTCGTCATACTGGCCCTTCACCGCCTCGAGGTCGCCCTGGACCTTGTCGTCCTGAACGGCGAACTTCCACCATTCGTGACGATCCACGCTGTCGAGCAGGTCGGCGTCGATCTCGGAGCCCTTCTTCAGGCCCTTCGGCGTCGCCGTGGCGACCTGGCCGAGCAGCATCTCGCGCAGGCGCGACCAGGTCGCGCGGTTGAGGATGTTGCGCTCGTCGTCGCTGTCCTTCTTCAGGCGCTCGATCTCCTCGCGCTCGATGGCCAGCGCGCGCTCGTCCTTGTCGATGCCGTGACGATTGAACACGCGCACGTCGACGATCGTGCCCGACACGCCCGGGGGCAGGCGGAGCGAAGTGTCGCGGACATCCGAGGCCTTTTCGCCGAAGATGGCGCGGAGGAGCTTTTCCTCCGGCGTCATCGGGCTCTCGCCCTTCGGAGTGATCTTGCCGACCAGGATGTCGCCCGGCTCGACCTCGGCGCCGATGTACACGATGCCCGCCTCGTCGAGGTTGCGCAGCGCTTCCTCGCCGACGTTCGGGATGTCGCGGGTGATGTCCTCCGGCCCGAGCTTGGTGTCGCGGGCCATCACTTCGAACTCGTCGATATGGATCGACGTGAACACGTCGTCCTTCACGATCCGCTCGGAGATCAGGATCGAGTCTTCGTAGTTGTAGCCGTTCCAGGGCATGAACGCGACGAGCGCGTTGCGGCCCAGCGCCAGCTCGCCGAACTCGGTCGAGGGGCCGTCGGCGATGATGTCGCCGGCATTGACCGTCTCGCCCACCTTCACCAGCGGACGCTGGTTGATGCAGGTCGACTGGTTCGAGCGCTCGAATTTCATCAGCGTGTAGATGTCGACGCCGCTCTCCTCCGCCGAGACCTCGCCGGTCGCGCGGATGACGATGCGGGTCGCGTCGACCTGGTCGACCACGCCGCCGCGGCGCGCGGCGATCGCGGCACCCGAGTCACGGGCGACGGTCTCTTCCATGCCGGTGCCGACGAAGGGCGCTTCCGCCTTCACCAGCGGCACGGCCTGGCGCTGCATGTTCGAGCCCATCAGCGCGCGGTTCGCGTCGTCGTTCTCGAGGAACGGGATCAGCGAGGCGGCGACCGAGACGAGCTGCTTCGGCGACACGTCCATCAGCGTCACCGTCTCCGGCAGCGCCATCAGGAATTCGCCGGCCTGGCGGGCCGAGATCAGCTCCTCGGTGAAGCGGTGATCGGCATCGACCTCGGCCGAAGCCTGAGCGATCGTGTGCTTCGCTTCTTCCATCGCCGAGAGATAGACGACCTCGTTGGTAACCTTGCCGTCGACGACCTTGCGGTACGGCGTCTCGATGAAGCCGTACTTGTTGACGCGCGAGAAGCTCGCCAGCGAGTTGATCAGGCCGATGTTCGGGCCTTCCGGCGTCTCGATCGGGCAGATACGGCCATAATGGGTCGGATGGACGTCGCGGACCTCGAAGCCCGCGCGCTCGCGGGTGAGGCCGCCCGGCCCGAGCGCCGAGACGCGACGCTTGTGCGTCACTTCGGAGAGCGGGTTGGTCTGGTCCATGAACTGCGAGAGCTGCGACGAGCCGAAGAACTCGCGAACCGCGGCGACCGCCGGCTTCGCGTTGATCAGGTCGTTCGGCATCACGGTCGACACATCGACCGAGCTCATGCGCTCCTTCACGGCGCGCTCCATGCGGAGCAGGCCGACGCGATACTGGTTCTCGAGCAGTTCGCCCACCGAGCGGACGCGGCGGTTGCCGAGATTGTCGATGTCGTCGACTTCGCCCTTGCCGTCCTTCAGGTCGACCAGCGTCTTCACCACGGCGAGGATGTCCTCGGTGCGCAGCGTCGTCACGGTGTCCTCGGCGTCGAGGTCGAGGCGCATGTTGAGCTTCACGCGGCCCACGGCCGAGAGGTCGTAGCGCTCCGGATCGAAGAACAGGCCGGCGAACAGCGACTCTGCCGTCTCTAGCGTCGGCGGCTCGCCGGGGCGCATGACGCGGTAGATGTCGGCCAGCGCCTGCTCGCGCTCCTCGGCCTTGTCGGCGGCGAGGGTGTTGCGGATCCAGGGGCCGGTGGCGATGTGATCGATGTCGAGCAGCTCGAGGCGGTCGATGCCGGCCTTGTCGAGCTTCTCGAGATTCTCCGCCGAGACTTCGTCGCCGGCCTCGATGTAGATCTCGCCGGTCGACTCGTTGATGAGGTCATAGGCCGAGTAGCGGCCGAAGACTTCCTCGGTCGGGATCAGGAGAGTCTCCAGACCGTCCTTCTGCGCCTTGTTGGCGGCGCGCGGCGAGATCTTCTGGCCGGCCGGGAACACGACTTCGCCCGACTTGGCGTCGACGATGTCGAACATCGGCTTGGCGCTGCGCCAGTTTTCCGGCTGGAACGGAATCTGCCAGCCGTTCGGGCCGCGGACGAAGGTCACGCGGTTGTAGAAATAGTTGAGGATCTCCTCGCCGCTCAGGCCCAGGGCGTAGAGCAGCGTGGTGACCGGCAGCTTGCGCTTGCGGTCGATGCGGACGTTGACGATGTCCTTCGCGTCGAACTCGAAGTCGAGCCACGAGCCGCGATAGGGGATCACGCGCGCCGCGAAGAGATACTTGCCCGAAGCATGCGTCTTGCCGCGGTCATGGTCGAACAGCACGCCCGGCGAGCGGTGCATCTGCGACACGATCACGCGCTCGGTGCCGTTGATGAAGAAGGTGCCGTTGCCCGTCATCAGGGGCATGTCGCCCATGTAGACGTCCTGCTCCTTGATATCGAGCACCGAACGGGCTTCCGTGTCCGGATCCACCTCGAACACGATCAGGCGCAGCGTGACGCGCATCGGCGCGGCATAGGTGATGCCGCGCTGGCGGCACTCTTCCACGTCGAACTTCGGGTTCTCGAGCTCGTAGTTCACGAAGTCGAGTTCGGCCGTGCCGGCGAAGTCGCGGATCGGGAAGACCGAGCGCAGGGTCTTCTCGAGGCCGGAGACATAGCCGATCGAGGGGTTCGACCGCAGGAACTGTTCGTAGGATTCGCGCTGGACCTCGATCAGGTTCGGCATCTGCACCACTTCGTGGATGTCGCCGAACACCTTGCGGATGCGGCGCTTGAACGTGCCGCCTGAGCCTGCGCGCGTCTGCGCGCCTTCCTCGATCGCCTTGGTTGCCATGGGTGTATAATGCCTCGTCAGCCGTGATTTCGGTGCCCCTGTCCGGGGCCGGGACGCATGGAAAGACGCAGAAAAAGCCGCACGACTCCCATTTCGGGTTTCGGCAGCTTTCAGCGTCTTATGAGACCACGACCCCAATTCGCCCGATGCGTTGCGCGACGACGCATCATTTCCCGGACCCGTGGTGGAGAGCGGGATATAGGTAGCTTGTTGGATTCTGTCAAATGGCCGGCGGAACCTTTTTGCGCGCCGTAAGTGCTGGGAAAATTTGCGATTAACTGCAAATGAACGCGGTTGTTCGTCGCCGCGGCGGCCCCGTTCGCCGCAGTTTCGAGCCTCCTTCGCGACGGAATCCGGGTTCCATTCATTGAACCTGCGATATGAAGGAGAGACCCGCAATGCCTACCATCCGTGCCGCGCTGTTTCTCGGCGCCGCTTTCCTCGCCCTGCCTGCCCATGCGCAGGACGCTCCCCAACAGGTGACGCCGCCGCCGATCATGACGACGCCGGCACCTTCGCCCGCTCCCGCACCGGCGCCGCAGGCGCAGGTGGTGATGCAGCCTTCGAGCCCGGTGGTGCAGCCGGTTCCTTCGGTCGAGGAGCAGCAGCGCGGTGCCGCCGCGGCCGATGCTCCCGCGCCGGCCGAGCGCCGCGCCACCGCGACGCGGACCACCAGCACCCGAGTGACTACCAC
>OAOK01000081.1_pt1 | contig 26813 bp, 29 predicted proteins | sample 1641101 | NCBI WGS metagenome assembly OAOK01 (sample SAMEA104232307, study PRJEB22302) | sediment metagenome | biome: forest; feature: aquifer; material: sediment | place: USA | collected 2011-08-07 | depth 0.01 m
GATGCTGCCCTTCGCCGTGCCGCTGCTGATCTTCGGCGCCACCGCCGGCCAGCCGGGCGCGCTCAAGCTGCTCGGCGCGGTGAGCCTGTTGCTGGTGGCGGGCTGCCCGTTCGTGGCGGGGGCGGCGATGCGGATGGGGCGGAGTTGATGTTCACGGAAGCCGACTGTCAGGGGCGGCCGGATTGGCCGTTGTTGCAGAATGGTGCGGTGAATCTCTTCCGTGATTCGGAGATCTTGGCGCGGGCGCGGGCCGATCTGGCTTCGCTCGGTTATGAACTGGCCGAAATATCGTGCCGCGGGAGCAGGTCGAGCTTCGAACGGCAATTCTCCGACCTGCTGCGCTGGGAGGACCAGTTCGGCTATGCGCCCTGGTCAGGGAACCTCAATGCGCTGAACGACGGGATGAGGGACTATCCCTTTGGCGCTTCCGAGCGGAGCGCGCTGGTCATTGACGGGTTTCACCTGCTCGCCTCGGAGGATGCGGCATATGCGCATGGCTTGCTCGATATCCTGGAGTCCGCAGCGCGGGACCATCTTCTCTTTGGCAGGATGCTTGTCGCGCTGATCCAGACCGACGATCGGAGCTATTATGCGCCGGGCCTTGGCGCGCGGTGTGCCAGCTGGAACTCGCGGGAGCGGCCGCCCCTCCGTCCGCGCGACTAGGCTTCCGGCGGCAGCTCGTCGCCATACACCACCATCGCCGAGCCGTCGGCCAGCGCATCCATGGCGGCGGCGCGCAGCACCGGGTCTTCCGTTGCACCCGGATCGGCGACTTCCATGCCCTTTTCCAGCCGCACCAGCATCCAGCCCGTGCCGAGCGCGACGCCGGCGGCCTTGGCCTGCGCTTCCTCGAAGCTGTCGGCCGAGACATAGATCAGCATCGCATGGCGTCCGCCCGGCCGGCGGCCTTCGACGGTGTCGGCCACGGCGGTCGCGAGGAAGACCGAGAGGCCCATCAGCGGCTCCAGCGCGCGAAGATCGCGGTCGGCAGTTCCAGCCCGCGCGCTTCCTCGCGCACCGCCAGCTCGCCGCACTCCACCTTGCCGGGCAGGTGCGCCACATGCTGGCGCAGCAGTTCGCCGATCGCCAGCGCCGACATGCGCACGGCATAGACGGTGAGGAACAGGAAGCGCGAGTTCGCGTCGAGCAGCTTCGCCGTGTCGGCGATCAGCCCGGGCAGGCCTTCCTCCAGCTTCCACACTTCGCCGTTCGGCCCGCGGCCCCATTTGGGCGGATCGAGGATGATCCCGTCATAGCGCCGCCCGCGGCGCACCTCGCGCGCGGTGAACTTGGCGGCATCGTCGATCATCCAGCGGATCGGCAGGTCCTCCATCCCCGACAGCGCGGCATTGGCCTTGCCCTCGGCGACCGATTTCTTCGAGGCATCGACATGAGTGACCTTTGCGCCCCTGGCCGCCATCGCCAGGCTGCCGACGCCGGTATAGCCGAACAGGTTCATGAACTCGGGTGCGTCCATCCCGTCGACCTGGCTGCGCATCCAGTGCCAGACCGGCGCCATGTCCGGGAAGAAGGCGAGGTGGCGGAAGGGAGTGTTCTGCGCGGTGAAGCGCACTTCCTCCCAGGCGAGCGGCCAGCCCTCGCTCGGCACCGGCTTGGCATAGTTCCAGCGGCCGCCGCCATCCTCGTCGGAGCCGGGGATGAATTCGCCATGCGCGTCCCAGTTGTCGGACGCGGGCGCCCACATCGCCTGGGGCTCGGGACGGATGAAGCGATATTTGCCGTAGCGCTCGAGCTTGCGGCCATGGCCGCTATCGACCAGCCCATAATCGGCCCAGGGCTCGCCGGTGAGAGTGATGAGGTCCATGGAGGGTCTTTAATTGGATACGGCGAAGACGCCAATTCCTCCCCGAGCTTGTCTCGGGGAGGAGGGCCGCGACGCGTCAGCGTCGTGGTGAAGGGGCTTGCGCGTAAGCGACGGTATCGGGGTGTGGTGAAGCGCCGCGCCTTTGGCGCGGCCCTTCCACCACTCGCTTCGCGAGCGGTCCCCCTCCCCCAGCAAGCTGGGGGAGGAATTAAAGGCGTGGCTTGGCGATGCCGGCGATGTATTCCCGCACCGCATCGAGCGTGCCCGGCAGCACGTCGTAGCGTTCCTGCCGGTCGAACAGGTCGCCCACCCGGGCGGGCAGCGCCGGCCGCACGCCGGTCGCGCGTTCCACCGCGTCGGCGAACTTGGCGGGATGCGCCGTCGCCAGCGTCACCACCGGCACCTGGGCGGGGATATCCGCCCGGCGCGCGGCGGCGAGGCCGATGGCGCTGTGCGGGTCGATCACCTGCGCGGCTTCGGCCGCGGCCCAGCGCATTGCCGCGTTCATCTCGTCCGGCGCGATCCGGTCGCTGGCGAAGATCCTGGCGGCGCCCTGCTGCTGTGCATTGGTGAGGCGCATCGCGCGCGTGCTCTCGAAACCGCGCATCTGCTCGGCGACGCTCGCGCCGGCGAGATCGAACAGGAGCCGCTCGAAATTCGAGCTCACCTGGATATCCATGCTCGGCGCCGCGGTCGGCGTGACGGTGCCGGCCGAATAGTCGCCGTTCGCGAGCGCGCGGTGGAGGATGTCGTTGACGTTGGTGGCGACGACCAGCCGCTCCACCGGCAGGCCCATGCGCGCCGCGACATAGCCGGCGAAGACATCGCCGAAATTGCCGGTCGGCACCGCGAAGGCGACCTTCCGCGCCGGCGCGCCCAGCCGGACGGCGGCGTAGAAATAATAGACCACCTGCGCCATCAGCCGGGCCCAGTTGATCGAGTTGACCGCGCTGAGGCGGAAGCGCCCGGAGAAACCCGCGTCGTTGAACAGCGCCTTCACCATCGCCTGGGCATCGTCGAAGCTGCCCTCGATCGCGATGTTGTGGACATTGGGCGCGAGCACCGTGGTCATCTGGCGGCGCTGCACGTCGGAGACGCGGCCCTTGGGGTGCAGCATGAAGATGTCGACGCCGTGCCGCCCGGCGACCGCGTCGATCGCGGCGCTGCCGGTGTCGCCCGAAGTCGCGCCGACGATGGTCAGCGGCTCGCTGCTGCCGGTCAGGAACTTCTCGAAGAGCAGGCCGAGCAGCTGGAGCGCCACGTCCTTGAAGGCGAGCGTCGGGCCGTGGAACAGCTCGAGCAGGAAATGGCGATGGTCGAGCTGGACCAGCGGCGTCACCGCGGCCTGGGCGAAGCGGCCATAGGCCTGTTCGCACAGCGCGCGCAGCTCCTGTTCGCTCAGGTCGTCGCCGGTGAACGGCGCCATCACCCGGACGGCGGTCTCGACATAGGAGAGGCCCTGCAGCCCCTCGATATCCTCGCGGCTGAAGCTCGGCCAGCGCGTGGGGACATACAAGCCGCCGTCGCTCGCCAGCCCGGCAAGGGTCACGTCACGGAAGCCAAGCAGCGGCGCACTGCCTCGGGTGCTCTGATATTGCATGAGGGCGGGGCCTAGCGGGCGCGGAGAGTGCCAGCAAGCAAGACTAGCTTTAGCCGGCCCGTCCTTCGATCATGCCCCGGGCGGTATCCCGCCAGCGCCGCTTCTCGACGCGACGCACGTTCGCGCAATCCTTCATCGCATGCAGATAGGCCTGGAGCAGCGGCAACTCGCCATCTTCCCGATCGCCTTCGAACGGACGCGGGTAAATGGCATTGCCATAGTTGCGGGCGCACTTCTGCGGCGTGTCGTCGACGATCAGGATGCGCTCCAGCGGCCAGCCGCGCTTCCGGACCTTGGTCAGCGGCTTCAGATAATGCCGGTGATCGTCGGGGTAATGGAAATGGAGGTCGTCGCCCATGGGCAGGCGGCCCAGCGTGGCGCGGCTCCGGCCCCAGATGAAATGGAGGTGGGACGGATCGGGAAAGATGCGCCGCACCACTTCGACGACATAGCGATCCGATGCCGACGACCAGATCGCCAGGTCGTACCAGTCCGCGCACGCGGCAAGGAAGGCATCCAGATGCGGGCGCCGGTACACATGATAGCCGAATATCTCGAAATCGGCGGGACGATCCAGCGGCGCTTCGCGGGCGTGGATCAGCGTTTCGTCGAGGTCGAGGATGAGCAGGCCCCTCCGACCTGGCGGCGCCCCCCCTTCCATGCCCGTCACGCCTTGGGCTGCTGCCGCCATCTGAGCGCGAGCAGGTAGATCACCGAGGCGACCAGCGCGAACAGGAACCATTGCACCGCATAGGAAAGATGATTGTTCGGCACGCTCGACAGGTCGGGCTTCGCCGTCGGCGCCATGCCGGGCGCGGCGGCGGCCGAGATCAGCATCAGATGCTTGGGTTCGCTGTCGAACAGCCCGGCGAGGAGCGGGCGGTGATCGGGGGCATGGGTGATCGTGCCGGCCACCTGCCCGCCCTTCCACACCGGCTGGAACTTGGGATCGCGCGCCACGCCCATGTCGACCAGCAGCACCGGCCCCTCGGCGCCGGTGCGGCACTGCGCGACATGGCGATAGCCGTTGGAGCCATCGGCGGCGCGCCCGCCCTGGCTCTGCCAGCCGACGACCTGGAGGCAGAAGGCGCTGGCCCGGCGGAACAGATACTGGTCGCCCACCGGCAGGCGGGGGAAGGCCATTTCGGGCTTGTCGAAATTGGCGGCGTAGAGCTTCAGCGCGTCGTGCTTCTCCGCGCGGCGCTGGAGCTGCCAGATGCCGAGCCCGATCATCGCGGCGACGGCAAGGGCGACGATGATCGTCGGGATCAGCGGCAGGCGCGGCATCATTCGCCCCGCACGCGCCCTTCGCCCGCGCGGTTGCGATATTCGAGCGCGAGCAGCAGGCCCTTGGAGACGCGCAGCGCCAGGATCACCAGCGCCGTGGTGATCGGGATCCAGAGCAGCGCATGGATCAGCACGCCCGGCCGGAAGCCGAACTCCACCCATAGCGCCAGCGCCGTGACGAGCGCGCCGATGCCCAGGGTGAGGAACACGACGGGCCCGTCGCCGACGTTGAACCGAGTGAAGTCGAGCCCGCAGGCGGTGCACCGGTCGGCAAAGCCCGTGAAGCTGCGGAACAGCGTGGGCGCGCCGCAGCGCGGGCAGGCGCCCCGGGTCCCCGAAAGGATCGGGGGAGGCGATGCTGGACCGCCTCCCCCGGAAATGTCGTTCGCGCTGTCGGTCACGTCAGCCGTGAACCGGCGCGCCCCAGCCGCCCCAGACATAGATGGAGGCGAACAGGAACAGCCACACCACGTCGACGAAATGCCAGTACCAGGCCGCCGCCTCGAAGCCGAAATGCTGCTTCGGCGTGAAGTCGCCCCGATAGGCGCGGACCAGGTTCACGATCAGGAAGATCGTGCCCACGATCACGTGGAAGCCGTGGAAGCCGGTCGCCATGAAGAAGGCGCCGCCATAGCTCGAGCCGCCTTCGGACCCGGCATGGAAGGGGAAGGGCGCCTCGCTATATTCATAGGCCTGCAGGCAGCTGAAAGTGATGCCCAGGATCACGGTGAGCCACAGGCCCTTCTTGACCGTGTCGTTCTCGCCCACGCCGATCAGGCCCCACAGGCCCTTCTTCTCGCCGCCGCGCTCATTATGGATCAGCCCGTGATGTGCCCAGGTGACGGTGCAGCCCGAGAGCAGCAGGATCAGCGTGTTGAGCAGCGGGAACTTCCAGGCGTCGAGCACTTCCATGCCCTTGGGCGGCCATTGCCCGCCCACGGCCTCGACGTGCGAGGGGAAGAGCGAGAAGTCGAACCAGGCCCAGAACCAGCCGACGAAGAACATCACTTCGGAAGCGATGAACAGGATCATGCCGTAGCGCAGGTGGAGCTGCACGATCGGCGTGTGATCGCCGGCATGCGCTTCCTCGATCACCTTGCCCCACCAGCCGAACATGGTGAACGCCACGCCGACCAGGCCGGCCAGGAACACCCAGCCGCCGCCATTGTCCTTCTCCGGCGAGATGTGCGCGCCGTGCATCCACATGATCGCGCCCGACGCGAGCACGAGCGCCGAGAACGAGCCGAACAGCGGCCAAACGCTAGGCGGAAGGATATGGTACTGGTGATTCTTTGCCCCGGCCATCGAACTTCCCTGCTCCTGTTTTGCAGCAAGCTTTACGGTGCGAAATCGCTTCCCGCAACAATAGTCGCGCGCGTCCGGCGCCGGCGTCAATGGGCCTTGGCGGCGGCTTCCTTCACTGCCGGCGATTCGGCCGGATAGAAGGTGTACGAGAGCGTGATCTCCTGCACGTCGCGCGTGTCGGGATCGTCGAGGATCTTGGGATCCACGTAGAAGATCACCGGCATCCGCGCCGTCTCGCCCGGCTTCAGCGTCTGCTGGGTGAAGCAGAAGCACTGGATCTTGGTGAAGTATTTGCCGACAAAGACCGGCGTGACGTTGAACGTCGCCGTGCCGGTCACTTCATGGTCGGAGGTGTTGGTGGCGGTGAAGAACGCCATGTCGCGCCCGCCGATGTCGATCGTGTCCGATCGCCGCTCGGGCTGGAACTTCCAGGGAATGCCCTTGGCGACGTTGCTGTCGAAGGCGATGGTGATCTTCTGGCCGACGCTGCCCGGGGCGCGGGCCCCGCGCTGGGTGGTGCCGTTCAGCCCGGTCGCTTCGCAGAACATGCGATAGAGCGGCACCGCCGCGAAGCCCAGGCCGGTCATCGAGCACACGCCGATCCCGGCGAGGATCGCGACGCGCAGGTTCCGGCTGATGCGGATCATCCGGCATGGCCCAGCTGGATCTTCACGATCGAGATCGCGAAGACGAGCACCACGAACAGGCCCAGCAGCACCGCCATCACCCGGGCCCGGCCGCGCTGGCGGGCGCGGATCAGCTCGGCCTCCTCGGCCGGCGTCGCCGGGGCGGTGGGCGGAGTCGGGATCAGATCATCGGTCATGCGAACCACCTGTCGACGACGAGCGCGCCGAAAATGACGAAGAGATAGAGGATCGAGAATTTGAACAGCCGCTTCTCGGGCGCCATGCCGTCCCCGGGCTCGGTGCGGCGGATCGCCACCTGCACCGCCATGGCGAGGAACAGGCCGGACATCACCGCCGCGACGATCCCGTAGATCGGTCCGGCCAGCCCCAGCGGCCAGGGCGCGGCCGCGCACAGGATCATCGGGATGGTGTAGAGCCCGATCTGGATCCGCGTCGATTTCTCGCCGGCCACCACCGGCAGCATCGGCACGCCGGCATTGGCATAGTCGGTCTTCACGAACAGCGCGAGCGCCCAGAAATGCGGCGGCGTCCACAGGAAGATCAGCGCGAACAGCAGCACCGGCATCAGCGTCACGTCGCCCGTCGCCGCGGCCCAGCCGATCATCGGCGGAAAGGCCCCGGCCGCGCCGCCGATCACGATGTTCTGCGGCGTGCGGCGCTTGAGCCAGATCGTGTAGACGAACACATAGAACAGGATCGACGCGGCGAGGATGAGCGTCGCCACCAGGTTGATCGCGAAATACATCAGCGCGAGGCTGAAACCCGCCAGGCCGACGCCGAAGTGCAGCGCCGACTGGCGCTCCATCCGGCCGGCCGGCAGCGGGCGCTTCTGCGTCCGCTTCATCTTGGCGTCGAGATCGGCCTCATACCATTGGTTGAGCGCCCCCGCCGCGCCCGCGCCCAGCGCGATGCACAGGATGGCGGTGAAGCCCAGCACGGGATGGATCGGCACCGGGGCGGCCAGCATGCCGCACAGGCCGGTGAAAACGACGAGGGTCATCACCCGCGGCTTGGTGAGCGCGAGGAAGTCGCGCCAGTCGGCGGGCAGGGTGACGGTGGCGGAAGCGGTGCTCATGGTCGTGCGCCGGCTATAGGGCCGGGTTGACCGAGGGGGAAGGGGTGAGCGTACCCCTCAATGCAAAGCCGGCGGCCCGGAAATCGGCAACCTTGGCGGATAGAATTTCGCAGCCAGGGCCTGCGATATCTCGCTCGTCATTCCCGGGAAGGTCGCGCGGAGCGCTTCGTGGGTGAGCGGAGACAGTCCTCCCCCCGTGGTCGCGCGCAGTTGCCGCACGCGGTCGGGATAAGCGTCGAGCCATGGGCGGACCAGGTTGAACGCGTCCGCATATTGCGGCTGGTTGAAGGAGGCGTCCCTACCATGCACGGCAAGTCTGATCCGATGTTGATTGTACGAGGCAACGCCCTCCTCGAATACCGTGATCTCCTCCTTCGATCTTGGCCCCAGCAAATGCACGACCTCATGGGACAGCTGCCAGTCGAGCAGGTCGGGCGACTCCGCCGAATCGAGCGCGATACGCAACACGCAATTCTTACCCGCGCCAGGTGAAGTGGCGACGGCGGGCGGATGTCCTAGGGGCACCACTTCGAGGCCGAGGAGATTCCAGCTTGAGTCGCGCGGACCGTATCTATTTTCCGCGTCCGCCAGCAATGCCTGAAAGCGATCCTGGAAGCCCGGGAGGTCGCCATCCGGGAAGTCCGGCCCGACTGGCAGGAGGGGAGCGTGATACAGGCCGGGACGATGGTTCGATAGCATCCGGGAGATGTGGGAGGCGGCCGGAATATTGCTACCGGGCACTCACTGCTTCACCGCCTGGTCGAGCGGGATCGCCGGCTTGGGCGGCACCGGCGGCTTGCCGATCCAGGCGAGGCCGCGGGCGAGATCGATCGTCACCACCCAGTTGCGCAGGAACGGCATGCCGAGATTGCCGTCCATGATCATGTCCGGCGTGAAGGCATCGGGCGTGGTCGCGCGAATGTCGCCCAGCACTTCGAAATCGGCCGGCTGCTTGTCTTCCAGCTTCGGGTCCATCCCCACCAGCTCGGCGATGGGCTTGGAGACGAGCACGGTGCCGCCATTGCCCGAATCGAGCTCGAACCACAAAGTGCCCAGCCTGCTCGGCACCGCGGCCATCACCGCCAGCGCGCCGCCGTCGATCTCGCGCTTCAGCCGGATGCGCAGCGGCCGCATGCCGGCGATGCGCGCCGCCCGGCTCGCTTCCGATTCGAGCGTCATCGTGCCGGCCGCGAAGTCGAAGGTCACGGTGCGGCCCTCGAACAGGTTGAGCCCGATGATCCCGTCCAGGGCGGCGTTCTTCGGATTGTCCGCCGCCATGTTGACCAGCCCGGTGATCGGTGGCCTGGCGGCGATCCCGCCTAGCGTGATCGCGATATTCTCGCCGCAATGGGGGCCGTCGAAGCGCTTGCCCATCATGTTGTAGCCAGTGAGGCGCCCCCAGGGCGTGCAGCCGGCCCGCGTCGCGGTCTCGCGCGAGACGAGCGTGATGCCCGCGCCGGTATCGAGCAGGTACAGCCCCTTCTTGCCGGCGATCTCGGCTTCGATTGCCCAGCGGGTGCGCCACGGCGTCAGCTGGATCACCGCTTCGGGCCTGGCCGGCGGTGCCGTCTGCGCTTCGGCGGCGGGCATGGCGGCGAACAGCAGCGCGAGCGCGCCGGGCAGGAACTTCATCTCGCTTCTCCCTGGATTTCCCGGCATTCGTTCCGCCTGCGCATCTTTCTCCAGGATGAACGGCGCGATTCATGCGGTCAATGCCGTGCCTGGCGCGACCAAAGCCCGCGGCGCCGGACATGAGAACGCCCCGGAAGTTTCCTTCCGGGGCGTTTCATGCGTCAGCCTTGCGGCCGGGCTCAGTGGTGATGCCCGTCCTCGATGACCGGCAGCGTTTCGAACTGGTGGAACGGCGGCGGGCTCGACAGCGTCCATTCGAGCGTCGTCGCGCCTTCGCCCCAGGGATTGCCCTCGGCCTTCTTGCCCGCGACCAGCGCCCAGATCACGTTGACGAAGAAGATCACCATCGAGGCGAACATGATGAAATAGCCGATCGTGGCGACATGGTTCCACAGCGCATAGGCGTCCGGATAGTCCGGATAGCGGCGCGGCATGCCCTGCAGGCCCAGGAAGTGCATCGGGAAGAACAGGATGTTCACGCCGACGAAGAAGATCCAGAAGTGCAGCTGGCCGAGCAGCTCGCTGTACATCCGGCCGCTCATCTTCGGGAACCAATAGTAGAAGCCGGCGAACAGCGAGAACACCGCGCCGAGCGACAGCACATAGTGGAAGTGCGCGACGACGTAATAGGTGTCCTGCATATAGTCGTCGACGCCGCCGTTCGCGAGCACGACGCCGGTCACGCCGCCCACGGTGAACATGAAGATGAAGCCGATCGCCCAGACCATCGGGGTCCTGAAGCTGATCGAGCCGCCCCACATGGTGGCGATCCACGAGAAGATCTTCACGCCGGTCGGCACCGCGATCACCATGGTGGCGGCGGTGAAATACATCTTCACGGTGACCGACATGCCGGTGGTGAACATGTGGTGCGCCCACACGACGAAGCCGACCAGGCCGATCGCGACCATGGCATAGGCCATGCCGAGATAGCCGAACACCGGCTTGCGGCTGAAGGTGGCGATGATCTGGCTGACGATGCCGAAGCCCGGCAGGATCATGATGTACACTTCGGGGTGGCCGAAGAACCAGAACAGGTGCTGGTAGAGGATCGGGTCGCCGCCATATTGCGGGTCGTAGAAGGCGGTGCCGAAATTGCGGTCGGTCAGCAGCATGGTGATCGCGGCGGCGAGCACCGGCAGCGCCAGCAGCAGCAGGAAGGCGGTGATCAGCACCGACCAGACGAACAGCGGCATCTTGTGCAGGGTCATGCCCGGCGCGCGCATGTTGAAGATGGTGGTGATGAAGTTGATCGCGCCCAGGATCGAGCTGGCGCCCGCCAGGTGGAGCGACAGGATCGCCATGTCGACCGACGGCCCCGGCTCGCCATAAGTGGAGAGCGGGGCGTAGACCGTCCAGCCCGTGCCCGCGCCGACGCCCGCGAAGGGCGAGGCGAGCAGCAGCAGGAAGGCCGGGATCAGCAGCCAGAACGAGATGTTGTTCATGCGCGGGAACGCCATGTCCGGCGCGCCGATCATGATCGGCACGAACCAGTTGCCGAAGCCGCCGATCATCGCGGGCATGACCATGAAGAACACCATGATCAGGCCGTGCGCGGTGATCAGCACGTTCCAGAAGTGCATGGCGTCGTCGAACTTGGTCTCGTTGCCGTGCAGGAAGCTCAGCCAATAGGGCAGCCACTGGATGCCCGGCTCGGCCAGCTCGACGCGCATCAGGCCCGAGATGCCGCCGCCGATGATGCCGGCGACGATCGCGAAGATCAGGTAGAGCGTGCCGATGTCCTTGTGGTTCGTCGACATGAACCAGCGGGCGAAGAAGCCCGGCTTGTGATCGGCATCATGGTGGTCATGCGCATGATCATGCGCGTGGAGGGCGATATCGGTCATGGTCTCACTTGCCCGTCATGTTGCCGGCGGCGGCGTTGGCGGCCGGCGCGGTCTCGTTGGTGGCGGCCGGTTCGGCGGCGGCATTGGTCTCGGCGGCCGGCGCGGCAGCGTTCTGCGTGGCCGTGGCCGCCGCGGCGGCGGCGACTTCGTTCGGCATGGTGCCGCCCTTCGCCTTCACCCACTGGGCGAACTCGGCCGGCGACACGGCCTCGACCGCGATCGGCATGTACGCGTGGCGCGCGCCGCACAGCTCGGAGCACTGGCCGAAATACAGGCCCGGCTTCTCGATGATGAAGCTCGTCTCGTTGAGCTTGCCCGGCACCGCGTCGAGCTTGATCCAGAAGGCGGGGACCGCCCAGCTGTGGATCACGTCCTGCGCGGTGGTGATCAGGCGGATCGGCACGCCGACCGGCAGCACCACGCGCTGGTCGGTCGCGAGCAGGCGGGGGCCGTCGGCATCGGTGCGGTAGCGCGTGCCGGCCGGGACCTGGCTCTGCTCCTTGAGCATGTTGGCGGTCAGCTGGATGCCGCCATTGTCCGGATATTCATAGCTCCAGAACCACTGGTTGCCGATCGCCTTCAGCGTGATCGCATCCTTGGGCGCCGGCTTGAACTGCGCGGCGAGCAGGCTGATCGACGGCACGGCGATCGCGACCAGGATCAGCACCGGCACCAGCGTCCAGATGATCTCGATCGTGGTGTTGTGCGCGGTCCGCGACGGCGTCGGGTTGGCGGCGCGGCGATAGCGGAAGATCACCCACACCAGCAGGATCAGCACGAAGATCGAGATCCCGGTGATCAGCGGCAGCAGGATGTAGTTGTGGAATCTGTGCGCCTCCCGGCCGTTCGGCGTCACCTGCTCCTGCAGCGTGATCGCGTCGGCGGTCGGCTGGCCGATGCCCGGTGCCGCCTTGGTCCGCGGCTGGCCCGAAGCATCGAGCGTGGGATCGGCAACCGCCGGCGTGGCGGCCGCGGCCGGCGCGGCGCTGTTCGCGGCCGAACCGTTCGCGACCGGAGTCGCGGTGTTCGCAACAGGCTCCTGGGCGGAAGCGGGCGTGGCGAACGCCATCCCCGCCGCCAGGAGGATCGAAGTCAACCCAAGCATGCGCATCGTCTATCTTCACCCTGTTCCGCAAGAGCCCCGGGCTGGGAAAGGATTACCCCCAGTGCAACTGGCGTATACGAGCCACGCATCCATTCTCAACCCTTTTTGATCGCCCGTTGCGGTCGTTGGAGGGTGGTCCTAAGGGAAATCGACAATCCCGGCGACGATGGAGCGAGCATTGGAAGGCAACGCAATTCTGGACGAGTTTCGTGCTGCAGGTGCGTTGCTCGAAGGCCATTTCATCCTGTCTTCCGGCCTTCGCTCTCCCATCTTCTTGCAAAAAATGCGTATTTTCGAGGACCCCGCGCGCACCGAGCGTGTGTGCAGTGCACTAGGAACGCTGATCCGCGAATCGTTCGGGCAGGTCGACATGGTCGTCTCCCCCGCGATCGGCGGAATCATCCCGGGCTATGAGACGGCCCGCGCGCTGGGCTGCAAGGCGGTGTTCGTCGAGCGCGAGGACGGCGAGTTCCAGCTGCGCCGCGGCTTCGAGATTCCCGAAGGCGCGCGGATCGTGATGGTCGAGGACATCGTCACCACCGGCCTGTCGTCGCGCGAGTGCATCGCCGCGATCCGCAGGCATCCGGGCGAGCTGCTCGGCGCCGCCTGCATCGTCGATCGCTCGAACGGCACGGCGGACATCGGCGTGCCGCTGGTCTCGCTGCTGAAGATGGACGTGCCCGCCTATCCGGCCGACCAGCTCCCGCCCGAGCTGGCGGCGATCCCCGCGGTCAAGCCGGGCAGCCGGGCGATCACGGCATAGGGAGGCGCGAAGGGTGACCGCCAAGCTCCGAGAGTCTTCGAGTGACCGCCTCCGCCTGGGCGTCAACATCGATCATGTCGCCACCGTGCGCAACGCGCGCGGATCGGGCTATCCCGATCCGGTGCGTGCGGCCCTGCTCGCGGCCGAGGCCGGCGCCGACGGCATCACCGCGCATCTGCGCGAGGATCGCCGGCACATCACCGACGACGACATCGCCCGGCTCTCCGCCGAGCTGACGGTGCCGCTCAACCTGGAGATGGCGGCGACCGGGGAGATGCTGGCGATCGCGCTCCGCCACCGCCCGCACGCCGTCTGCATCGTGCCCGAGAAGCGCGAGGAGCGCACCACCGAGGGTGGGCTCGACGTCGCCGGGCATTTCGACCATCTCGCCTCGATGGTGGCGAAGCTGCGCGAGAATGGCAGCCGGGTCTCGCTGTTCATCGAGCCCGATGAGCGCCAGATCGACGCGGCGCTGCGCCTGGGTGCCCCGGTCGTCGAGTTCCACACCGGCCGCTATTGCGAGCTGGCCGAGGCGGACCGCGCCGCCGAGCTGCGCCGGATCGCCGATGCCGCCGCGCTCGCGGCCAAGGCGGGGATCGAGCCGCATGCCGGCCACGGCCTCACCTTCGACAATGTGATCCCGATCGCCGCGATCCCGCAGGTCATGGAGCTCAACATCGGCCATTTCCTGATCGGCGAGGCGATCTTCGACGGCCTCGCCCCGGTGATCCGCCACATGCGCGCGCTGATGGACGCGGCGCGGTGAGGCAGGCGGCGCTGGCTGTGGTGGCCGCGACCAGTGCCTGTCTGGTGACGCTCGCCAGCCTCGCGCCGGTGCGGATGCTGCTAAGCAAGATCGGCGCGGAGATCATCAGGACGTGGGACCAGTTCTTTCTGGAGATGTCGCTTCCGCGCCTTGGCGTCGGCCTGGCGATAATCTTCGGGGGAACCTATCTCCACGGTCGCAGGCCGAGGCTGGGCCTGGCGCTGATTGTCGCCGCGCCCGTCCTCACGCTCGTCGCGCATATTCTTCTACTGGCGGTCAACCTATGATCCTCGGCCTAGGCTCCGACCTCTGCAACATCGAGCGCATCCAGAAATCGCTGGACCGTTTCGGGACACGTTTCGAGCAGCGCAGCTTCACCGACCTGGAGATCGCCAAGGCCAGGACCCGCCCGCACAACTATGCCGCCACCCTCGCCAAGCGCTTCGCCGCCAAGGAGGCTTTCTCCAAGGCGGTGGGAACCGGGTTCAAGGCGGGCGTGTTCATGAAGGACATCGGTGTCGTCAACGCGCCCTCCGGCGCCCCTACGCTGGCATTGACGGGAGGCGCGAAGGCGAGGCTTGACGCCATCACCCCCGCGGGTCACGTCGCGATGGTGTATCTGACGCTGACGGACGATCATCCCTGGGCGTTCGCCATGGTGATGATCGAGGCGGTGAAGGAAGGTTGATGGGGGCGGACGAGCTCGCGTTGAGTCACGAAGCGTTCGAGGAGGAGGCCGAAGCCCGGCCGCGCACCGACTGGTGGGCGGAGGCGCGCGGCATCCTCTGGCTCGTGCTCGCGGTGCTGGGCTTCCACAGCCTGATCGCCAAGCCCTTCTTCATCCCCAGCGAATCGATGCTGCCCGGGCTGCTGGTCGGCGACCGGCTGGTGGTGACCAAATATCCCTATGGCTATAGCTGGGTCACGCCGACCTTCCATGTGCTGCCCTTCATGCACGGCCGCATCCTGGGCAGGCTGCCCGAGCGCGGCGACGTGGTGATCGTCACGCCGCCCGGCACCAACACCGACTATATCAAGCGCGTGATCGGCCTGCCCGGCGACACGATCGCCGTGAGGGGCGGCATCGTCTATCTGAACGGCAAGGCGGTTCCGCGCCGGGCGATGGGCGATCGCTACATTCCCGTCGATCCCAACACGCGCTGCGACGACGACCATTATCACGGCTTCCTCGCGGTCCGCGACGGCAAGCGCTACTGCCGGTTGCCCATCTATCGCGAGACGCTGCCGGGCGGCCGCTCCTACGACACGGTGGACCTCGGCTTCCGCCCCGGCCGCGGCGACAATTATCCCGAGATCCGCGTGCCCCGGGACAAGGTGTTCCTGATGGGCGACAATCGCGACAATTCGGCCGACAGCCGCTTCCCGCTCGACCAGAACGGGCTCGGCGGCCCGGTGCCTTGGGAGAATATCGGCGGCCGCGCCGAGTTCATCACCTTCAGCCTCGACGGCAGCGCCAGCTGGAATCCGCTGACCTGGCCGCGATCCTTCCGCCCCGGCCGTGCCGGCACCTCGCTTCACCCGCAACGGGACAGTCAATGATGAGCGATCCGCTTGCCTCCCCGCACGTCCATGTCGTCCAGGAACCGGGACCCAACGAGCTGCGCGACCCGGTGGTCCGCGCCGAGCTGAAAAAGGCGAGCGTCTGGTTCGGCCTCGCCATCGCGGTCGCCCTGTTCGTGCTGCTGATCCAGCCGATCCTGATCATCTTCGGCGGGCTGGTCTTCGCATCGATGCTAGATGGCGGCGCGCGGCTGCTCGGCCGCATCCTGCCGATCCCGCGCGCGCTGCGGATCGTGATCGTCGTCCTGCTGGTGATCGCCTTCTTTGCCGGCATCTTCTACCTGACCGGGGTGCAGATCGCCGCCCAGGCCGAGCAGCTGCGCACCACGCTGGAAGTGCAGGCGAACAAGGTCGCCCAATGGGTGGCCGATCTGGGCCTGATGCCCGGCCGCTCCGATCTCACCGGCCTCGCCCAGCAGGCGCTGGGCAGCGTCGGGCGGCTCACCTCGGCGGTGGGCTCGGTGTTCGGCGCCGTCTCGTCGCTGCTGATGATCGTGGTCATCGGCCTGTTCGTGGCGCTGGAGCCGCGCATCTACGAGCGCGGCCTGCAATGGATGGTGCCCAGGGACGCGCGCGATTCGTTCGCGCTCACGATCAGCCGCATGGCGACGACGATGCGGCGGCTGCTGGCCGGGCGCCTGTTCGGCATGCTCTTCGAGGGCGTGGTCACTGCCTTCTTCCTGTGGCTGGCCGGCGTGCCGATGGCGCTGCTGCTCGGCATCATCACCGGCGTGCTCGCCTTCATCCCCAATATCGGCGCCTTCCTCTCCGGCGTGATGATGATCTCGGTGGGCTTCAGCGCCGGCACCGAGACCGGCATCTGGGCGATCATCATCTATTTCGGCGTGCAGAATTTCGACGGCTATGTCGTGATCCCGATGGTCGCCCGGCGCACGGTGGACATGCCGCCGGCGCTCACACTCTCATCGCAGATCCTCGCCAGCACGCTGTTCGGGGTGCTCGGCCTGGCGCTGGCCGATCCGATCGTGGCGATGATCAAGGTCGCGCTGGAGAGCGAGGCGGAGCGCGCCGCCCGCGCCGCCGACGAGGAGAGCCCGCGGCTCAAATGGCGGGTCCGGCTGCGACGGGGCTATGAGGAAGGGGCGCCGACGCCGCTCGAGCCGCCGGCGGGCGCGGCATGATCCTCTACGACTATTTCCGCTCCTCGGCCGCCTATCGCGTCCGCATCGCGCTGAACCTGAAGGGCGTGGCCTATGCGCGGCGCGATATCCTGCTGCTCGAGAACCAGCAGCGCTCGCCGGAGCATCTTGCCCGCAACCCCCAGGGCTTCGTCCCTGCGCTGGAGGCCGATGGCAAGGTGATCACCCAGAGCCTGGCGATCATCGAATGGCTCGACGCGCGCCATCCCGAGCCGCGGCTGATCCCCGCCGATCCCGATGCCCGCGCGGCGGCGATGGCCCGGGCGCTCGTCGTCGCGGCGGACACGCATCCGCTCAACAATCTGCGCGTGATGCGGCGCCTGAAGGAAATGGGCGTGGACGAGGAGGGGCGGAACGCCTGGACGCGCCACTGGATCGCCGAGGGCTTCGCCGCGCTGGAGGCGATGGCGGGGGGCGGGCCGTTCCTCGGCGGCGACGCGCCGGGAATCGCCGATCTCTGCCTGGTGCCCCAGATGTACAATGCCCGGCGCTTCGAGACGCCGCTGGACGCTTTCCCCCGCCTGGTCGCGATCGATGCCGCCGCCGCCGCGCTGCCCGCCTTCGCCGCCGCTCATCCCGACGCGGTGGCGCCCAAGTGAGGATCGCCGGGCTGGCGGCGGGCCTGCTGCTCGCCGCCCCCGCCCTGGCGCAGGAGCAGGAACGGGAACAGGAGCCCGACGCGATTATCGTCACCGGCCGCGGGCTCGCCGCGCCGCCGGGCGACGCCGCCTATGACGTGGTGACGATCGCGCGCGACCGCATCGCCGGCACCGCCAGTGGCCGGCTGGAGGATGCGCTGCGCGACGCCGCCGGGCTCGCCCAGTTCCGCCGCTCCGATTCGCGCTCGGCCCATCCGACCTCGCAGGGGATCACGCTGCGCGGCCTGGGCGGCAACGCCTCCAGCCGCGCGCTGCTGCTGCTCGACGGCGTGCCCCAGGCCGATCCGTTCGGCGGCTGGGTCGCCTTTCCCGCCTATCTCCCCATAAGGCTCGCCGGCGCGCGGATCGTGCGCGGCGGGGGCAGCGGCTATGCCGGGCCGGGCGCGCTGGCGGGCACGATCGAGCTGGAGAGCGGGAGCCCCGCACAGCTTGGCCGCCTTTCGCTGGACGCGCTCGGCGGCAGCCGCGACAGCCTCGATCTCGCGGGCGTGGGCGCGGTCGAGCTCGGGCACGGCTTCGCCACCCTTGCCGGCCAATATGCGCGCGGTGACGGCTTCACTCCGATCGTCGCGGCGGAGCGCGGACCGGTCGACCGGCCGGCGCCCTATGAACAGGCTGCCATCGCCCTGCGCGCCGTCACTGCCCTTGGCGCCGATACCGAGCTCCAGGCCAATCTCTCCGCCTTCTCCGATCATCGCGATCGCGGCGTCGATTTCACGCAAGTGAAGAGCGAAGGCGCCGATGCCAGCCTGCGCCTGGTCGGCCGCGGCACCTGGGGCTGGTCGGCGCTCGCCTGGTTCCAGACGCGCGGCTTCGCGTCGGGCTTTGCCAGCGTCAACGACGCGCGCACCGTCGCCGCGCCGACGCTCGACCAATATGCGGTGCCCGCCACCGGCCTTGGCGCGCGCCTGGAGATCGCCCCGCCCGTCGGCGGCGGCGTGACGCTGCGCCTGGGCGGCGACCTGCGCCGCGTCTCGGGGCGGACCGAGGAGCTGTTCACCTATGTCGCCGGGAGCCCGACCCGGCGCCGCGTCGCAGGAGGCGAGAGCCTGACCGTCGGCGGGTTCGCCGATGCCAGCTACGAACGCGGGCCGCTCACGCTCAGCCTGGGCGTGCGGCTCGATCATTGGGACATTGCGGACGGCTCGCTGCTGGAGACTTTGCTCGCGCCCGGTCCGGTGATCACGAGCAGCCGCTTCCCCGATCGCCGGGGCTGGGAAGCCACCGGCCGCGCGGGCGCCGCCTATCGGCTGGGCGGCGTGACGCTGCGCGCGGCCGCCTATCGGGGCTGGCGCCTGCCGACGCTCAACGAGCTCTATCGCCCCTTCCGGGCCGGGGCCGATGCCACCGCCGCCAATGCCGCGCTCGACCCGGAGCGGCTGACCGGGGCGGAGATCGGGATGGACTGGCGCCCCGTCGCCGCGCTGACTCTCCGCGCCACCGGCTATTGGAACCGCCTCGACGGCGCGATCGCGAACGTCACGCTGGCGCAGGGGCCGGGCAGCTTTCCCGGGGTCGGCTTCGTCTCGGCGGCGGGCTTCTATCGCCAGCGAGGGAACCTCGACGCGGTAACGGCCAGGGGTGTCGAGCTCGACGGGCGCTGGGCGGCGGGGCCGCTCAGCCTGGCCGCCTCCTATGCCTTCACCGATTCGCGCGTGTCGGCCTCGGGCGCGGCGGCGTCGCTCGACGGCCTGCGCCCGGCCCAGACCGCGCGGCACCAGGCGAGCGCGACGCTTGGCTGGGCGCGGGGCGATGCCGGGGCGTCGCTCACCGCCCGCTATGCCGGGCCGCAGTTCGAGGACGACCAGAACAGCCGCACGCTGAAGGGCGCCTTCACGCTCGACGCTGCCGCGGCGCTGCCGCTCGCGCATGGCTTCGCGCTCCAGGCGCGCGCGGAGAATCTCCTCGATGCCGAGGTGCAGGCCGGGATCAGCGGTCCGGGCGTGATCGAGCGGGCGCTGCCGCGTACCCTGTGGCTGGGCCTGCGGCTGAAGCTGCGCTGAGCCCGGTCATCGCCGGTGGCTATCCACCATCCGGTCGAACAGCGCGAGATAGTCGGCGATCGGATCGCCCGTGGCCGTCACCGGCGCGGGCCGCACCGCGTCCGGCGCCAGCCAGTGATCCAGGGCGGCGACCAATGCATCGCCATCCTCGCGGGCGATCACCGTGCCCAGTCCCGGCGCATGGACGATCTCGCGCACCGCGACGCTCGATTCGGTCGACACCACCGGCGTCCCCACCGAGAGCGCCTCGCGCAGCACGCCGGGCACGCCTTCATAGTCCGAGGTCAGCACCGCCACCGCCGCGCCCCTGAGCGCCGGCAGCGGATCGCCGGCATGGCCGGGCATGGTCACCCGGTCGCCCAGCCCGAGCGCCGCGATCTGCGCGTCGAGCGCGGCGCGCGCGGCGCCCTCGCCGAGCAGCAGCAGCTTCACCTGCGTGTCGGCGAGCCGGGGCAGGGCGTCGAGCAGCCGGTCCCAGCGCTTCTGCGGTTCCAGCCGCCCGACGCCGATCAGGTAGCGGCCCAGGGGCAGCGCCACCGGCGCGGCGCCGGCGATCGGCCGGGCGGGCGGATTGGCGATCACCCCCACGCGCTCCGGCGGCATGCCCATCTCCGCCATCGTCTCGGTCGCCATTGCCGGAGTCATCGCCACGACATGATCGAGGAAGCGCGGATGGAGCCGCAGCCAGCGCCGATAGCGCCAGGCGGCACCGCGCGAGAGTTCGGGGCGCACCAGCGCATTGGAGACCTTGCCCACGATCGGCGGCGCGGCGCGGCCCAGCCGCAGCCGGGCGAGCGCGGTGACGCCGGTATAGCGGTTGCCGGGGCAGAACAGCAGGTCCGGCCGAGCGCGTCTTATCTCGTCGGCCAGCCGGAACAGCGCCTGGTGCCGCCCGTCGCCCAGCTCGATCACTTCGATCCCGTCGGGTATCTCCGCGGCCAGCGGCCCTTCGCGGCTGCCCAGCACCAGGGTCACCCGGCGCCCCGCCGCCTGCCATCCCGCGGCCATGCGCAGCATCGCCCGCTCCACCCCGCCGCCCTGCAATTGCTGGGCGTAGGTGAGGATGTGCTGAGCGGTTTCGGAATGGGTGCGGTGCAACATAGGGTCTTGCGGATTGCCACTCTTAAGCCCAAATCGCCCCCGCAATAAACCGCAATCTGCTGCCACCAGCCATTTTCGTGTTGGCGTATACTGGGGGGCTGTACGCCGCATGGTGCGGATAAAGTGCTGGAAATGCCCGTTTTTGGGCGGCGGAATGTGAATCGGTGAACGAACCAGGTCTGGAGGCTTCGGTGAACACGAGCGTTGTCGAGGCCGTCCCCCTCCCGGGCGCGCCCGACCTTGCGGGTCTCGAACCCGTCGAAAAGATCAAGCGCCGCTGGCCGGCGTTTCTGGGCGGGGCGCTGACGCTGCTCATGATCGTGGCGCTGGGCCGCGAGCTGTTCGGATCGGGGCTGCAGGGCCTCTATCGCAGCCTGCCGGCCAACCCGCTCTTCTACCTGGTCTTCGCGCTCTATTATGTCGGGCCGCCGACCTTCGACTATGTGATCTTCCGGCGGCTGTGGCAGATTCCGCTCGCCGGGCTGGCCGCGCTCCACAAGAAGCGCATCTCGAACGAAGTGCTGTTCGGCTATTCGGGCGAGGCCTATTTCTATGCCTGGGCGCGCCAGCGCACCCAGATGGTCGCGGCGCCCTTCGGTGCGGTGAAGGACGTGATGATCCTGTCGGCGATCGCCGGCAACGCGATCACGCTGCTCATGATGATCCTCGGCCTGCCGCTCTATCTGGGCCTGGTGCCGCCGCAGTGGAAGGGCGCGGTGCTCGGCTCGGTGGTGGTGCTGGTGCTGATGTCGGTGCCGTTCGTGCTCTTCTCCAAGCGGGTGTTCTCGCTGCCCCGCCGCGAGCTGTGGTGGGTGTTCCTGGTGCATTGCGCGCGCATCGTCACCGGCTCGCTGCTCGTCGCGATCGCCTGGCACCTGGCGATGCCGAACGTCTCGATCGGCGTGTGGCTGATGATGGCGGCCGGCCGCCTGCTCGTCTGGCGCCTGCCGCTGGTGCCGAGCAAGGAGGCCGCCTTCGCCGCGATCACCGGGGTGGTGATCGGCCAGGGCTCGGCCATGTCCGAGCTGATGGCGCTGATCGCCGGCCTCACCCTTCTCGTCCATGTCACCTTGATCGGGGGCTTCAGCGTGCAGGCCCTGCTCACGAGGAACAAGCAGTCATGATCCGTTCCCTGATCGCCCCGACGACCATCGGCGCCGCGGGTGCGCTCGCCCTTGCGGCGGCGCCGGCCTGCGCCGCGGCCGCACAGCCGGATCCGGTCGACGGCAGTTGCGCCACGCGCGCCGGCGTGCCGCTCTATGTGAACGTCACCGGCCTCAAGGATCGCACCGGGCGGCTGAAGCTCGAGATCTATCCGCCGAACGAGGAGGATTTCCTGCGCGACGACACGTCGCTGAAGCGGGAGAACAAGCCGTTCCGCCGCATCTGGGCGCAGACGCCGGCCTCGGGCCCCGTCCGGCTGTGCATCCGCGCGCCGGGGCCGGGCACCTGGGCGGTGCTGTTCACGCACGATCGCGACGGCAAGAACAAGTTCAACTTCTGGGAGGACGGCGCCGGCTTCCCGAGCAACCAGAAGCTCGGCCGCAGTCGGCCCAAGGTGCGCCAGGCGCTGGTCAATGTCGGGCCCGGTGGTGGACAGATCACGATCAAGGCCCAATATCTCCGGGGCCTGGGCGGCTTCGCGCCGCTCGACGACTGAGGGGCAGGGACGATGCGCATCGTCGACGTCAACGAGTTCTACTCGCCGACCGGTGGCGGCGTGCGCACCTATCTCGACCGCAAGATGGGGATCATGGCCGATATGGGCCATGAGCTGACCGTCATCGCGCCGGCGCTCGAATCGAGCGTCGAGGAGCGGCCCGGCGGCGGCCGCATCTTCTGGGTCAAGGCGCCGCCGCTGATCCTCGATCGCAACTACGGGATCTTTGTGCACGACGAGCCGGTGTGGAAGCTGCTCGACATGCTGCAGCCCGACATCGTCGAGACCAGCTCGCCCTGGCTCCCGGCCTGGACGGTGGCGCGCTGGCAGGGCGACGCGGTGAAGGTGTTCTTCGCGCATGGCGACAATATCGGCGCCTATCCCCAGCGCTGGCTCGACAGCGTGGCGACGCCGATCCAGGTCGAGCGGGCCTTTGCCTGGTACACGCGGTACATGAGCCGCTTCCTCGAGCATTACGACGCGTTCGTCACCAACGGCCCGGCGCTGGCCAAGCGGTTCCGCCGGCGCGGCATGCATGTCCATGCCTCGATGCCGCTGGGGATCGAGCGGCAATGGTTCTCGCCCGACCTGCGCGACGAGAAATTGCGCGTGGCGCTGCTCGCCCAGCTCGGCCTGCCGCCGGAGGGGCATCTGCTGCTCGGCCTGGGCCGGCACCACAAGGAGAAGCGCTGGCCGCTGGTGATCGATGCGGTCGAGGCCGCGGCGAACGACCTGCCCGTCGGCCTGATGCTGATCGGCGACGGCCCGCAGCGCCGCCAGCTCGAGGCCCGGATCGCCGGCAGCCCCCACATCAAGATCTTCCGCCCGGTCTATGACCGGGTGCGCTTCTCGCGGATCATGGCGAGTTGCGACGCGCTGATCCACGGATCCGACGCCGAGCCCTTCGGCCTGGTTGCTTCCGAGGCGCTGGCCTCGGGCCTGCCGCTGATCGGGCCCGACGAGGGCGGCTTCGCCGAGCTCGCTGATCCGCTCTTCGCCGAAACCTATCGCGCGCGCGACGCCTATTCCGCGGCGGGTGCGATCCGCCGCATGTTCGGCCGCGAGCAGGCCATTCTGCGCAACGCCGCCCGGGTCGCCGCCGGCAAGGTCCGCAGCGACGCGGACCATGCCGCCGAGCTGATGGCCTATTACGAAGGCCTGCTCGAGGCGAGGCGCGGCGGCGCCGGCGTGCGTGCCGCCGGCAGCGCATAGACCGAGATGCTGAGGTCGCCGAGCGGCCAGCGGCCGCGCAGGCGATAGCCCAGCGCCTCCATCCGCTGCACCGCCAGCTGGTGCGATGCCATGCGCTCGCCGAAATAGACCGGGCGCATCACCACGATCTCCGGCCGTTCGGTGGTGAAGATGCGGTCGATCTCCTGGAGCTGGTCCACGCCCAGCGCGCCATTCTCCCGCTCGCGCGAAAGATGGCTGGGGAAGACCCAGGGCGACACGGTGCAGCGGCCGGTATAGCCGTAGAGGATCGGATTGCCCGAATAGACGTACATGCAGCCCGGGCCGCGTCCGATGCCGTCGGCCAGCGCCTGGAGCTGTGCGGCATTGCCGCGGTGCAATTTCACGCTGACCAGCCTCGCTTCGCCGCCGAGGGCCGCCACGAGCAGCAGCAGCGGCGCCACCCATTTGCGGCCGGTCTCGGTGCCGCCCAGATAGCCGGCGCAGCACAGGCTCGCGGGTAGCAGGACGGGCAGCGCATAGTGATTGAACCAGGTGCCGAACACGAGCAGCCCGATCACCGCGGCGATGAGCCAGCCGAAGAGCAATGCCCGTACCGGATGCTCGCGGCGCTCGCCCACCGGCACATGGCGCGAGAGCCCGGAGACGATCAGCAGCGGCGCCAGCATCAGCGCCACTTCCAGGAAGTTGCGGATCAGCACCATCGGCGGATCGCTCTGCCGCGCCAGGATCGAGCCGAAATTGGCATAGAACCACGGGTCGCCATGGCCGAGCAGGATGAACACCGCCCAGGCGGTGAGGGTGGGCAGCCAGACCGCCGCCGCCCAGAGCGCGCCGCGCCGCAGCACGTGCGCCGTGCTGGTGCCCAGGCGCATCTCGTTCCACATCAGCCACAGGCCGATGAAGATCGCCTCGAACACCACCGAATATTTGATCTGCATGGCCAGGCCGAGGATCAGCATCGCCGCGGTGGCGCGGTGGATGCGCCGGCGGTCGTCGCTCGCATCGTCGGGGCGCGGCACGATCAGCAGCACCGCCCAGGCCGTCAGCAGATTGTAGAAGACCGGCGCCTGCCCGCCCTGGCCGTCGGCGAAATTGAGCATGAACAGATAGAGGAGCGCTGCGGGCAGGCCGCCACGGCTCCAGCCGGCCTTGTCGGCGAGCCGCCAGATCAGCAGCGCGGTGCCCACCACGGCGGCGAGCGCCATCATCTGATAGATCCAGATCCCCCCCGGCATGCCGAAGGCGGCCGGCAGCAGATAGACCAGGAACAGCCCCACCGGCTTGCGGTCCCAGACGTCGACAAAGGGAACGGCACCGTGCAGCATCTGCTGTGCGGTGACGAGGTAGAATTCCTCGTCTATATGGACGACGGGATTGCCGAAGGTGATCGCGCGCACCGCCACGGCGGCGAGCAGCAGGATCGACCAGCGCGGCAAGGCGGCGATCGTGACGGCCAGATCGGATAGGCGAGCAGTCCGGCTCCCCAGCACTTCGGACTTGCTTGCCATCAGGAGCGCGGCGCCCCGGGCGGAAGGAGATGCAGCATGATTGTCGAAAGGACCTTCCCGGTGAATTCTGACCCGTGCTTAGCGCCGCGCGCGCGCGCTGTCACGAACTCGCCACGAGAGCGCGGCAAGGCTTGCGATGAAATAGTCCGGGAACGCTACAAATGACGCTTCGCACCGATCGCCGCTCGCTTCTCCTCACCGGCACGCTGGGCCTTGGCGCGCTGGCCATTCCGGGCTTCTCGCTGGCCCAGGCGCTGGCCACCGGCTTCACCCATTCGGTCGCCAGCGGCGAGCCCGGGCAGGACGCGATGCTGCTCTGGACCCGCTATGTTCCCGCCGATGGCGGCGCGGTGAAGCTCCGCGCCGAAGTCGCGAAGACCGCGGATTTCGCGAAGATCGTCTCGGGCGGCGAGCAGATCACCGGCCCCTGGCGCGACCACACCGCCAAGATCACCGTCGAGGGGCTCGAACCCGGCACCAGCTATTTCTATCGCTTCGTCGGCCCCGATGGCAGCTTCTCGCCGGTGGGCCGGACGAAGACTCTGCCGGCGGGCAATGTCGGCCGCTTCGGCATCGGCGTCTTTTCCTGCGCGAACATGCCGTTCGGCTTCTTCAATGCCTATGGCCATGCCGCGGCCCGCGCCGATATCGACCTGTGGGTGCATCTCGGCGACTATCTCTACGAGTATAAGCGGGGCGGCTATGCGCCGGCCGGCGGCGCGGTGGCGGATCGCTGGCCCGAGCCGGCGACCGAGATGGTCCATCTCGCCGATTATCGCCTGCGTTATGCCAGCTATCGCAGCGATCCCGATCTGCAGGAGCTGCACCGGGTCAAGCCGATGCTGATCCAGATGGACGATCACGAATCGACCAACAACAGCTGGGAAGGCGGCGCGCAGAACCATCAGCCGGACGAAGGCGACTGGAGCGTCCGCAAGGCAGCGGCGCTGCAGGCGTTCAAGGAATGGCTGCCGGTCTCGGAAACGCCCTGGGGCAGCTACGACATCGGCGGCCTGGCCACGCTGTTCCGCACCGAGAGCCGCCTGCTGGCGCGCAGCGACGAGCCCGATCTCGCTCCGCTGTTCCGCTCCGCCGATGCGCAGAAGGCGCTGATCGCTTTTCGCGACGGCGAGTTGCAGGACCCGGCACGTACCATGCTCGGCACCGAGCAGGAGGTGTGGCTCGGCCATGCGATGCGCAAGTCGGTGCGCGCCGGCCAGAAGTGGCAGCTGGTCGGGTTCGGCACGATCATGGGCAAGCAGCGCATGCCGGAGCAGGCGCTCGACTGGATCAAGCCGGATGCCCCGGCCCGCACCCGCGCCTATGTCCAGTCGGGCGTGATCGCCAGCAAGCTCGGCGTACCGTCGGATCTCGACAATTGGGGCGGCTTCCCGGCGGCGCGCGCGCGCTTCCTCAAGTCCGCCCAGGCGGCGGGCGCGAACCTCGTCGTGCTGTGCGGCGACAGCCACAATGCCTGGGCGTTCGACCTGGGGCAGGACGGCAAGCCCGCCGGCGTGGAGTTCGCCGGCCACAGCGTCACCTCGCCGGGCTATGAGAACAGCACCACCACCGATCCGAAGATCATCGCCGCCGGCTTGGTCGCCGCCAATCCCGAGCTGAAATGGTGCGATACCAGCCGCCGCGGCTATATGGCGCTTACGCTCACGCCGGAAAAGGCGAGCAACGACTGGGTGTTCATGGACACGGTCACCCAGCGCACCACCAAGGCCAGCGTGGGGCACACCGCCGTGGTGACGCGCGGCCGCAACGTGATGGCATAGGCTGGGAACGCATCTTTTCCTGTCCTTACTCCTGTTTTCCACCGTCATCCCGGCCTTGTGCCGGGATCCCGCTTCTTCTTCCGTGAGCGAGGCAGCGGGAACCCGGCGCAAGGCCGAGGTGATGAAGGAAGAATAGGAATCCTCAACCTAAAGCACCAACGCCAAGGCCAGGATCGCCGCCCCGCCCAGCAGCGCGGCGGCGATCCAGCTGGCACCGCTCCGGATCGCGGCGGCGGTCGCCGCGTCGTTCGGCGGCTCGGCCTCGATCCGCCGGATCGCGGCGCGCAGCAGCCGCGGTGCATCGTCGCCGAGCC
>OAOK01000082.1_pt1 | contig 25775 bp, 30 predicted proteins | sample 1641101 | NCBI WGS metagenome assembly OAOK01 (sample SAMEA104232307, study PRJEB22302) | sediment metagenome | biome: forest; feature: aquifer; material: sediment | place: USA | collected 2011-08-07 | depth 0.01 m
GCGTCGCCTGCCCGCCCGCCGTCGCGGCGCGGCACGGCGGCGCCGGCGCGGCCGATCGCGGTGCAGCCGAAGGTGGCGGGGCTGACCGAGATGGTGTCGCCGCCGAGCAGCGGCACGGCATATTCGGTGAGGATCGCGCGCAATCCCTCGACGAAGCGCTCCGCCCCGTCCAGCAGCACGGCGCCGACCAGCACGCCCAGCGGCGCGGCGCCCTTGGCGGCCAGGTCCGACAGGTTCACCGCGACCAGCTTCCAGGCGATGTCGAACGGATCGGTGCCGGGGCGGTAATGCACCCCCTCGGCAATGGCGTCATGGGTGAGGATCAGCGTCTCGCCGCCGATCGCCAGCGTCGCGGTGTCGTCGCGCAGGCCCTCGGCGCCCGGATGGAGGGGGAGGGTGCGCAGGGCCGCGATGAACTCGGCTTCGTTCATTTCAAATCCTCCCCGAGCTCGTCTCGGGGAGGGGGACCATCCGAAGGATGGTGGAGGGGCCGTGCCGAAGGCGCGGGGGTCGGTTGCCGATGTGGAACCGTCGCTGGCGCGACGACCCCTCCACCACGCGACTGCGTCGCGCGGTCCCCCTCCCCGAGCGGAGCTCGGGGAGGATTTGGATCAACCCCGGACTTCCTTCGCCACGGCATCGAGGATGCCGTTGACGAAGCCCTTTTCGCGGCGGTCGTAAAAGGCGTCGGTGACGTCGAGATACTCGCTGATCGCCGCGCCGACGGGCACGTCCTTGCGCGCCATCAGCTCATAGGTGCCGGCGCGCAGGATCTGGCGCATCGGCTTGTCGAGCCGGTCGAGGCTCCAGTCGGCGGTCAGCTTGGTGGCGATCATCCGGTCGATCTCGTCGCGGCGCTCGCTCACGCCGACCACGATGTCGTCGAAAAAGGCGATATCGGCCTCGGCATATTCCACGTCCTCGATCGTCGCGCCCAGGCGATGATTGTGGAACTCGTGGAGCAGCGCCGGGATCGAGGTCGCTTCCATCTCGTGCTGGTACAGCGCCTGCACGGCGGCGAGGCGCGCGGCGGCGCGCGCCTTGGAACGGGACTTTGCTTGATGGCTTGGCATGCTGCGCCCCATAGGTATGTTCGGTCGATATGGCAAAGCGTGTTGCGTGAAGCGTGCCATTCCCCTCCCTGCAAGGGAGGGGCTAGGTTGAGAACCCACACAAATATTTGATTTTCTACCGTCATCCCGGCCTTGAGCCGGGATCCCGCTTCTTCTTCCGTCAGCAAGGCAGCGGGACCCCGGCTCAAGGCCGGGGTGACGAAGGAGGAATATGAGTCCTCAACCTAGGGGTGGGTGGAATGCTCGCCTATGGTAGCCGGAGGATGATGGGTGGCCGTATCGCCAGGTCTCCACCCACCCCCGACCCCTCCCTTGCAGGGAGGGGAGAAGCGCCTAGCCGCGCGGCCAGGCCCTGAGCGGTTCCCGCGCGGCATAGTCGCGGCTCTCGGCATTGCCCGCCTGCACCTCGATCACATGCTCCGGCCCGAACGGCAGCTCGGTGCCGAGCCAGAATTCGTCATTCTCGTCGATGTCGGGCTCGTTATCGAGCAGCCCGAAATAGCCGCCGCCCTGCGCCGCCTCGCGCACCACCACCCACATCCGGTCGGTGATCGGCTCCTCGTCTTCCTCCACGGCGATCAGGAAGATCAGCTTGGCGAAATCGCCCGGCTTCAGGCTGGACCGGGTCTGCTCATCCGGAATCTCGAAGGTTTCGGCATCGAGCGCATGATAGTCGGCGGCGCTGGCCAGGCACCAGCCGTCCTCGTCGAGATCCGGCGCGCGCATCACGCCTCCCGCAGCCGGATCGCGACGGACTCGGCATGTGCCGGCAGCCCCTCGGCATGGGCGAGCGCCACCGCCGCCGGGCCGATCGCCGCCAGCCCGTCGCGATCGAGCGACAGGAAGCTGGTGCGCTTCATGAAGTCGAGCACCGACAGGCCCGAGGCGAAGCGCGCCCGGCGGCCGGTGGGGAGGACATGGTTCGGGCCCGCGACATAATCGCCCACCGCTTCGGGCGTGTAGCGGCCGATGAAGACGGAGCCGGCATGGCGGACCATGTCGAACAGCGCTTCGGCATCGTCGCAGGCGAGCTCGAGATGCTCGGGCGCCAGGCGATCGACCAGCGGCATCGCGGCGGCGAGATCGGGCACCAGGATGATCGCGCCATTGGCTTCCCAGCTCGCCCGCGCGGTCCTCTCGGTCGCGAGCCTGGCCAGCGCGCGCTCCACTGCCTCGGCCACCCGGTCGGCGAAGCCGGCATCGTCGGTGAACAGGATCGACTGGCTGGTCGGGTCGTGCTCGGCCTGGCTGAGCAGGTCGGCGGCGATCCAGTCGGCATCGTTCCGGCCGTCGGCGACCACGACGATCTCGCTCGGCCCGGCGACCATGTCGATGCCGACCACGCCGTAGAGCTGGCGCTTGGCCTCGGCCACCCAGGCATTGCCCGGTCCGGTGATCACGTCGACCGGCGCGATCCTGTCGGTGCCATAAGCGAGCGCGGCGATCGCCTGGGCCCCGCCGACGCGCCAGATCTCGTCGACGCCGGCCAGGTGCGCGGCGGCGAGGACGAGCGGGTTCACTTCGCCGTCCGGCGTCGGCGTCACCATCACCAGCCGGCCGACGCCCGCCGCCTTGGCCGGCAGCGCATTCATCAGCACCGAGCTGGGATAGGCGGCCCGGCCGCCGGGCACATAGACGCCCGCCGCGTCCACCGCCCGCCAGCGTGCGCCCAGCCTGATGCCCTGCGCGTCGATCTCGTCGCGATCCTCGGGCTTCTGCTTCGCATGATAGGCGGCGATACGCTCGGCGGCGAGCTCCAGCGCATCGCGCAGCTGGGGGGATAGCCCCTCCCAGGCGGCGAGGCAGTCGGCGCGGTCGAGCTTCCAGCCCTGGGCGTCGAGGTCGAACCGGTCGAAGTGCCGGGTGAGGTCCCTGAGCGCCGCATCGCCCTCGGCCCGGACCCGGGCGACGATCGCGGCAACGTCGCGCGCGACGTCCGCGTCGGCCTCTCGCCGCGCGTCGACCAGATCGGTGAACGCCCGGGCGAAGCCCGCGTCGCCGGCGTCCAGCCGGATCATTGGGCCACCGCCCGGCGGAACCCGTCGACCAGCGGCACCACTTCGGTCGCGCGCGTCTTGAAGGCGGCGCGGTTGACGATCAGCCGGCTGCTCACCTCGGCGATCACTTCCACTTCGACCAGCCCGTTCTCCTTGAGCGTGCGGCCCGAGGAGACGAGGTCGACGATGCGCGGCGCCAGCCCCAGCACGGGCGCCAGCTCCATCGCGCCGTTGAGCTTGATGCACTCCGCCTGCACGCCGCGCGCCTCGAAATGGGCGCGGGTGATGTGCGGATATTTCGTCGCGACGCGGACATGGCTCCAGCCGCGCGGATCGTCCCGCTCCGCCAGATCGGCCGGCTCGGCGACCGAGATGCGGCAATGGCCGATCCCCAGGTCCACTGGCGCATAGAGCTCCGAATAGTCGAACTCGGCGAGCACGTCCGAGCCGACGATGCCGAGCTGCGCGGCCCCGTGCGCGACGAAAGTGGCGACGTCGAACGCCCGCACGCGGATCAGGTCGATCGCGGGCGTGTTGGTCCGGAAGCGCAGCGCGCGGGAGCCCTTATCGGCGAAGTCCGGCTCGGGCACGATGCCGACACGGGCGAGCAGCGGCAGCGCCTCGTCGAGGATGCGGCCCTTGGGGACGGCGAGGATCAGCGGTTCGGTCATCGAAGGCGGGGCTTTACTAGGGGCACCCCATGGGCGCAACAGACGCGCCGCGGAGGGATTTCTTATGGCCAGTGAAGAGAATAACCGCGGCGCGTTTCGGATCCAGGAATTCTATTGCCGCAAGATGGACGCGCCCATCTATGCGGACATCTGCGTCGCGATCGCCGACGGGCTGACCCGCGGCAGCGAGACCGGCCGCCGCGTGCTCGACTGGCCGGGCGAGCCGACTCGCGACGCGCTGCCGCTGCGGCTGGTCGGCGGGCTGCACGCGCTGGTGCTGGCGGGCAGCGACCCGGAACTGGCCGAGGCGTTCGCGGGCAGGCTGGCGGGCGAGGCGCTGCAGGCGGCGCTCAACCGCGTGCTGGCGCGCCACGATGCCGCGCTGCTCCCCTGGCTCGACGGACCGCCCCAGACCAACGAGCCGGGCCGTTCGGGCGCGCTGATCGTCGGGCTGATCGAAGTCGCGCGGCGCCATGGCCCGAAGCTGGAGATATTGGAGATCGGATCGAGCGGCGGGCTCAACCTGCTGATCGACCGCTATCGCTTCGATCTGGGCGGCGCGCTGCTCGGGCCGGCCGATTCGCCCGTCACGATCGCGCCCGCCTGGCTCGGCGATCCGCCCGCGCTGCCGTCGCTCGAGATCGTCTCGACCCGGGGCTGCGACGTGGCGCCGCTCGACGTCACCGATCCGGCGGTGGCGGCACGGCTCTCCGCCTATGTCTGGGCCGAGACGCCGATGCGGCTCGAGCGGCTGCGCAAGGCAATCGCGATGGTGCGCGCGGGCGGCGTGAACCTGACGCGCGCCGATGCGGCCGACTGGGTGGAGGCACGCCTGGCCGAGCCGCAGGAGGCGGGCGTCACGCGGGTGCTGATGCACTCGGTGGTCTGGCAATATGTTCCCGATGCGAGCACTGCGCGCATCCGTGCTGCGATGGCGGCGGCGGGCGCGGCAGCCACGCCCGAACGGCCGCTTGCCTGGGTGGCGATGGAGCCCGATCGCGCGCTCGGCGAGCAGGTGGTGAGCGTGCGGACCTGGCCTGATGGCGGACCGCGCGTGGTGGTCGCCACCGCGCATGCCCATGCCGCATGGGTCCGCCCCGGCGCGGAACGCAGCAGCGAGCCGGGCATTCTCCTCGATGCCGCAGCCGAGGTGCGCCTGTGATGAAGTCGACCAATTATCGCGACACGCTGATCACCGCGTCGCCGGACAGCCCGGTCTCGGCGGGGACGGTGCCGGAAAAGCCCGGCACGGTGGCGGCGGTGCAGCACGCGCTGCTCGCCCGGCCCTATGCGATGACCAGCGACGATCTGCTCCATGCGGCCCATCGCGCGCGGGGCGGGGACAAGAGCCGCGAGGATTTCTTCGCCAAGCCCCAGGCATGCCTGCGCGCCTCGCCGCTGGTGAAGCAATATGGCTGGGGCGTGCATCATGACGGCGAAGGGCGGATCGCGCTGCTCGGCATGGAGAGCGCCGAATATCGCCAGCTGCTGGACGATCCGGCGATCGCCAAGACGCCGGGGATGCGCCGGGCGCGTTAGGACGGGGATGCCCTGGGTTGAGGCCTCCTATTCTTCTTTCGTCGCCCCGGCCTTGCGCCGGGGTCCCGCTGCCTTGCTGACGGAAGAGGCAGCGAGATCCCGGCGCAAGGTCGGGGCGACGGACTGGGGAGTTGAATCCCGATCCGAAGCCGCTTGCAATGTAGGGTTTTGCCTGTTGAGCGGAATGGGTGAAGAAATCGACATGCAGTGAACCATATTGGTTCTACGCCGATCCGCGGCGCGATCGACAGGCGCCGTGCCGATGGGGAGAATCGGGACCCCATAGTGTAAACTTCGTAAACTTCCGGCGCTCAGCCCTGCCGCGCGGCGAGCCAGTCGCGCATCGCTTCGGTCACTGCCTCGGGCTTCTGCCAGGGCACGAAATGGCCGGCATCCGCGATGCGCACCGTGGTGAGATCCGATACCAGCGCGCCGAGTCCGTCGAGCTGGACGGGCAGCAGCGCGGTGTCCTGCATTCCCCAGATCACCAGCGTCGGCTGGCGGAGCGGCGGGAAGGGCGCATCGAGCCAGGACGGCCGTTCCGGCGTGTCGCCGGGGGCCGGCACCTGGATGGTGCTGGCGCGGTACCAGTTCAGCATCGCGGTCATCGCGCCGGGCTGGCTCCATTCGGCGAGATAGGCGGGCTTCTCGGGGGCGAGCAATGCCGGATCCGCATGCTTGGCGAAGGTCGTGTCGAAGAAATTCTCCAGCCCGATCCGCGCGACGAACTGCTCGAAATCGCGGTTGCGGAAGGCGGTGATGTACTGGCTGGCCTCGCGCTGGGCCGGATCGTCGAACAGGCTGCGCTGGAAGACGAGCGGGTGGGGGGCGTTGACGATGATCAGCCGGGCGATGCGCTGCGGGTTCTGCAGCGCCGCCATCCAGGCGATGGCGCCGCCCCAGTCGTGCCCGGCCAGAGTGAAGGGGGCGAGCCCGAAATAATCGGCCAGCGCGAGCAGGTCCGCCACGGGCCGGTCGGGCGTATAGTTCGCCACGCCTTCGGGGCGCGCGGAATGGCCGAAGCCGCGCTGGTCGGGCGCGATGACATAATGGTCGCGGGCCAGCGCCGGGATCTGGTGGCGCCAGGTGCGGTGCGATTCGGGGAAGCCGTGGAGCAGCAGCAGCGGCGGGGCGGCGGGATCGCCCGCGACGGCGACGTTCAGCGTCACGCCGGTGGGAAGGGGGATCCGCTGGAGTTCGAAATCGGCCATGTCGCCTTTCCCGCCTGTCTCTGGTGCCGCAGGGTAGGCCGGCGCGCGCGCATCCTCAACCGTCATCCTCGCCCGCGCGCGTCGATAATGGCGATAGCCCGGGCCGCACCGCGCGCTTGCCCCTGGTGCGGCTGGTCAGGTGATAGTGGAAGCAGCGGTCGCAGCGATAGGGGCGCAGCGCCAGTCCCGAGGCGCGGATCGCGTCCAGCGCCTCGGTCATGGTCGGGTAGCGCCGCTTGCGCCGGCAGATGCTGAGCCGCGTCCTAGGGATAGCTCACCGTCTTGGGCACTTCCGGGATCGGGATGAACTCCTTGTCGTCGCCCGGCACCTTGGGGAAGTTGCCCGCCTGCCAGTCTTCCTTGGCCTGGTTGATCCGGTCGCGGCTGGAGGAGACGAAGTTCCACCAGACATGGCGCGGCGTGGCGAAGTCCTCGCCGCCGCACAGCATCACGCGCGCGCCGCCGGCGGAGCGCAGGATCGCGGTGATGCCGGGGCGCAGGATGTAGAGGGTGGAGACTTCCATCTCGATCCCGTCGATGCTGGCATCGCCATAGGCGAGGTAGAGGGCACGCTCGTCGGCGGAAGGATCGATCGGCACCGCGCCGCCCGGGTCGAGCGCGATGTCGGCATAGATGGTCTGGGCATAGGTGGTGGTCGGCGCGCTGGCGCCCCACAGCTCGCCCATGATCACCCGGCAGCGTGCGCCGGGCGCTTCGACCAGCGGCAGCGCGCCGGCGCCGACATGCTCGAATGCCGGGGCCATTTCCTCGTTCGCCTCGGGCAGGGCGAGCCAGGTCTGGATGCCCGACAGCTCCGGGCCCTTCGCGCGCTCGGCGCTGGGCGAGCGTTCGGAATGGACGATGCCGCGCCCGGCGGTCATCAGGTTCACCGCGCCCGGCTCGATCGTGGCGAAGGTGCCGAGCGAGTCGCGATGGTCGATCGCGCCGGCATAGAGATAGGTGACCGTGGCAAGGTTGATGTGCGGGTGCGGGCGCACGTCGATGCCGGTGCCGGCCTCCAGCCGCGCCGGGCCCATCTGGTCGAAGAAGATGAACGGCCCCACCATCGTCCGCGGCCGCGAGGGCAGCGTGCGGTGCACCTTGAAGCCGCCCAGGTCATGGGTGGTGGGGGTGATGGTCTGGAGGAACAGGTCGTCGGTCATGATGCTCTCCTTGAAGAGCGGCATAGCCCGGCGGGCCGCCGGCGGACAGCCACGCTTTGGAAAGGCAGGATTTCCGATCGTGCGGTTCCGGCGCGCGGCACCGGCTCACTCTCCCGGTGCGCGGGCCCGGATCGCCAATGCGTGGATGCGCGCGACGAGCAGATCGGCGAGCGCGGTGTTGATCAGGCGCTGGCGCTGGACGCGCGACAGGCCCTGGAAGGCCGCGCTCTCCACCACCACGGTCCAGTGCGATTCGCCGGTGCCGTCGTCGCCCAGATGGCCGGCATGGTGATGACTGTCGTTGATCACCTCGAGATGCGCCGGGGCGAGCGCGGCGGTGAGACGGGCGGCGATGATGTCGGCGAGTCCGCCGGTGGCGATGTCGGTCATCGCGCCTATATAGGCGGTTTGCGCAAGGGAGGTAGCGTGGCCGAGGGCCAGCACAGGAAGGACCGGCCGAATGCCCGTTTCCACGGCCGGGTGGAGGCGCAGGGGCGGCTATGCGCCGAACCCGGCTGCACCGAGCCGGGCGAGTTCCGCGCGCCGATGGGCCATGCGCGCGGCGGCTATGACGGGCCGGGCGAATATCGCTGGCTGTGCCTCGATCACGTCCGCGCGTTCAACTCGGGCTATAATTTCTTCCAGGGCATGACGCCCGACGAGATCCATGACGCCCAGCGGCCCTATGCCGGCTGGGAACGCGAGACGCGCGCCTTTTCGGGCACGGGCGGGGCCGACCGGCCGCCGCGCTGGGCGGATTTCGCCGATCCGCTCGATGCGATCGGCGCGCGCTTCCAGGAACGCATGCGGGACCGGGCGGAGCGCAAGGACGGCAAGCCGCTCTCGGGCAAGGACCGCGAGGCGCTCAAGGTCCTCGACCTGGCGATCGATGCCGACCGCACGGCGCTGCGCAAACGCTATTCCGAGCTGGTCCGCAAGTTCCACCCGGACCGCAATGGCGGCGACCGGTCCCATGAGGACCGGCTGCGGCGCGTGATCGAAGCCTATCAGACGCTCAAGGGCTCGCCCGCCTTTGCCTAGGTTCGATATCTACAGCCTTTCTGGCAGTTCCCCGGCGAAGGCCGGGGCCCAGTATCCGTGCACATAGTCAGGCTGGCCCGCCTCTCGATCGACGTTGCGACTGGGCCCCGGCCTTCGCCGGGGAACCGCCAGAACCTCGAATGCCGCCTCGCCTAGTCCGCCGGGCGCGTGTTCACCGCCAGCTGGTCCGCGAAGGCGCGGCGATAGGCGGGCCGGTCCTCGCCGCGCGCCACATAGGCGGCGAGGTTCGGATGCTCGTCGAGCAGGCCCGACGGGCGGCAGCGGAGCAATACCGATACCATCATCAGGTCGCCCGCGCTGAACGCGCCGTCGAGCCATTCGGCATCGCCGAGACGATCGGAGAGCTGGCGCAGCCGGGCGCGGATGCGGTCCCTGACCAGCGGCAGGCGGTCCTGGGCCCAGGGCTGCTTGCCCTCCTGGAACAGCGCGGTCGAGAGGTCGAGGATCGGCGGCTCCACCGTGTTCACCGCGGCGAACATCCAGGCGATCGCGCGCGCCCGGGCATCGGCATCGCCGGGCAGCAGGCCGGCATGCCGCCCGGCGATGTGGAGGACGATCGCCCCGGTCTCGAACAGCACGAGATCGCCTTCCTCATAAGTGGGGATCTGGCCGAAGGGATGCAGCGCCAGGTGCGCGGGCGCCTTCATCGCCGCGAAGGAGACGAGCCGGACCGTATAGGGCTGGCCCGCCTCCTCCAGCGCCCAGCGCACCCGGGTGTCGCGCGCCAGCCCCTTGCCGCCATCGGGCGACCGGTCGAAGGCCGTGATGGTGGCGGTCATTGCGGCTCAGCTCTTGCCGGGCGATACGAAGCCGCAGGCGACGCCCTCGGGATCGACGATGCTGATCACCCATTCGCCGCCGGGCACCTGCTCGGGGCCCCACACGACCTTGCCGCCGCCGGCCTCGACCCTGGCGATCGCGTCGGTGATGTCGGCCACGCGGACATAGAAGCGCCAGCCCGGGGGGGTGCCGGGCTGCGCGCGCATGATCGCGCCGACTGCTTCGCCCTTGCTGTCGCCATTGGCGATGAAGCTGTACTCGCCCATCTCGCCCATCGGCATGCCGCCCACCTTGGTGATGGCGAACAGCTTTTCGTAAAAGGCGAGCGCGGCGGCGTCGTCGGGCGCGAGCAGCTCGTTCCAGGCGACATGGCCGAGGCCCATCCGCTGATAGGCGGTGCTGGTGTGCGGCGAGGCGCCGCGCATCACGTAGAAGGGCACGCCCTGCGGATCGGTGACCATCGCCAGCCGGCCGACATCGGGAATGTCGAAGGCGGGAAGATGCACCTGCCCGCCGGCCGCGACCACGGCGGCGACCGACGCATCGACGTCATCGACGCCGAGATAGCCGAGCCATACCGGCCGGGCGCCGCCGGCGATCATGTCGGCATTGAGCTGCATCACGCCGCCGGCCTGGCCGTCGGCCGCGTTGATCATGCGATAGTCCATGCCGCCCGGGGCCGGCTCGGCATCGATGTTCCAGCCGCAGACCGAATCGTAGAACGCCTTGGCCTTGGCGGCGTCCTTGGTCATCAGCTCGTACCAGATGAAGCTTCCATGTGCGTTGGGCATGTTCTCTCTCCTCAGGCCTTGTGATCCAGGATCGTCTCGAACCCGCCCCAGAACATGCGCTTGCCGTCGAAGGGCATGTCCGCGCCGGGCTTCATTCGCTCGTCTTCCATGATCTTCGCCCAGGCGGTGTCCCGCGTCGCCTTGTCGGGCCAGACGATCCAGGAGAAGACGACATTCTCGCCCTCCTCGGCTTTGGTGGCCATGAAGAAATCGGTGGTCGTGCCGCGGGGCACGTCGCTGCCCCAGGTCTCGGTCACCTGCAGCGCGCCATATTCGACGAAGACCGGCGCAGCCTTGCCGGCCATTGCGAGATACGCCTCCTTGTTGCCGTCGGGCACGGGGGCGACGAAACCGTCCACATAAGCCATTTTCACTCTCCTCTTCCGTCTTGCTTCGTCAGGCCGCGACCGGCGCGGGCTGGAAATCCGCGAGCTGCGCGGCCATCGCGCGCTGGAATGCGGGCCGGGCCATGCCGCGCTCGACATAGGCGGCCAGGGTGGGGCGCGCCGCGATCAGCGGGCTGCCGTCGGCGTTGCGCAGCACCGTCACCATCGCGATGTCGGCAACGCTGAAGCCGTCGCCCAGCCATTCCCGCCCGCCCAGCGCATCGGCGAGCCGGTCGAGCCGCTTGCCCATGTCCTCCATCAGGCTCGGCAGGCGCAGCTTCGCCCATTCCGCGTCCTTCGAGAACAGCGTGACGTTGCCCAGCTCGAACAGCCCGGGCTCGACGCTGTTGAGCGCCGCGAACAGCCATGCGATGCTCGTCGCCCGCTGCTGCGGATCGCGCGACAGCAGCCGCGTGTCCCTTTCCGCCAGGTGCAGCAGGATCGCGCCGCTTTCGAACAGCCGGACCTCGCCGTCGCGCAGCACCGGCACCTGGCCCCAGGGCTGCTCCTCGAAATAGGCGGCCGGCTTGGGCGGGACCGGGCTGATCAGCCGCATGGCATAGGGCAGGCCGATCTCCTCGCAGGCCCAGCGCGGCCGCAGGTCGCGGACATAGCCGCGGGCGAAATCGGGCACCCAGTTGAAGCCGGTGATCTCGATGGACATGGCATCCTCCTCAGCCGCGCGCCGCGGCTTCGATCGCGGCGATGTCGATCTTCTTCATCGTCATCATCGCCTCGAACGCCCGCTTCGCGCTTGCGGGATCGTCGCCGAAGTTGAGCTCGATCAACCGGCGTGGCGTAATCTGCCAGTTGAAGCCCCATTTGTCCTTACACCAGCCGCACATACTTTCCGCGCCGCCATTGCCGACAATGGCGTTCCACAGCCGATCGGTCTCTTTCTGGTCCTCGGTGAGGATCTGGAACGAGACGCTCTCGTTCGGCTTGAAATTGGGGCCGCCGTTCAGCCCGGCATAGCTGCGCCCGGCCAGGGTGAACTCGACGACCAGCGCCGCGCCTTCCTTGCCGCTCGGATTGTCGCCCGGCGCGCGGAAGATCCTGCCGACATGGCTGTCGGGCAGCAGCGAGACGTAGAAGCTGGCGGCTTCCTCGGCCACATGGTCGAACCACAGGACGGTCGTGATCTTGTCTGCCATCGGTCCTCTCCTTTGGACTTTCGGAATCAGCCGGCGATCGGGATCAGCGCGCGCACGCGGGGATCGCGGAACCACAGTCCGCCCCAGGCGAGCACGCCCAGATAGACGCCGAACAAGGTGTGGCTGAACAACGGGCTGCCCACCCGGAAGTGCATTGCGACCGCGCCGCCCAGATAGCCGGTGAGCAGGATCGCGCCGAGCACTGCGGTGCGCGGTACCGCATAGAGGATGGTGCCGATCGCGAGGATCAGCCCGAGCTCGCGATAGAGGTTCACGTCCGGCGGGATGCCGAGCGGCGGGCTGTAGGCGATCATCGCCGCCGGCGCGATCAGCTTGCCGCCGGCGTCCATCGCCAGGAACAGGATGACCAGGCCGCTCAGCGCCCAGCCGATTGCAAGGTCACGCTTCATGCCGCGCCTCCTTCGTTCGCGCCCGCTCAGGCCGGCTCATGGGCGGGGCCGTCGGGGAAGGCGGCCATCGCGGCCTCGAGATCCATGAACATCGGCTCGAAGATATGGCCGTCCGGATCCTCGAAGCTGCGGCCGTACATGAAGCCCATGTCCTGCTTCTCGCGGATGTCCGCCTTGCCGCCGGCTTGGCCCGCGGCCTCGACGATCGCGTCCACCGCCTCGCGGCTGTCGCGCGAGATGCAGATCAGCGCCTCGGTCACCGCATGCGCATCGGCGATCGGCTTCGGCGTGAAGGTTTTGAAGAAGTCCCGCGACAGGATCATGAACACGATCGTGTCGCTGAGCTGCATCGCCGAGGCCTGCTCGTTGCTGAAGCGGGCGTCCTTGGTGCAGCCGATCGCCTCGTAAAAGGCGGTGGACCGGGCGACATCGGCCACGGGCAGGTTGACGAAGATCATCTGGGGCATGTTTTCTCTCCTGGGGATTCGGTTCAGTAGGTGAGGGAGGGATACCAGTCGGTCCCGCGGCCCTCGGGCGTGGAATCGAGGATGGTCCAGAGCGGCATCAGGTCGGGCGCGCCGCGCGGATCCTGGCCGGGATCCGCGCTGTCCGGGCCCATCTCCCCCGCCCAGAACAGGCGGGGCGTGCCGTCGCGCCGGGTGAAGACCAGCAGCTGCGGAATGTCCGAGCCATCGGGGGCGATCGCGCCATAGTCGCGGCTGAACGCCTGGTCCTCGTCCGAATAGAGCGGGAGATGCTGCCAGCCGCGCTCGGCCTTGAACGCCGCGAGCTTCGCGATCGGCGAGCGCGCGATCACGGCCAGGCCGGTGCGCTGGCGGATGTCGGGCGCTTCGCCGTCCCAGGCCGAGAGCAGCGAGGTGCACATCGGGCAGGGCCGCTCGCGCTGCGGGCCGAACATATAGGTATAGACGACCAGCGTGTCGTGCGTGCCGAACAGGTCCGCGAGGCGGGCCGGGCCATGCTCGCCCTGGAATGCATAGTCCCCGGTCACCGCCGGGCCCGGCGGCAGCGCGCGACGCTGCGCGGCCACGCGCTCCAGGTGACGGCGCAGCGCGATCTCCTCGGCGAGCAGCGCGGTGCGCGCCACGCGATATTCGGGGGATTCGCCCGGCCAGCGCGCCGTCTCACGCGCGGCCAGCTCTGCGGCGGGAACCAAGGTCATTGGACTAAACCTCCACTTCGGGTGGCCAGCGAATCGCTTTCTTGATCCTGATGCCCGACTCGGTTATTAAAAGCAACTATGGAGTCACAAAAAATAACTAACTCGGATTTCGCAAAGGCACGCCGCTGGTATCAGGACGCGTGCGGGACGGCGCTTGCGATGGACCTGATCGGAGAACGCTGGTCGCTGCTGATTGTTCGCGAGCTGCTGCTGGGGCCGCGCCGTTTCGGCGAGATCCGCGGCGCGCTGGAGGGGCTCAGCGCCAATATCCTGACGCAGCGGCTCGAAGGGCTGGAGAAGGGCGGCATCCTGCGCCGCAGGCAGCTCCCCTCGCCGGTCAATGCCCAGGTGTATGAACTGACCCGCTGGGGCGCCGCGCTGGAGGAACCGATCTTCGCGCTCAGCCGCTGGGCGGCGGGCTCGCCCGCGCACGACGTCACGCTGCCGCTCAGCAACGGTGCCTTCATGCTCTCGCTGAAGACGATGATGAATCGCGAGGGCGCGCGGGCGCTTGCGATCGATCTCGGCTTCCGCATCGGCGGCGAACCTTTCCGCGCGACGATCGTCGATGGCGGGCTGGTGATCGAGCGCGGTGACCCCGCCGGCGCGGATGTGGTCTTCGAAGGCGTGCCGACTCCGCTCGCCGCAACCTTCTACGGCCCGCTGCCGCTTGCGGAGTCGATCCGCGAGGGGCGGGTGGTGGTCACCGGCGATGTCGCGCTGGCCCAGCGTTTCGTCAACCTGTTCGGCCTGCCGCGGTTCGAGAACGACTAGAGCGCCGACTGCCCAAATCCGTCCTCCCGGCGAAAGCCGGGATCTCGTGCGGCTCCTGCCCCGTCATCGCCTGAGATCCCGGCTTTCGCCGGGACGGCGGCGGAGTTGCAATATAGGGTTTCGCCCGCTCCGTGCTGGTGGTGCAGGCCGGCTTCCTCTCCCGCAGCGATCGCGTCCGCTATCGGCAATCGTGCGGGAAGGAAGAGCCGGCCCCTCGTAGCATAAACTTGCGTGCCCCGCCGCCGGCCCGGATCGGCGGCGCGGCGCCAGGCGCCCGCGCCGTCCTAGGTCCGGTTGCAGAAGCCCGGGCGGCGATCGCCCATGTCCCAGCAGCCGTCGAGGATCATCGTCTTGAGCGTCTCGCAGCCCCGCTGCGGCCCGCACTGGCCGTCCGGATTGACCACCGCGCATTGGCGCGCGAGCAGCGCCGCCTTCTGCCAGCCGATCTTCGATGCGCAGCTCGGGCCGTTGTCGCGCCAGTTCCAGCGCTTCTCGCGGGGGCGGTAATGGATCGGCCGCGGCGACGGGGCGGGCCGCCATTCCGGCGGCTGCGCCCCGCGTGGCGGCGCCTTGAGATAGCGGCGATAGGCAGTGGCGACGCATTCCGCCGTCTGGCAGGCGTCGCGCTCGCTGAGCAGCGCCTGGAGCTGCTGGCGCTGGACCCAGAGCCGCTGGCGGTCGGCGCCCTGGCGCTCCTCCGCCCATTGGCCGGCGAGCGTGCGGTGCAGCCAGTTCAGACCCTTGTTGTCGCAGACCAGCCATTCGCCGCGCCGCAACGCGCCTTCGCAATAGGGAACGGGATCGAGCCAGTTCGGCCCGCGATCGACGGGGCGGACCACCGGCGGCGGGCGCCGGGGCGGCGGGGGAGGCTGCTGGCCCCAGTCGCAACCGGCGAGCGGCGCGAGCAGCGCCAGGAACAACAGCTTCCCGTTCATTGTCTTCCCCAGAGAAAAGGATCGGTAGATGCGCGCACCCGTTACTGTGGCGTCATGATCCCATGAAAGCCGATTCGAGGAAAGGGCTTGCGGCGGAAGCCGACGCTCGCGCGTTTTGCGCGAAGCCCGTTGCAGTGCGGCACGGGAGCTTCTAGTCGCTCTGGCGACGGAAGGATCCGAAGACATGGCCGATATCCCCAACACCCAGCCCGACAGCCGGAGCACCACGATCCTCGACGCGCCCGACAAGATGGTGAAGGCGCGCGACCTGTTCGGGATCGACAGCGATCTCGAAGTGCCGGCGTTCAGCGAGGCCGACGAGCGCGTGCCCGATCTCGATCCCGCCTATGTCTTCGATGCGGATACGACGCTCGCGATCCTGGCGGGCTTCGCGCACAATCGCCGCGTGATGGTCCAGGGCTATCACGGCACCGGCAAGTCGACGCATATCGAGCAGGTGGCGGCGCGGCTCAACTGGCCCTGCATCCGCATCAACCTGGACGCGCATATCAGCCGGATCGACCTGATCGGCCGCGACGCGATCGTGCTCAAGGACGGCCAGCAGATCACCGAGTTCCGCGAGGGCCTGCTCCCCTGGGCGCTGCAGACCCCGACCGCGCTCGTGTTCGACGAATATGATGCGGGCCGGCCGGACGTGATGTTCGTGATCCAGCGCGTGCTGGAGACCGAGGGCAAGCTGACCCTGCTCGACCAGAACCGGGTGATCCGCCCCAACCCCTATTTTCGCCTGTTCGCCACCGCGAACACCGTGGGCCTGGGCGACACGAGCGGCCTCTATCACGGTACCCAGCAGATCAATCAGGGCCAGATGGATCGCTGGAACATCGTGGTGACGCTCAACTATCTGCCTGCCGCGGTCGAGGCGCAGATCGTGCTCGCCAAGTCCGGCGATTTCGACAAGCCGGGCGGCAAGGAGCTGGTCGAGAACATGGTCCGCGTGGCCGACCTGACCCGCAAGGGCTTCGTCGCCGGCGACATCTCCACCGTGATGTCGCCGCGCACCGTGATCACCTGGGCGCAGAATGCCGAGATCTTCAAGGATGTCGGCTTCGCCTTCCGCCTGTCGTTCCTCAACAAGTGCGACGAGGCGGAGCGCGCGCAGGTGGCCGAATATTATCAGCGCGTGTTCGGCAAGGACCTGCCCGAGAGCGTGGTGGGCAAGGTCTGAGCGGGCCGGCGGCGCCGGGGCCCCGGCCCGGCTGCCGCCCGTCTCTTGCAATGTAGGATTGCGCCTGCTGGGCTCACGCAGCCGGGGCCTTGGCCCGGCCGCTCCTTGAGGCTGTTGGAACGATAGGATCGCGCTCGCGCAAGGATGTTGCGGGATGCGCGGCGTTCCCGAAAGAACGGGGAAGATGTGCCCATCGAGAACCCCGCCCAGGGCGCGTACTTCGTGACCTTTGGCCGGTCCGCGGCGCCCGCGATGTAGGATAGGAAATGCTAGCTCGGCATGGCTGCGGCTTGCGGCATGGCGTGCCCAACGGCGATCCGCCGCTAGCCCTTCCTCTCCGTCTCGCGCGGCGCGAACTCGATCGCCACGGTCATGGCCAGCCAGACCGCCAGCGTGGGCTGGAGCTGGACCGGCAGCTGCGCGCCCGGCGTGAGCAGGATCCTGAGCGAGAGGGGCATGAGCGCGACTCCCGCCGCGGCGAGCAGCGCATAGGCGAGCCGCTGCTTGCTCGACGAGACATAGAGGATTGTGATCACCATCGAAGCGGTCCCGACGAGGACAATGGTATAGTCCCGGGTGCCCAGCGTCTCGGTGCTCGCCATCACGAAGCCGAGCACCGCGCCGAAGAAGATGCCGAGGCCGTTGAGGTTGGCGCTATATTCCCCGTGGCTCATCCGCCCGAGGCCGATCCGTTCGAGAAGCTTCATTCGATCCCCCTTGCCGGGAACCATGAAGCGCGGGCGCGGCCAAGGCAATCGGGATCGATCCGCGATTGCCTTGGCCCTCGGGTCCGGGCAAGCTCGGCCCCGGGGAAGCGCGGCGGTCCGCGCGGAAATGGGGGAATGATGATCCGGAAATTGCGGGGACTCGCCATGCTGGCGAGCGTGCCGATGCTCGTGGCCGCGGCACCGGCCGATGGGGGCAACATGGCGGTGTTTCCGCTGCCGGACACGATGTGGCCCGATCCGGCGGTGCAGATCGGCAAGACGTTGACGCTGAAGCCGGGCGAGGAGCTGATGCGCGCCACGGTCAAGCAGTCGCAGAAGCTCACGCTGCTCGCGCCGGTGAAGGTCTCGATCGACAAGTTCACCGACGAGATCGCCGCCGGCGAGGAGCTGACCGCGGTGGTCGCGCCCGAGGCGACCCAGGCCAGGGTGGGCGGCAAGGGGCTCTATTTCTGCGGGCGTGACCAGCGCGGCCGTTCGGGGCTGGGCGCGGCGCTGCTCGGGGGGCTGGGCTCCAAGTTCATGCCGATCGTCCGCTTCTGCTTCATCGATGGCGACCAGGACGGCAAGCTGGACCAGGTCTTCCTCGCCGGCGCCAAGGACCAGACGCTGCAAAAGGCGATCCCGATCGATGCGGTGGCGTACAAGACCGAATATCTGGTGCCGCGCGACGCCGGCCAGTATCTGCGGCTGCGCTATCGGAAATATACGCCCGAGAGCAGCAAGGTGCAGCTTGAGCTCGAAGTCTATGACGACGGCAAGAAACGGAGCTTCGACTATGTGCTGTACAGCGGCCCCGGCGGGCCATTGCAGCGCCAGATGCCGTATCTGCAGACCAACCCCAAAAGGGTCCCCTATCCGGCGTCCTTCTACAATGTGATGGGCGCGATCGTGCGGGTCGACGGCGTCGACGCCGAGGGGAATGCGCGCTTCACGATCGAGCGCAACTTCCGCCCGACTCTGTTCCGCCCGATCTCGATCCAGGTGCGCTACATCTACATCTATATCTAGCCGAGGCTTGCATCGCGCGGCCAAGCTTCCCAAAGCGGGAGCATGGCCGCCGACTCTCCGCTCGACAGGTTCCGCAATGTGCTGGGCGGCGCCGCGCGCGCGCTGTCGGGCGAGCGCGAGGTGGAGCTGAGCTTCACCGGCGAGGCGCCGCGCCAGGATGGACGCCAGCTCAAGGTGCCGACGCCGTCGCGCACGCTGCCGGTCGCGGAAGTGGCCGAGGCGCGCGGCTTTGCCGACAGCTTCGCGCTGCGCATGCGCCACCATGACAATGCGCTGCACCTGAAGAGTGCGCCGCGCGAGCCGGTTGCCCGCGCGGTGTTCGACGCGGTCGAGACGGCGCGGGTCGAGGCGCTGGGCTCGCGCGGCTATGCCGGCATCGCCGCCAATCTCGAACATGCGCTCGAGCTGAAATTGCGGGCCGATCCGATCACCCGGGCGCGCAACCGCGAGGAAGTGCCGCTCTCCACCGCGCTGGGGCTGATGGTGCGCGAGCGGCTGACCGGGCGCGAATCGCCTGGCGCGGCGGCGCTCGGCATGGCGCTGATCCGCGACTGGATCGAGGCGCGCGCCGGGGCCGATCTCGATGCGCTGGCGCTGGCGATCGACGACCAGCGCGCCTTCGCCTCGCTCACGTCGAAGCTGCTCCACGACCTGGAACTCACCGAAGGCGACCTGTTGCCCGACGAGGCGGACGAGGGCGGCGGCGAGGACGAGGGCACCGAGGAAGAGGAGCAACCCGGCGAGGAGGAAGGCGAGAGCGAGGCGAGCCAGGGCGAGGGCCAGGCCGAGGCGCGCGGCGAGCAGCGCGAGTCCGATACGGGCGAGGAAGGCGAGCAGCAGCGGTCCGACGCGATGGAGGATGGCGATGGCGAGCCGGGCGACGAAGGGGACGAGGGCATGCTGCCCGTGCGGCCCAACCGCCCGTGGAGCGACTTGCCTCCCCAGTTCGAATATCGCGCCTACGCCACGCAGTTCGACGAGGTGATCGCCGCTACCGAGCTGTGCGACACCGAGGAGCTGGATCGCCTCCGCTCCTATCTCGATCAGCAGCTGGTCCATCTCCAGGGGGCGGTGACCAAGCTCGCCAACCGGCTCCAGCGCCGGCTGATGGCGCAGCAGAACCGCAGCTGGGACTTCGACCAGGAAGAAGGGCTGCTCGACGCGGCGCGGCTGGCGCGTGTGGTGATCAATCCCATGCAGTCGCTCTCCTACAAGGCGGAGAAGGACACCGAGTTCAAGGACACGGTGGTGACGCTGCTGATCGACAATTCGGGCTCGATGCGCGGGCGGCCGATCTCGATCGCGGCGATCAGCGCCGACATCCTGGCGCGCACGCTGGAGCGGGTCGGCGTGAAGACCGAGATCCTCGGCTTCACCACCCGCGCCTGGAAGGGCGGGCAGAGCCGCGAGAAGTGGCTGGCCGATGGCCGCCCGGCCCAGCCCGGCCGCCTCAACGATGTGCGCCACATTATCTACAAGCAGGCGGACGAGCCCTGGCGCCGCGCGAAGAAGTCGCTCGGGCTGATGATGCGCGAGGGGCTGCTCAAGGAGAATATCGACGGCGAGGCGCTGCTCTGGGCGCACCAGCGGCTGATCGGCCGGCCCGAGGATCGCAAGATCCTTATGGTGATCTCGGACGGCGCGCCGGTCGACGATTCGACGCTCTCGGTGAATTCGGGCTCCTATCTGGAGCGCCATCTGCGCCAGGTCATCGGCTGGATCGAGGCGCGCTCGCCGGTCGAGCTGGCCGCGATCGGCATCGGCCATGACGTGACTCGCTATTACAGCCGCGCAGTGACGATCATGGACGCCGAGCAGCTTGCCGGCACCATGGTCGAGCAACTGGCGGCGCTCTTCGATACGGAATGAACGTCGATCCGCCCCCGGGCGGCTTTCACGGGCCGGTCAAGCGTTCCGTCACCATTGCCGGGCACCAGACCTCGATCAGCCTCGAGCCGCTCTTCTGGGAAGCGCTCGAGCAGGCGGCGGTCGAGCGTGCCCTGCCGCTCAACGCGCTGGTCGCGGCGATCGACCATGCCCGGATCGGCGGCGAGGATCCGCCGAACCTCGCCAGCGCGATCCGCACCTGGCTGCTGGGGCAGCGGCGCGACGGATGGCTTCCACCCCCGGCATGACGCTATTTCGCAACAAATTTGCGACAAAGATGCGAACCGCTCGCATTAGCATTGACTCTGAGAACGCCTCGCAATAGCTCGCCTCGAAATAACCTGTTCAGGGGGACCAATTGTGAGTCGTGTTTCCACCGCGCGTTCGGGCGCTTCGTTCCTTGCGCTTGCCTGTGTCGGCTTCATTGCCACCGCTCCGGCCGCGCGCGCCGCCGACGGCAATGGGCCGGTGCCCGCCGACGCGGACAAGGACGGCCAGGACCGCAGCGCCGAGGATCGCGAGCAGATCGTCGTCACCGGCGGCCGCGCCGAGCTGCAGGGGCCGAAGGCCACCGCCTCCGTCCAGAACACCCCGCGTTCGGTGGTGATCCTGCCGAAGGACGTGATCGACCAGACCGGCTCGACGACGCTGGCCGATGCGCTGCGCACCGTGCCGGGCATCACCTTCGGCGCCGCGGAAGGCGGCAATCCCATCGGCGACCGCCCCTTCATCCGCGGCTTCGACAGCCAGGGCTCGACCTTTGTCGACGGCGTGCGCGACACTGCGGCGCAGACACGCGACACCTTCGCGATCGAGCAGGTCCAGGTGATCCGCGGTTCGGATTCGACGCTGGGCGGCCGCGGCAGCGCCGGCGGCTCGATCAACATCATCACCAAGGTGCCGCAGCAGACCAGCTTCATCCGCGCGACCGGCAGCGTCGGCACCGCGGACTACAAGCATGCCACGCTCGACGTGAACCAGTATCTGGGCGGCAGCGTCGGCGTGCGCGTCGCGGCGATGTGGCACGATCAGGACGTCGCCGGCCGCGACGCGATCTGGCAGCGCCGCTGGGGCGTGGCGCCTTCGGTCACCATCGGCCTCGGCACGCCGACGCGCCTGACCGCCTCCTATTATTATCTCGAGAGCCATGAGCTGCCCGACAGCGGCATCCCCTATCTCTACACGCTGGCCAATGCGCCGGGCACCGGCGAGATCTATTCGGAGCCGGCCATCGGCAATGTGCGGACGATCGCCGGCGTGACCGGCCGTGTCGACCGCGACACCTTTTACGGCCTGAAGAGCCGCGACTTCCGCGACACCTTCACCCACCAGGCCACGGTGCGGGTCGAGCATGACTTCGGCACGGTGACGCTGCGCAACACCTCGCGCTACAATTACAACGAGCAGAACTACATCTACACCCAGCCCGACGATCAGCAGGGCAATGTCTATGGCACCAACGCGGCGGCCCCGGCGACGGCGGGCGGCCTGGTCTGGCGGCGCGCCAACACGCGCTATGGCTATGCCGAATCGCTCACCAACCAGACCGACCTGTTCGGCACCTTCGAGACCGGGGGAATCAAGCACAGCGTCGCGACCGGCTTCGAGATCAGCTGGGAGAAGGCGCGCCGCGGCGCCTATGTCCTCGCCACCGGCTCGGGCATCAGCCCGCGCTGCACGCCGGCCGCGATCAGCCGCTTCTACTGCACCAGCCTGTTCAGCCCGAACCCGAGCGATCCCTGGGTGAACTATACCGGCGACGCCACCAATGTGACGACGCCGATCGTGAAGGGCGCGCCCACCGCGGAGACCCAGAACGACGCGCATACCCTCTCGGCCTATGCCTTTGATTCGATCACGCTGCTCCCGTCGCTGATCCTCAACCTGGGCGCCCGCGTCGACCGCTTCACGTCGAAGATCACGCCGGCGCTCGCCGCGGGCGCCACCCAGACGACTCCGCTCGAGCGCACCGACACGCTGTTCAACTGGCAGGCGGGCCTGGTCTTCAAGCCGACGGCGAACACCAGCCTCTATGCGAGCTACGCAACCGCGGCGACGCCGCCGAACAGCCTGCTCGGCGAAGGGCAGGAGCCGAACGCGCTGCCGACCACCAACACCGCCGCCAATCTGGCGCTGCTCGACAGCCTGAAGGTCGAGAAGACCAGGAGCTACGAAGTCGGCGCCAAGGCCGGGCTGTTCGACAACCAGCTCTCGCTGACCCTGGCCGCCTTCCAGACCGACACCGACAATGCCCGTGCCACCGGCCCGGACAATACGGTGCAGTTCATCGGCAAGCGGCGCATCCGCGGCATCGAGTTCAGCTTCAACGGCAACCTGACCAAGTGGCTGAACGTGTTCGGCGGCTATACCCATCTCGATCCGAAGATCGTCGGCGGCGGCTATACCGTGCTGACCGCGGCGGCGGTCACGGTGGGCGGCGTCGTCGTCCAGCAGGCCAAGACCCTGCTCGTGCCCTCGGTCAACACCGGTCGCCAGGCGACCCAGACCGCGCGGGACAGCTTCACGCTGTGGGCCAATGCCACGCCGATCAAGGGCCTCAGCATCGGCGGCGGCGCCTATTATATGAGCCGGGTGTTCGGCGGCTATTCCGACAATCGCAGCTTCACCCAGAATGCCGCGGGCGTCACCACCTATACGCCGGCCACCAAGGTCCGCATCGTGACCGTGCCCGAATATTGGCGTTTCGACGCGCGCATCGGTTACACGATCAACGAGCATTTCGACGTGAGCGTCAACGTGCAGAACCTGACCGACAAGGTCTATTTCCCCCAGGCTTACACGGCGCATTATGCGTCGATCGCGCCGGGCCGCTCGGCCTTCGCCACGCTGGGGGTGAAGTTCTGAGCGAAGACCTGGACAGCCTCTCCGCGGACGAAATCGCCGCCCGCCTCTCCGGTTCGCCGGAGGTGCGGGCGGCGCTCGTTCGGGCGGGCGCCGAGCAGGGCGTGGCCGAGGCGCAGGCCGTGCTCGGCCAGATGCTGCTCGACGCCGGCGATCCGCCCGCGGGCTTCGCCTGGTTCAACAAGGCGGCGGCACAGGGCCATCTGATGGCGCTCAACATGGTCGGGCGCTGCTATGATCTCGGCTGGGGCACGCCGGTCGACAAGGCGCGCGCCGCGGAATGCTTCCGCGTCGCCGCCGCGCACGGGCTCGACTGGGGCATGTATAATTACGCGACCGCGCTGGCGCTCGGCGCCGGCGTGGCCGAGGACAAGGCCGCGGCGCTTGCCTGGTTCGAAAAGGCCGCGGCGATGGGCAATGCCAAGGCGATCAACTATGTCGGCAGCTTCCATGAGGATGGCTGGGTAGTGGCGCGCGACATGGCCAGGGCGGCGGATCTCTATCGGCAGGCGGCCGAGGGCGGCGATTTCCGCGGCGCGTTCAATCATGCCCGGATGCTGCTGGACGCGGGCCGGATGGCCGAGGCGCGGACCTGGCTCGCGCGGACCCGCGAGGCCGCCACGCCGGCCTTCGCGCAAAAGGCGCGGGACTGGCTGCAGGCCTCGCGCTGGCCCGAACTGGAGGAATTGCTGTGCTGATCGCCATCCCCGAACTGCTTTCGCCGGAAGAGGTGGCCGAGATCCGCCGCGTGATCGACCCGGCCGAATGGGTGGACGGCAATGTGACTTCGGGCGCGCAATCGGCGCTCGCCAAGCAGAACGAGCAGCTGCCCGAAGGCGGCGAGGCGCATCGCCGCGCCGGCGCGATCCTCCTCGATGCGCTGGGCCGCTCGCCGCTGTTCGTGGCGGCGGCGCTGCCGCTCAAGGTCTTTCCCCCGCTGTTCAACCGCTATGGCGGCGGGCAGCGATTCGGCACCCATGTCGACAATGCGGTGCGCATCCAGCGCGGCACCGATTTCCGCATCCGCTCCGATCTGTCGATGACCGTCTTCCTCGAGGATCCAGGCAGCTATGACGGCGGCGAGCTGCTGATCGAGGGGCAGTTCAGCGAGCAGGCGGCCAAGCTGCCGGCGGGGCATGCGATCCTCTATCCTTCGTCGAGCCTGCACCGAGTGGAGCCGGTGACGCGCGGCACGCGGGTGGCGAGTTTCTTCTGGCTCCAGTCGATGGTGCGCGACGACGGCGCGCGGCGCATCCTGTTCGAGATGGACCAGGCCGTGCAGCGGCTGGTGGCGACGCTCGGCAACGACGATCGCTCGGTGATCGAGCTGACCGGCGTCTATCACAATCTCCTGCGCCGCTGGGCCGATGCCTGAGCCGGAAGTTGCGGAAGTTTACATCATGGGAGGGCCGGTTCTCCGCTCCCATCCTGCTCCGGACGGCGACCGGGGATGCCCGTGATGACCAACAGCGCAATCGGGCCGGGGACGGGCCGGCGGCATAGGCGGATGCCGGTTGGGGGCGTCCGGGTGATACGGGTGCGCGAAATGCCCAGGCCTGCACGTATCGCGTGCATCGACCCACCCCTGGGTTGAGAATCCAAATAAGCATCTGATTTTCTGCCGTCATCCCAGCCTTGCGCCGGGATCCCGCTTCTTCTTCCGTCCGTAGGGCAGCGGGCCCCGGCTCAGGGCCGGGGCGACGAAAGAAGATGATGAGCCCCCCAACCTGACCCCTCTCTTTCAAGGAGGGGAGGCTAAAGCATCGCCTGCAACGCGGGGGAGAGATGCTCCACGAACCCCATGTCTTCCCGCACCACCATGTGTGCCGCCAGTCCTTCATGCGCGGCCAGCGCCATTCCCGCCGGCCCCAGCACCGTGAGCGCCGTCGCCCAGGCATCGGCCAGCATGCAGCTGGGGTGCAGCACCGTGACCGAGGCGACGCCATTGACCAGCGGCCGGCCGGTGCGCGGATCGAGGCTATGGGCATAGTTGCGGCCGCCATGCGCGAAGCTGCGGCGATAATCGCCCGAGGTGGCGATCGACAGGCCGTGCAGCGCGGCACGCAGCGGCGCCAGGCGGCTGCCGGGCACGGGCTCCAGATCGACCCACCAGGGCTGGCCATCGGGCCTGATGCCTTCGCCGCGCAGCTCGCCGCCTATCTCGACCAGGAAGTCGCGCAATTCCATGCCGCGCAGCATTTCGGCGACGCGGTCGACGCCATGCCCCTTGGCGATGCCGGAAAGGTCGAGCGCGGCGGGGGCGGTGCGGCGGGCGCGGCGACCGGCCTGCTCGATATGCGCGCGGCCGGAAGCGGCGCGGGCAGCCGCGATCTCGGCTTCGCTCGGAATGCCGGTGCGCGGGCCGGGCGGACCGAAGCCCCACAGGTCGACCAGCGCTCCCATCGCGGGATCGAAGGCGCCATCGCTTTTCTCCGCCACTTCGAGCGCGGTGGCGAGGACGCGGGCGAAGCCGGAAGGAAGCGGCTGCCAGCGGCCGGGCTCGCTGCGGTTGAAGCGGGAAAGGGCGGAGTCCGGCACCCAGTGGCTCATCTCGGCGACGACGCGGTCGAGTTCGGCCTGGATCCCGTGGGCGATCCCCTCGGGCGGGGCGACCAGCCGGGCCGACCAGCTCGTGCCCATCGTCTCGCCGGCGCAGGTGACGACCGGGGCTCCCGTCCGGCGGCGATGGAACGCCGCGGGCGAGAGTGTGGGGGGAATGGCTATTCTGACGGTCATGCGCGGATCGTCATCCCGGTAAAGGCCTCATATTCCTTTGACCGTCATCCCCGCGCAGGCGGGGATCCAGGGTAGCGCGGGGCAGTGATGCCATCAGGCGAGCGCTCCCCGGAGCGCGCAGGACTCGACTGAGCGCAACCCGCCCTTGGCCCTGGATCCCCGCCTGCGCAGGGATGACGGGTCTGGTGATGGGGTCGTTACCCTATGGCGCCAGCACTTCGAGCGTGGTGACGTAG
>OAOK01000085.1_pt1 | contig 25361 bp, 18 predicted proteins | sample 1641101 | NCBI WGS metagenome assembly OAOK01 (sample SAMEA104232307, study PRJEB22302) | sediment metagenome | biome: forest; feature: aquifer; material: sediment | place: USA | collected 2011-08-07 | depth 0.01 m
GGCGGTGGCGGTGCTGCTGCTCGCGCCGCAATGCCTCGATCCCTATGGCGAGGTCGATCCGCTCCTCGCTCGCCTGTGGCTTGCCGAGGTCGGCGAGGCGCAGCCCCTGTTCGGCGCGCCGCCCGCCAATGCCATCGCCTATGCCGGGCTCGCGCTGGCCGGGCTGGCCGCGTCGCTCGTGATTGCCCGGCGACGGCGCGAGGCCGGCTGGTGGGTGCTGGCCGCGCTCCAGTTCGCCGCGCTGGCGATCACGCTGTTCCAGTTGCGCGGCGCCTATGCCGGGGCAATGCTCGCCGCCCCGGCCCTGGCAGTGACGATCGGCGCGGCGCGGGCCCGTGGTCCGCTCGTGCTGCTCGCCGCCTGGATTGCCGCGACCGGCATCCTCTATCCGATCGCCGCCACGGCACTCTTCCCGCCGCGTGCCGCCCCCGGGCCGAGCTGCACCACGCCGGAGAGCCTCGCCCGGCTCGCGGCGCTCCCGCCCGGGCATCTGCTCGCGCCGCTCGACCTGGGCGCCTATGCGCTCGCCGCCACGCCACACGCGGTGCTCGCCGCGCCCTATCACCGCAACAATCGGGGAAACCGTGCCATGTACGACTTCTTCCTGGGCCAGCCCGTGCAATCGGAAGCGATCGCGCGGGCCTGGGGCATCGATTACGTCGCCTTCTGCCCCGACGATCTCGACCGCTTCGCCAGGGAGGCGCGGGAGCCGCGCAGCCTCGCCGCCAGCCTGCGCGCCGGATCGGTGCCCGACTGGCTGGTGCCGATCGGCGACGGAGACGCGCCGCGTGCCTACAGGCTGGCGTCGCGCCACTGATGGAGCAGGCGGCCGCTCGCTGGTGGGAGACGCGCTGGTTTGCGCTCGCCGCGATCCTGGCGTCGTGCGTGCCGCTGCTCGCGCCGGGCGTGCCGCCGCTCACCGATCTGCCGGGGCATATCGGCCGGTTCCGGGTGATGCTCGGCACCGATGCGGACATGCTCGGCCAATGGTATCATTTCCAATGGCGGCTGATCGGCAATCTCGGCGCTGATCTGCTGGTCGCGGGCCTTGCACCGCTGGCGGGGCTGGAGCCGGCAGTGAAGCTGGTCGCGATCGCGACGGTCGCGCTTTCCGCCGCCGGCATCCTGTGGATCGCGCGGGAGGTCCATGGCCGGGTCACGCCCTTCGCGCTGTTCGCGCTGCCGCTGGTCTACAACTACGCCTTTCATTTCGGCTTCCTCAACTTCGCGCTGGCGGCGGCGCTCGCGCTCAACGGCTTCGCCCTGTGGCTGCGGCTCGGGCGGCAGGGCCGGACGAGGCTGCGCGCGGCGCTGTTCCTGCCGCTAGCGTGCGTCGTCTGGGTGGCGCATGTCATGGGCTGGGGGATGCTGGGGCTGATGGTCTTCGGCGCCGAGCTGGCGCTGCGGCGCCGGCAGGGCCGCGGATGGATCGATGCGGCGATGCGCGCCGCCATCGCCTGCCTGCCGCTCGCGTCGCCGCTGCTGCCGCTGCTGCTGCTCTGGCGGCCAGGTGGCGGCGGCGGGATCACCGAGCGCTTCTTCAGCCTGCGCAAGGTCTCGTGGCTGGCGATCTTCCTGCGCGACCGCTGGTGGCCGTTCGACTTCTGCTCGGTGCTGCTGCTCTGGGGACTGGTCTATCGGAGCGCGCGCAACCCGCGCTTCGGCCATGCGGCGGCATTGACGGGCGCGTGCCTGATGCTGGCCGGCGCTTTCCTGCTCATCCCCTACAAGCTGTTCGGTTCCGCCTATGCCGATATGCGGCTGGCACCGTTCATCGTCCTGCTGGCGTTGCTCGCGATCCGCGTCGACAAGGGCATCGGCGCGCGCGAGCTGCGCTGGCTGGCGATCGCCGGCCTGGCGTTCTTCCTGGCGCGGACGGCGGGCACCACGATCAGCTTCTGGCAATATGGCCGCGAATATGATCGCCAGCTCGCCGCGCTCGACCATGTTCCGCGCGGCGCGCGGATCGTCGCGTTCGTCGGCGACAATTGCATCGATCCCTGGGCGCTGAGCCGGCTCGATCACCTCTCCGGCCTGGCGATGGCACGCCGCGCGGCCTTTTCCAACGACCAGTGGGAGCTCGCCGGCTCGGCGCTGCTCACCATCGACGCGCCCGCGATGGGGGCGTTCGCGATCGATCCGTCCGAAGTGGTCCTCGCCGCCCCCTGCAAGGACAAGCAGGACCGGATGACCATCGACCAGGCGCTGCGCGGCTTCCCGCGCGACGCGTTCGACTATGTCTGGCTGATCGCGCCGCCGCCCTTCGACGCGCGGCTGCTCGCCGGCACGACGCCCGTCTGGCGGGACGGCGCCAGCGGGCTGTACAAGATCGACAGGAACCGCTTGTCGGGCGGCGTCCCTGCGCACTAGAAGGCGCGGATGGACAGGGGCGACGCGTTGCAATGGTGGCAGACACGATGGTTCGTGGCGCTCTGCACCTTCATAGCCATCATTCCGCTGCTCTGGCCCCAGATCCCGCCGCTGGTCGATCTGCCCGGCCATATGGGGCGCTACCGCGTCCAGTTCACTTATGACCAATATCCCTTCCTCCAGGAATGGTACGACTTCCGCTGGAGCCTGATGGGCAATCTGGGCGTCGACCTGCTGGTCATCCCGCTGCACCATGTCTTCGGGCTCGAGGTGGCGGTGAAGCTGATCGTCATCGCGATCCCGGCGATGACGGTGGCGGGCATGCTGTGGATCGCGCGCGAGGTACATGGCCGCATCCCGGCGACCGCGCTGTTCGCGCTGCCGCTCGCCTATGCCTTCCCCTTCCATTTCGGCTTCGTCAATTTCGCGCTGTCGATGGCGTTCGCGCTGCTGGCGTTCGGCTGGTGGCTGCGGCTGGCGCGGCTGGGCAAGTTCGTCTTCCGCTCGATGGTGTTCCTGCCGATCTCGGTGCTGATCTGGGTCTGCCACACCTATGGCTGGGGCCTGCTCGGCATCCTCGCCTTCTCGGCCGAGTTGATCCGCCAGCACGATCTGCGCCGCAATCCGCACGTGCCGTGGCACAAGGACCTAGTCGGCGGCTGGATCCTGCCCTGGTTCCATGCCGGCCTGCAGTGCGTGGTGCTCGCGCCGCCGGCATTGCTGATGGTGCTGTGGCGCTCCGGCGGGCACGTCACCGGCCAGACCTTCGACATGTTCAACTGGCGCGCGAAGATGCTGTGGATCACCCAGGTCTTCCGCGATCGCTGGCAGCTGTTCGACCTGGCCTCGGTGGGCGTGCTGTTCCTGCTGCTGTTCAAGGCGGTGCGCGATCCGAACATCCAATATTCGCGCAATCTGGCGCTGTCGGGCATCTTCCTCACCCTGGTCTACATCTTCCTGCCGCGCGTCGTGTTCGGATCGGCCTATGCCGACATGCGGCTGGTGCCCTTCCTGCTCGCCATCGGCATCCTCGCGATCCGGCCCAAGCCCGGCCTGTCGATCCGGGGCGCCGCCACCGTGGCGGCGCTCGGCATGGCCTTTTTCTGCGTCCGCATCGGCGCCACGACCTGGAGCTTCCTGCTCTACAGCGGCACCTATGACCGCGAGCTCAAGGCGCTCGAGCACCTGCCCCGGGGTGCCCGGCTGATCAGCTTCGTCGGCGAGACCTGCCGCTACGAGTGGAAGCAGACGCGCCTCCAGCACGTCCCCGCCCTCGCGCTCGAGCGCAAGCTCGCCTATACCAACGATCAATGGTCGATGGCCGGCGGGCAGCTGCTCACCGTGCGCTATGCCGCCGCCAGGCGCTTTGCCCATGACCCGTCGCAGATCGTCACCGACGTGCAGTGCCCGCGCGAATATTGGCGCCCGGTGGCCTGGGCGCTGGCACGCTTCCCGCGCGATGCGTTCGACTATGTCTGGATGATCGAGACGCCGGCCTATAATCCGCGCTTCGAGCAGGGGCTGATCCCGCTGTGGCGCGACGGATCGAGCGCGCTGTTCAAGATCGATCATTCGGTGCCCGCGCCGGTGATCGAGCCGGGCGAACTGCCGGTGCCGCGCTGGGAGCGCGACATCATCCTGCGCGAGGGGCATCAGGGCGGCAGCAGCCTGCCGGATCCGGAGGCGAGCCCGGTGCCGGAGGAATCGCCCGAGCCGGTCGCCTCCTCCAGCCCGTCGCCCACGCCCAGCCCGACGGCCCGGGCGAAGCACCGGGGCAGGGTCCGCCACTAGGCCGGATCCGCCCGCTTCCGCCTTTCCGGCGGAGCGGCCGGGGATTTCAATGTAGGATTTCGGCTGCTCCACCCTGGCGGATGCAGCCTGGCGCGTCTTTCCCCCTTGATCGAACCCGCCGCGCGAGCCCGTGCGGGAAGCGAAAACACGGGCCCCCTAGCGCAAGCTTCCGCGGTGCGCGCCGGTGGCGAAGCATGCCGGCGCCCGTGCCCTGCCAGGGCCGGGCGGCGCCGCGCGCCGCGCCTAGCAGCCGCGCCGGAAGGGCGTCAGCTCGCCCAGATATTCCTGCTCCTGCGCCACTGCCTCGCGCTCGCGCTCCAGATAGTCGGCGACGGCGCGGCGGAAGCCCGGATCGGGGAGATAATGCGCCGACCAGGTGGTCACCGGCGCATAGCCGCGCGCGAGCTTGTGCTCGCCCTGCGCGCCCGCCTCCACCCGGGCCAGGCCGCGCGCGATCGCGGCGTCGATCGCCTGGTAGTAGCAGAGCTCGAAATGCAGGAAGGGCACTTCCTCGATCGCACCCCAATAGCGGCCATAGAGNGCGTCCGCGCCGATCAGGTTGAGGGCGCCGGCGATCGGCCGCCCGTCGCGCTCGGCCAGGATCAGCAGCACCTTGTCCGCCATCTCGCCGCCGAGCAGCGAGAAGAAGTCGCGGGTCAGATAGGGGCGGCCCCATTTGCGGCTGCCCGTGTCTTGATAGAAGGCCCAGAAGGCATCCCAATGCGCCTCGGTGATCTCGGCGCCACACAGATGGCGGATGGTCAGGCCTGCCACTGCCGCCGCGCGCTCCTTGCGGATCGCCTTGCGCTTGCGGCTGGCAAGGTCGCCCAGGAACTCGTCGAAGCTGCGATAGCCTTGGTTCGCCCAATGAAACTGGGTGCCGGTGCGGATCAGCCAGCCGGCTTCCTCGAACAGGGGCAGCTGGTCCGGCTCGAGAAAGGTGACATGCGCCGAGGACAGCCGGTTCCGGTCGGTCACTGCCTCGATCCCTGCGATCAGGCCGGGCGCCAGCGCGCCGTCGCGCAGCAGCAGCCGAGGACCCGGCACGGGCGTGAAGGGCACGGCGATCTGGAGCTTGGGATAATATTGGCCGCCCGCCTGCTCCCAGGCCTCGGCCCAGGCATGGTCGAAGACATATTCGCCCTGGCTGTGGCTCTTGGCATAGGCCGGCGCGATCGCCGCGGGGATGCCCCGCGCGTCCTCGATCACGATCGGCAGCGCTTGCCAGCCGGCGCGGGGGCTCACCGATCCCGAGCGCTCGAGGACCGAGAGAAAGCCATGGCTGACGAACGGGTTGCGCGTTCCCGCGCACGCGTCCCAATCCCCCGGCGGGATCGAGCTTACGCCATCGGCGATACGGGCGGTCACGGGAGCGGCGGGCACGGCATCCAGATAGGGACGAGGCCCGGCAAAGGGCAATGGCCTGCGTACGGGACTCAATCAGCCAACTCCGTCATCCCCGCGGAGGCGGGGATAACGAAGAATATCGCGGGGATGGCGAAGGGTGTCGCGAGGATAACGGAGAGAATCGCGGGGATGGCGAAAGAAATCAAAGCCTTGATCGAGTATGGACCTTAGCCTCGCTTCGCCTCGTCCCCGAACAGCCGCACCTCGCGCTGCGGCAGGGCGAGCGCGATGCCGTGCTCGTGGAACATCACCCAGAGCCGGTTGAGCACGTCGCTCTTCACATTGCCGACGCCGCTTTCGGGATCGCTGATCCAGGTGAGGATCTCATGCTCCACGCCACTCTCGCCAAAGGCCGAGAGGCGCACATTGGTGGGCGGATCGTCGAGAGCGCGCGGGCTTTCCTTCGCGGCGCGCAGCATCAGTGCCTGGGCGAGCTTGAGGTCGGAATCATAGGCGACGGTCACCGGGATGCGGACGCGGACGTTGCGATCGGTGTACGACCAGTTCTCCACTTCCTGGGTCATCAATATCTCGTTCGGGATCAGATGCTCCTTGCCGTCGCGGGTGACGACGCTCACCGCGCGCACGCCGATCTTGTTCACCCAGCCGAAGCTGTCGCCCACCACGATCACGTCGCCCGGCTTGATCGAGCGATCCATCAGCAGGATGATTCCGGCGATCAGGTTGCCGATCGTCTTCTGCAGGCCGAAGCCGATGGCCAGGCCGAACGCGCCCGAGAAGACGGTGAAGGCAGTCAGGTCGATCTCGAGCAGGTCGATGCCGACAAAGAAGGCGACGACCACCGCGGCGATCGCGGCCAGCTTCTGGAAGAGCAGCTTCTGCGTGGGATCGAAGCCGCGCGCGCCGGCGATCCACCGGGTCAGCATCCGGTTGAACAGGCGCACCCCGGCGAAGAGCAGCAGCACGGTGACGGCGATGCTGAGCAGCGAGAGCAGGGTGAGCCGGCGCTGGCCGATCTGGACGCCGACCCGGTCGAGCGTGTCCTGCGTCGCCGCGAACCCGCCGATCGCATGGCTCAATATGGCGGCGAAGGCGATGGCGGCCACGCCCCAGGCGATCCCGCGCGGCAGGTTGAGCCCGCGCAGCACCGCAACGGTGAACAGGGCGGCGGCGGCCCCGGTGGCAAAGCCCAGCCCCAGCGCGGCGAGCGGGTGCCAGGGCCAGGCGGAGAGGAGGATGCCGAGCAGCAGCGTCGCCACGCCGTGACGGATCACGTCGCAGATGCGCCCGCTGAACAGGGGGCCGTGATCGGCGTCGCGCGACCAATATCCGGCGATGCGCCCGCCGATCCTGCGGCCGGCGAACCAGCCGAGCGCCAGGGCGACGATGGCGAGCGCGGCGGCGATGCCGGCTTCGGACAGCTCGGGCGGCGAGGGAAGATCGTGCCCCGCCAGCCAGTCGCCGAACCGTTGCATCATCCGCGCATCCCGGCGAAGCGGGCCAGCCCCTGTTCGAGGTCGGCGATCAGGTCGTCCGGATCCTCGAGCCCGATCTGCAGGCGGACGACGGGTCCTGCCGCCTTCCACTCGGTGGCGGTCCGGAAGCGTTGCGGGTCGACCGGCAGGGCGAGGCTCTCATAGCCGCCCCAGCTATAGCCGATGCCGAAATGCTCCAGGCCGTCGATCAGCGCGGCGCGTTCCTTTTCGCCGCCGCCGGCGAGGACGAAGGAGAACAGGCCGGCGGGGCCCTTGAAGTCGCGGTGGAAGATCTCGTGCCCCGGGCAATCGGGCAGCGCCGGGTGGAGCACGCGCGCCACTTCGGGGCGGGTGCGGAGCCATTCGGCGATTCGCAGCGCCGCCCGGCCATGCTGCTCGAGCCGGATCGCCATGGTGCGCAGGCCGCGCGCGCCCAGCCAGGCATCGTCGGGGCTGGCCGTCTGGCCGAGCTGGTAGGTGGTGTCGCGCAGCGCCTGGTACTTGCCCCGTGCGGCGGTGACCGAACCCAGCATTACGTCGGAATGGCCGACGACATATTTGGTCGCGGCAAGGATCGTGTAGTCGATTCCGTGCGCGATCGCCGGGAAGAGCAGGGGTGTCGCCCAGGTATTGTCGAGCACCGTGGCGATGCCGCGATCCCTGGCCACCGCGACGATCGCCGGCACGTCCTGCACTTCGAAGGTCAGGCTGCCGGGGCTTTCGAGGAAGATCACGCGGGTGTTCGCGCGGCACAGCGCCGCGATGCCTTCGCCGATCAGCGGGTCATAATAGCTGGTCTCGATCCCCATCCGCCGGAGCAGGCCGTTGGCGAAGTTGCGCGTCGGGTCGTAGCTGCTGTCGGGGAGCAGCAGGTGGTCGCCCGGCGAGAGCAGGGCGAGCAGGGTCGAGGCGATCGCGGCGACGCCGGACGGGTAGAGCAGCGTCGCCTCGGCGCCCGGCTCGAGCTCGGTCAGCGCATCGGCGAGCGACCATTGGGTCGGCGTGCCCCGCCGGCCGTAGAACAGCCGGTGATGGGTATCGCTGGCGCCGCTGGCGCGCAGATGCGCCACATCGTCATAGAGGATCGTCGAGGCGCGCCACACCGGCGGGTTGACGATGCCCTGGGTCCACTCCTTGCGCCGGCCGGCGGCGACGACCTTGGTCTTGTCCTGTTTCTCGCTCATGCCGGGCCCAATGCCTTGGCGGTCTCGGGACGGCTACCCCATTCGGTCCAGCTGCCGTCGTACAGCGCGGCTTCGTTGTCGAGCAGGTGCGCGCCGAATGCCAGGATCGCGGCGGTGATGCCCGAGCCGCAGGTGGTGACCAGCGGGCGGGCCAGGTCGATGCCATGATCCTCGAACACGGCGCGGATATGATCGCGCGCCTGCCAGGTGCCGTCGGAGTTGAAGAACTTCGGATAGGGGACGTTGCGCGATCCCGGGATATGGCCCGCCGCGACTTCGGGGCGCGGATCGGCTTCCTCGCCGGTGAAGCGCGCGGCCGAGCGCGCATCGGCGATCTGCCCGGTCTCGGCCTTCATCTCGTCGAGCGTGCGCGCCCGGGCCTTGGGCGGGCGGGGCTGGAAATTGCCCCGCTCGGCCCGGTGCGGGCCGCTTTCCACGGCACGGCCTTCCGCCTTCCACTTGGCCATGCCGCCGTCGAGCAGCGCCACGTCGACGCCGGCGAGCCGCAGCACCCACCAGGCGCGGCACGACGTGTGGTGCGGGCCATTGTCGTAGAGGATGATCGGCGTCTCGGTATCCGCGCCCAGCGCGCGCAGCCGCTCGGCGATCCTGGCGACGGTCGGCATGGTCGAGGGGAGCGGGCTGGTCTCGTCGATCAGCGTGTCGAGATCGAGGAAGCGCGCGCCGGCGATATGCTCGGCCTCGAATTCGGCGCGGGGATTGCGCGGCGGCGATCCGGGGATCGTCGAGCTATAGGTTGCATCGAGCACCAGCACCGCATCGGCGCCGGCCAGCCATTCGGTCGTAACGAGCCCGTCCATGGAAAGCGTCCTAGAAGGATGCAAAGCGCTCCGCAAACGCCTACATGGCCGGGATGGACGCCAAGCATCTCGGAAAAACCTCGACTCTTCCCGCCACGCCGGAGGAGGCCGAGCTCGATTATGTGCCCAATCCGCGCAAGGGCACGCGCTACCTCATCCGCTTCGCGGCACCCGAGTTCACGTCGCTCTGCCCGATCACCGGCCAGCCGGATTTCGCGCATCTGGTGCTCGACTATGTGCCGAACGACACGATCGTCGAGTCCAAGTCGCTCAAGCTGTTCCTGGGCAGCTTCCGCAACCATGGTGCCTTCCACGAGGATTGCACCGTCGGCATCGGCCAGCGCCTGTTCGACGAGATGCAGCCGGAATGGCTCAGGATCGGCGGCTATTGGTATCCGCGCGGCGGCATACCGATCGACGTCTTCTGGCAGTCCGGCGCGCCGCCGGAGGGTGTCTGGATACCGGATCAGGGGGTTCCGGGCTATCGCGGCCGCGGCTGAACGCCAGATTTACAAGGCGACCGGATGGTCGTATCATGCTGCATTGCAACATGATGAAACCTTATTGAAAATAGTTGGTTTGGAAGGGCGAGCGTGGGGCTTACGCGCAATTGAGTTTGCGATAGCGAAGGGAAAGATCGGCGCATGAAAGCCCCGAATATCCAGCACATCGCACTGATCGGTAACTTCCTGCCGCGCAAATGCGGACTCGCCACCTACACGACCGATACCTATGCCGCGCTCAAGCAGCGCTTCCCGGACCTGAAGGTCGACGTCTATGCGATGGACGATCATCCGGGACGGTATGACTATCCCGACGCAGTGACTGCCGCGATCCCGGAGCAGGATCGCGCCGCCTATCTGGGCGCTGCCCGGATGATCGAGGCCTCGGGCGCGCAGGCGCTGTGGGTGCAGCATGAATATGGCATCTATGGCGGCCCGGCCGGCGACTATCTGATCGCGCTGCTCGACCGGCTGTCGATCCCGGTGATCGCGACGCTGCACACCGTGCTGGAGAATCCCAATCCCGATCAGCGGCGCGTGATGGAAGCGCTGCTGCGCCGCGCCTCGCGCGTGATCGTGATGGCGGAGAAGGGGTGCGAGATCCTGAAGCGCGTGCACGGCGCCGACGACCGGAAGATCGTGATGATCCCGCACGGCGTGCCCGATCGCCCCTTCGCCGATCCGCGGGACTTCAAGCCGCGCTTCGGCTGGCAGGGGCGCGAAGTGATCCTCACCTTCGGCCTGCTCGCGCCGAGCAAGGGCATCGAGACGATGATCGAGGCGATGCCGGCGATCGCGCGGGCCCGCCCCGACGCGCTTTATGTGATCCTGGGCGCGACGCATCCGAACCTCGTCGCGCACGAGGGCGAAGCCTATCGCGAGCGGCTTAAGGCGCTGGCCGCCGATCGGGGCGTGGCCGGGCAGGTCGCGTTCATCGACGGGTTTGTCGAGCAGGGCGAACTGCTCGACTATCTCCAGGCGGCGGACGTCTATGCGACGCCCTATCCCGATCCCGCGCAGATCACTTCGGGCACGCTCTCCTATGCGGTGGCGGTGGGCAAGCCGGTGGTCTCGACTCCCTATGTCCATGCGACCGAGATACTCGCGGACGATCATGGCGTGCTCGTGCCTTTCCAGGACAGCGCCGCCTTTGCCCGCGAGATCGTCCGCCTGCTTGCCGACGCGCCGGTGCGGGCCGCGCTGGCCGGGCGCGCCTATGCCCGTGGCCGCACCATGTTGTGGCCGCGCCTTGTCGAGGCCGCGATGGACATGCTGGGGGGCATCGTCGCCGCCAGGCCGCGCCGGTTTCCTCCGCCGGCCAAGGCGCTCGTGCCGCTCGAGCCGGACATCGCCGCGGTCGAGCGGATGAGCGATGCGACCGGCATGCTCCAGCACTCGATCTATTCGGTGCCCGATCGCCGCCACGGCTATTGCATCGACGACAATGCCCGCGCGCTCATCCTGATGAGCAGGATCGAGACGATCGACGAAGCCGTGCGCGACAGATGGACGAGCGTCTATGCCGCCTTCGTCCAATATGCCTGGAACCCGGAGCTGCGCCGCTTCCGCAACTTCATGAACTTCGACCGGACCTGGTGCGAGGATGTCGGCTCCGAGGATTCGAACGGCCGGGCGCTCTGGGCGCTGGGCGTGACGGCGCGCGATGCCCGGGCGCAGAAGCATCGCGACTGGGCATCGGCCCTGTTCGACGCCACCGCCTCGATCGCGCTCGAGCTGGGCAGCCCGCGGGCGCGCGCCTTCGCGATGCTGGGCGCGGCGGCGATGCTGGGCGCGCATCCGGGCCATGCGCTCAGCCGTGAGATCCTCACCCGGTTCGGCGAGGAGCTGATCGCGCTGCTCGACGGCAATCGCCGCCCCGAATGGCAATGGTTCGAGATCGTGCTCGCCTATGACAATGCCCGCCTGCCCGAAGCGCTGCTGCGCGCCGGGATGGCGCTCGGCCGCGACGCGTTCGTCGGTGTCGGGCTCGAGACGCTCGAATGGATCGTCGCCCGGCAGACTTCGCCCGAGGGCCGCTTCCGCGCCGTCGGCACCGAAAGCTTCGGGCGCGCCTATGCCCCGCCGCTCCAGTTCGACCAGCAGCCGCTGGAGGCGCAGGCGACGGTGGAGGCCTGTGTCGCTGCCCATGAAGCGACGGGCGACAGGCGCTGGGTGGAGGAGGCGCTGCGTGCCTATCGCTGGTATCTCGGCGCCAACGATCTCGAGCTGCCGCTCGCCAGCGCCCAGGACGGGGGATGTTTCGACGGGCTGATGCCGCATGGGCTCAACCGCAACCAGGGGGCCGAATCCATTTTGGCGCTCCAGCTCGCCAACTGCGCGATTTCGGCTCTTTCAAAGGCAACCGGAAACGTGGCAACACCGGTGCGAGCCGCCGTCGCCTAGTTACAGCCTGGGCGTCGGTGCGGGGACAATGGCTGGGAGCCGAATGCTCGAACTTTTCAATCATGCGCTGCGTCTGCGTGCGGATCCTTCGCGCGTTGTGGTGCGGCCCTTCCACATTGCCTGGGCCTCGAACGGGTCGGCGCCCAGCCGTACCGAGCGGCTGGTGAGCGAAGTGCTGGCGATGTCGCCCGGCGAGGCGCGCGGCCAGCTGGAGATCGTGCTCAAGGACTTCGAGGCGCGCCACTGGCAGACGCGCCGCGTGTTCATGACGCGCTATGACGAGATCGAGGCGATGCTCGGGCTCGACGGCAGCCAGATCGGTGACGAGAAGCGCCAGCTGATCGGCGCCTATTTCTGCCACGAATACAGCTATGCCGCCGCCGCGCTGATGAACCCCAGCGCAGTGCCGCATTACGACCAGACCGGCATGCCGCCCGGCTCGCTGCGCATCCTGATGAGCCTGCGCGCCGTGGGCGAGGGGCACATCTCCTCGGTCGCCTTCCGCGAAGGCATCATCACCGACCGGAACGACCTGGCCCTCGCGCCGGAACCGCCCTTCGCCACTGCCGCCGATGCCCGCGAGGAGGACGAGGAGCATATCCCCGAAGGGCCGGTGACGGTCTATCGCCACCGCGACTCCACGCTCTCGGGCACGGTGATCTTCCCGATCACCAAGGCCCAGTCCAACGGCCTCGAGGATCTGCGCATCACCCATTTCCGGCACGAGGACGGGCAGGAGGAATGGATCGGGACCTACACTGCCTATAACGGATCGGTGATCCAGTCCGAGCTGCTGCGCACCCGCGACTGGCGCAGCTTCGACCTGGTGCCGATGTCGGGCAGCGCGAGCCGCAACAAGGGCATGGCGCTGTTCCCGCGCACCGTGAACGGGCGCTACATGATGCTCGGCCGGCAGGACGGCGAGAACATCTTCCTCCACGCTTCCGACGACATCACCCGCTGGGACGGCGGCGAGCTGCTGATCAAGCCGAAATTCCCCTGGGAGCTCGTCCAGATGGGGAATTGCGGCCCGCCGATCGAGCTCGACCAGGGCTGGCTGATCCTCACCCACGGCGTCGGCGCGATGCGTAAATATTCGATCGGCGCGGCGCTGCTCGACAAGAACGATCCCAGCAAGGTCCTCGCCCGTTCGAGCGAGCCGCTGCTCGCCGCGGCGGACCAGGACCGCGAGGGCTATGTGCCCAACGTCGTCTACACCTGCGGCGCCATCAAGCATGGCGACAAGCTGTTCATCCCCTACGGGGTGGCCGACAGCTCGGTCGCCTTCGCCTTCGTGCCGATCGGCTCGATCCTTGACCAGATGAAGTGAGCGGCGGCGGGGCGATCCCCGCCGCCTTCACCAATCAGCGATAATTCGCCTCGCCCTCGGCCGGGCTCTCCGGACCGGCGCCGGCGGGCGTGCCGCGCACCAGCTTGCGCGTCATCGCATAGGCGATGGCGATCAGCCCGAAGAACAGCAGCGGCGCGACCCACATCGCCACGCTCTCGAAGCTCTCGCCCATCACCGCCAGCGGCGCGTCGTTGGGCGGGATCGGCGCGTTGCGGTTGGCCCAGGCGAGGATGCCGGCAAAGGCGACGCCGAACAGGCTCTCGCCCACGATCAGGCCGGTCGCGGCGAGCACGCCCATCCGCTCGGCGAACTCCGGATTGGCCTGGCGCTTCGCCCAGCGATCGTAGAAATGGCCGATCACCGCGCCGACCGGGATCAGCAAGGTGAGGCCCATCGGCAGATAGATGCCCATGCCCACCGCGAGCGGCGGCAGGCGCATCCTGCCGGCCTTGCCCAGCACTTCGTCGAGCACGATCACGCCGACGCCGATCAGCGCGCCCAGCCCGATCAGGTTCCAGTCGATATCGCCGCCCAGCACGCCCTTGGCGATCGAGGAGATCAGCGCGGCCTGGGGCGCCGAAAGCGCGTTGGGGCCGGCGCCGGGCATGCCGACGAAACCGAGCGTATTCTTGAGCAGGTCGAGCACCAGCGGGATCGCCAGGCTGCCGAACACCACGCCCAGGATCAGCGCCAGCTGCTGCTTCCACGGCGTCGCGCCGACGAGCTGGCCGGTCTTGAGGTCCTGGAGATTGTCGTTCGAGATGGTCGCGATCGAGAAGATGATCGCGGTGGTGAACAGCGCATAGGCGATCAGCGCATTGGTGCGCGCCGGATCGGCCTCGTGCCCGAAGACCGCGACCAGCAGCAGCGAGGCGCCGAGCACCGCGAGGATGCCGACGCCCGAGACCGGCGAGTTCGACGCGCCGATCAGCCCGGCCATATAGCCGCAGATCGCCGCGATCAGCACGCCGACGATCAGGACATAGGCGAGCGAGCCGCCGATCACCGCCAGCGGATGGTCATGGACCGGGCCGCCGGCCGAGAAGGTCCAGAGCAGCCAGGCGATGGGGAGGAGGGTGGCGAGGGTGATCAGCGCCACCACGCCGATCGGCATGTCGCGCTCGGTGATGTCGAGCGCCTGGCCTTCCTGGCGCGCGCGCGAGGCGGCGAGGGCGGAGCGCAGGCCGGCGATGATCGGTCCGATGATCTTGAGCAGCGACCAGATCGCCGCGACGCCGATCGTGCCGGCGCCGATGAAGCGGACCTGGCCGCGGAAGGTGGAGCTCACCAGCGCATCGACCGCGCCCAGATCGCCGCCATGGGCGAAGTACGGCACCAGCACCGTCCAGGAGATCAGCATGCCGAAGAACATGGCGGCGCCGACCGAGATGCCGACGAGATGGCCGACGCCGATCAGCAGCATCGACCAGCTGGTCGACCAGCCGGTGGCGGTGCCGCCGATAGCGAAATTCTTGCCCGCTTCCTCGGCCACCAGCTTCATCTTGGCGAGCAGCGCGAACAGCCCCGAGAAGATCGTGCCGGCGATCAGCGTGCGCAGGCCCGCCGCATTCTCCCGGTCGCCGGCGCCCGAGGCCGAGCCGACCTTGAGCACTTCGGCGGCGGCGACGCCTTCGGGATAGGGCAGGTCGGTGCCGGTCACGAGCGCGCGGCGCAGCGGCACCGAGAACATCACGCCGAGCACGCCGCCGGTGATGCACACCGCCACCGTGGTCCAATAGGGGAAGCCCGACCACCAGCCGACCATGATCAGGCCGGGCAGCACGAACACGATGGCAGCCAGCGTGCCCGCGGCGGACGCGATCGTCTGGACGATGTTGTTCTCGAGGATCGTGCCGCTCTTGAATGCCTTGAGGATCGCCATCGAGACGACCGCGGCGGGGATCGAAGTGGCGAAGGTGAGGCCCACCTTGAGGCCGGCATAGACATTGGCGGCGGTGAACAGGATGGTGATCAGCGCGCCGAGGAGGATGCCGCGCAGCGTGAGCTCGGCCATCGGGCGAGGCGATTGGGTGGCCATCGGGTCAGATCTCCGCGCGGAAAGTCGCAAAGGTCGCGATATCATCGCACGCGGGGGTCTTTCCCCGCGGCAAGACGCACGGGGCGGCCGGATCGGTAAGGAATGCGTTGGTCATCGGCGGAGCGTGGCATCTGCGCGCCCGGTAGGACAGCATTTTTTGCGCGGCGGTTGATTCCGATAACCAATAGGTTATGGATCGGCGCATGGAGCCGACCGCTTTCGACACGCTGTTCCGCGCGCTGGGCGATCCCACGCGCCGCGCGCTGTTCGAGCGGCTGGCGCGCTCCGAGCTGACCGTGCGCGCGCTGACCGACGGGGCGGGAATCTCGCAGCCCGCGGTCTCCAAGCATCTCGCGATACTGAAGGGCGCGGGGCTGGTGCGCGACCGGCCGCAGGGCCGCGAGACGCATTACCGGGCCGATCCCAAGGGGCTGGCGCCGCTGCTCGACTGGATGCGGCTGCACGAGACGCTCTGGGCGGACAGCTTCGACCGGCTCGACGATCTGCTGAAGAGGATGGACCAATGACCGAGGCGCGCACGCTGGTGATGGAGCGCGAATTCCCGCACGCGCCGGAAAAATTGTGGCGGGCGATCACCCAGCCGCATCTGATCGCGGAATGGCTGCTGCCCAATGATTTCGCGCTGGCGGACGGCCATCGCTTCACGCTGCGGAGCCCCGGGGCGCCCGGCTGGAGCGGGCGGATCGATTGCGCGGTGCGCGAGATCGAGCCGGGCCGGCGGCTCAGCTATAGCTGGGACACCGGCGGCGAAGGCGAATCGATGCCGCGCTTCGAATCGGTGGTGACGCTGACGCTCGAGCCGGTGGCGGGCGGCACCCGGCTGCGCATGGAGCAGACCGGCTTCACCAATGCCGCCAATCATGGTGGCGCGCGCCATGGCTGGGGCATGTTCCTCGATCGGCTGGAAGGCGTGGCGGCGGGGCTGGATTGAGCTTCCCTTCCCTGGAAGGGAGGGGAGCGAGGCGTGGGTCGGGTCCTGGCGATATTGTGCGGTGGGCGCACGCGGCGACGTATCGCCGGGACGCCACCCACCCCCAGCCCCTCCCTTGAAGGGAGGGGAGCGAAGAAGCTACGCTCCGCCCATGAACACCCGAACCGAAACGGCGCAGCGCGCCGCACGGCTGGCGCTGGTGGGGGTATTGCTCCTCATCGGCCTGTGGATCGCGCATGGCTTTGTGCCGGCCCTGCTCTGGGCGGTGGTGCTCACCATCGCGGTCGATCCGCTGCACCTGAAGCTGCGTGCCTGGCTGAAGGGCAGCCATCGCATCGTCATCCCGCTGATCATCACTGCGCTGGCGGCGCTGATGGTGCTGGTGCCGCTCGCCTTCGGCGTCGCCCAGGCGCTGCGCGAGGCGCACGATATCTCGAGCTGGATCGCCCAGGCCCAGGCGCAGGGCGTGCCGGTGCCCGACTGGGTGGCGCGGCTGCCCTTTGGCGGCGAAGCGGTGCGCGACTGGTGGCAGACTCATCTCGCCCGGCCCGAGGATGCCACGCAGCAGCTGCGCGCGATCCGCGGCGGGGAATGGCTGATCCATTCGCGCATGATCGGCGCCAATGTCGCGCATCGCGCGGTGGTGTTCGGCTTCACGCTGCTGACTCTGTTCTTCGTGCTGCGCGACCGCGACGCGCTGCTGGCGCAGGGCCGGCGCGCGGTGCTCAAGCTGTTCGGCCCCACGGGCGAGCGCGTGGGAGCGCAGGCGATCCGCTCGGTGCGCGGCACGATCGACGGGCTGGTGCTGGTGGGGCTGGGCGTGGGCGCGCTGATGGCGATCGTCTATCTGGTCGCCGGCGTCCCGCACCCGCTGCTGCTCGGCGGCGTCACGGCGATCGCCGCGATGATCCCGTTCGGCGCGCCGGTGATGTTCGCGATCGCGGCGCTGCTCCTGCTGCTCCAGGGCTCGATGGGCGGCGCGATCGCGGTGGTGGCGATCGGCACCGCGATCATCTTCGTCGCCGATCATTTCATCCGCCCGGCGATGATCGGCGGAGCGACGCAGCTGCCCTTCCTCTGGGTGCTGATCGGCATATTGGGCGGCGTCGAGACGCTCGGCCTGCTCGGCCTGTTCATCGGCCCCGCCGTGATGGCGGTGCTGGTGATGCTGTGGCGCGAGTTCCTGGCCAATGGGGTGGCGGAAACCTGACGCATTCCTCTCCCCGCTTGCGGGGGAGGAACGCGATCACCGCCCCTTGAACAGCCCGCCGAGCACGCCGCGCACCAGCCCGCCGACGATCCCGCCGCCCGCGCCGCGCGAGCTTCCGAAGATCGCCTTGGAGACTTCGTTCGCCACTGCCCGGCCCGCCGCCGAGGACGCGGAGCGGGTGGCCGAGTTGATCGCCCGGTTCCAGGGATTGTTCGCGGCCTCGCGCTCGGCCTGGCGCTGGGCCTGGGCGTCGAGCCGGGCCTGGCGATCGGCGTCGCGCTGATCGGCGAGGCGCTGGCGCTCGGCCTCCTTGGCGACGCGCGCATCTTCCTTGGCCTGGGCGGCGGCGGCCTTTTCCGCCGCGTCCTGGGCCTGGGCCTCGGCGGCCGCCGCCGCGGCTTCGGCCGATTTGGCGGCGAGCAGCTCCTCGGCGGATTCGCGGTTGACCAGCGTGTCGTACTTGGTGCCGATCGCGTCGGTCTGGATCAGGATCTTGCGCTCGTCGGGCGTGACCGGGCCGACGCGCGAGGCCGGCGGGCGGATCAGCGTGCGCTCGACCGGGCTCGGCGCGCCATCCTCCTGCAGCAGCGAGACCAGCGCCTCGCCCACCTTGAGCTCGGTGATCGCAGTGGTCACGTCGACCCCGGGATTGGCGCGGAAGGTGGTGGCCGCCGCCTTCACCGCCTGCTGGTCGCGCGGGGTGAAGGCACGCAGCGCGTGCTGGACGCGGTTGCCCAGCTGGCCGGCGATCGTGTCGGGCACGTCGATCGGGTTCTGGGTGATGAAATAGACGCCGACGCCCTTGGAGCGGATCAGGCGGACGACCTGCTCGATCTTGTCGAGCAGCGCCTTGGGGGCATCGTCGAACAGCAGGTGCGCCTCGTCGAAGAAGAAGGCGAGCTTGGGCTTGTCGGGATCGCCCACTTCGGGAAGCGATTCGAACAGGGCGGAGAGCAGCCAGAGCAGGAACGTGGCGTAGAGCTTGGGGCTGGCCATCAGCTTGTCGGCGGCGAGGATGTTGACCAGGCCGCGGCCCTTGTCGTCGGTGCCCAGGAAATCCTGGATCGCCAGCGCCGGCTCGCCGAAGAAATTGGCGCCGCCCTGGCTGCGCAGCTGGAGCAGCGAGCGCTGGATCGCGCCGACCGACTGCTTCGAGACATTGCCATAAGTGGCGGTGAGCTCGTCCGCCCGCTCGGCGCAATGGGCGAGCATGGCCTGGAGGTCGTCCAGGTCGAGCAGCAGCAGCCCGTCCTTGTCGGCGACCGTGAAGGCGATGGTGAGCACGCCTTCCTGCACGTCGTTGAGGTCCATCAGCCGGGCGAGCAGCAGCGGGCCCATCTCCGAGATGGTGGTGCGGATCGGATGGCCCTGCTCGCCGTACAGGTCCCAGAACTGCGCCGGCGTATCGGCATAGGCCCAGTCGGCCAGGCCGATCTCGGCGGCGCGCGCCTTGAAGATCTCGTGCGTCTTGGCGGTGGGCGAGCCGGCCATGGCGAGGCCGGACAGGTCGCCCTTCACGTCCGCCACGAAACAGGGGACGCCGGCGTTCGACAGGCCTTCGATGATGCCCTGGATCGTCACCGTCTTGCCGGTGCCGGTCGCGCCGGCGATCAGCCCGTGCCGGTTGGCGCGCTTGAGGACCAGGGACTGCGGCTTCGCGCCGCCGGCGCCCGCCCCAATGAAGATGCCCGTCTCTCCCGCCATCCTTCGACTCCTAGCTTGGGAGTCTCGGGATAGAGGAGAAACGGGCATTCGTCAGCCCGAAGGGCCCGGTTTTAGTTGATGCCGACCGAGACGAAGCGGCCGACCGCGCGGCGCTGGACCCAGAGCAGGACATTGCCCTTGCCCGCGCTCTTCGCCGCCTGGACCTGCCTGGCGACATCGGCCGCACTGGCCACCGGCTGGCGGTTGACCGTGGTGATGACGTCGCCGCGCTGCAGGCCCTTGCCCGCCGCGTCGCTCGCCTGGCTCACCTGGAGCACGACCACGCCGGTGATGCTCGGGTTGACGCCGACGCTCTGGGCGATCTGCGGGGTGAGCGGGGCCACCTGCACGCCGAGCGAGGCCGCGGCCATCGTCTCGCTGTCGCCGCCGCCCGGGCCCGAATTCTCGTCGTTCGGATCGAACTGGGCGAGCTGCTCCTCGGGCGGGCGGGTGCCCACCGTGATGCTCAGCGTCTGGCGCTTGCCATCGCGGTAGAGCTCGAGCGGCACGCGCGTGCCCGGCTTCACGTTCGCGACGAGATAGGACAGCGTCTGGTCGGGCGTGACATCCTTGCCGTCGACCTTGACGATCACGTCGCCCTGCTTGAGCCCGGCCTTCTCCGCCGGCTGGCCCGGCTCGACGCGGGCGACGACGGTGCCCCGGCCCTTCGGCACGCCCAGGCCGTCGGCGATGTCGTCGGTCAGGTCCTGCATGCCGATGCCGAGATAGCCGCGGGCGATCTTGCCGCCCTTCATCAGCGTGTCGATCACCGGCTTGGCTTCTTCCGCGGGGATCGCGAAGCCGATGCCGACATTGCCGCCGGTGGGCGACAGGATCTGCGAGTTGATGCCGATGACGTTGCCGTTCAGGTCGAACATCGGGCCGCCCGAATTGCCGCGGTTGATCGAGGCGTCGGTCTGGATGAAGCGGTCATAGGCGCCGCCCTGGCCGGTGACGCGGTGCAGCGCCGAGACGATGCCGGCGGTGACCGAGCCGCCCAGCCCGAACGGATTGCCGATCGCGACGACCCAGTCGCCCACCCGGGCGCTCGTCGAATCGCCGAACTTCACGAAGGGCAGGTTGGTGCCCTCGATCTTGAGCACGGCAAGGTCCGACTGCGCGTCGTTGCCGATCAGCTTGGCCTTGAACTCGCGCTTGTCGGGCAGCGTGACCGTGATCGATTCGACGGTGGCGCCGCGCGCGCCCGCCGAGATGACGTGGTTGTTGGTCACGACATAGCCGTCGGCCGAGATCAGGAAGCCCGAGCCGAGCGATTCGGCCTGGCGGGTGACCGGCTGGTTGCCGCCGCCGAACGCCTCGAACGGCGTGCCCGCGAACGGGTTGGCGTTCATCGTCACGCGCTGGGTGGTCGAGATGTTGACGACCGCCGGCTGCAGCTTGGCGACCATGTCGGCGAAGCTCATCGGCGCGCCGGCCTTGGGCGCGGCCGCCTGGATGGCGCCGGGCTCGTTCTGCGCGGTCTGCGCTCCGGCCGGCTGGTTGAGCGTCATCGTCGCGGCGGCGCCGCTGAGCAGGATGGCGGTAGTGAGAGCGTAAGCGTAACGCACGTGAGTCGGTCCTCTCAGACGAAGGAAAAGCGTTCGAACGGAATATTTGCGCCGAAATGCTGAACGGCGATTGAATATGAACGGATCGAAAGGCTCATCGTTGCCCCATGAATTCCTTCAGATACGAATTGTTCGGCGACAGGATGATCGACGTATCGCCCTTGGCCGGATCGGTATTCAGGAACGTCGTCCGATACGAGCGCATCGCGCGCCAGAAATCGTAGAATTCCGGATCCTTGTTGAAAGCCTGGGCATAGATCTGCGCGGCCTGGGCATCGGCATTGGCGCGGATGATCTGCGCGTCCTTCATGCCCTGGGCCTCGATCGTCTTGGCTTCCTGGAAGCGCGCCGTCTTCATCCGCTCGAACGCGCTGTCGAGCGGTGAGCCCGAGGGCAGCTCGGTCTGCTTGATCCGCACGTCGACGATGGAGACGCCATATTGCGAGGCGAGCTGCTGGAGCGCGCCCTGGATGTTGTCCATCACCTGGCCGCGTTCCGGGCTGAGCAGCACCGCCGAGGGGCGCTTGCCGAGCTCGTTGCGCAGCGCCGAGCGGAACAGCGGCTGGAGCTGGTCGCGCGCGCGCTCCTCGGTGCCGATGGTGACGACCATCTTGAGCGGGTCGGTGACGCGGAAGCGGGCATAGGCATCGATCTGAAGCCGCAACTGATCGGTGGAGAGCACCGGCTCATTGGGCAGGTCGACCGAGAGCACGCGCTTGTCGACCCAGACGATCCGGTCGACGAACGGAATGCGGAAGATCGGCCCGGCATTGGTGCGGCCGAACGTCTCGCCCGAGCGCCAGGCATTGACCACGCGCTGGGGCTGCTCGAGCCGCAGGATCACTGCCTGCTTGGTCTCGGGCACGATCGCGACGGTGCTCATCACCACGATCACCGCGACGATGAGCGCGACGGCGATGCCGATGGGGCTGCGCAGCCAGGTCATTTCTGGTCTCCCTGCTGGGCCTTGCCGGCATCGGGGCGGATCCCCGGCAGCGGCAGATAGGGGGTGACGCCGGGCGTCTCGACGATGGTCTTGTTGGTGCGCGCCAGCACCTGTTCCATCGTCTCGTAATAGAGGCGGCGGCGCGTGACCTGGGGCGCGGTCTTGTACTGTTCGTAGATCTTGTCGAACTCGGCGGCCTCGCCCTGCGCGACGGCGATCACCTGCTGGGCATAGCCATTGGCGTTGTTGCGCGCGCCCTGGGCGCCTTGCTGCGCGGCCTGGACCGCCTTGAAGGCGTCGTCCACCTGCTCGGGCGCCGCCGCCTTGGTGAGCGCGACGCTCTGGATGCGGATGCCTGCATGATATTCGTCGAGAATCTTCTGCATCGCCGCCTGCACGTCGGACGAGATGCGTCCCTGGCCCTCGCCGATCGCCTCGGTGAGCGTGGTGGTGGCGATCACCGCGCGCATCGCGCTCTCGGCGGTGTCCTTCACCGTTTCCTTCGGATCCTTGATCTGGAAGGAATAGTCGGCGGCATCGGTGATGTACCAGTTCACCGAATAGGCGAGGTCGACGATGTTCTGATCGCCGGTGAGCATCAGGTTGGCGCCGCTCTCGGGGAATTTCTCGGTGCGCACGCTGCCGACATCGACGACATCGACCATCTGGATCGGAGCCGGCAGGGTGAACTTCACGCCGGAATCGAGCGTGCCGGTGTAGCGGCCGAGCGTGGTGACGACGCCGCGCTCGCGCGGGCCGATCGTGTGGAAGCTGGTGAAGATCACCCAGATCAGCAACAGGCCGACGATCACCAGCGTCCAGAGCCGGGCGCCGCCCGGCGCACCGGGAAAGCCGCCGCCGCCGCGCGCACGGCGGAACAGCTCCTCGAACAGGCCGCCGCCACCGCCGCCATTGCCGCCGCCGGAACGGGGGCGCCGCCCCTCGGGCGGGAAGGACCAGGGATTGCGCGGGCCGCCGCCCGAGCCGCCCTTGCCGTCGCCCGAGCCACCGCCATTTCCACTGCCGCCGCCGGAGCCCCAGGGGCTCTTGGGGGCTTCGTTCTGCAGAATGCCGGCCTTGCCCAGCCAGCTCATCAGGTTTGCCATTGCGCCTTTATAGGGGCGTGCGCGCGGATTTACAGTGGCGCGCGGCGATTGTGCGCCTATCTGGCACGCGATGACCGACAATGAAGCTCTTGCAGCCGCGCTCGAACCCGTCTCCGCCGGCCGCGCCACTGCCCGTCTCGAAGGGCCCCGCGCCAGCATCGTGCTCGACGTGACCGGCCTGGGCGAAGCCGCGCGCGCGGAGCTCGAGGCCGATGTCCGCGCCGCCGCCGCCGCCCTGCCGGGGATCGACGCGGTGCGCGTGCTGATGACCAGCGAGCGCCGCACCCGGCGGCTGATCGCGGTGGCGAGCGGCAAGGGCGGGGTGGGCAAGTCCACCATCGCCGCCAACCTCGCCATCGCGCTGCACGCGCGCGGGCGCCGCGTCGGGCTGGTCGACGCCGATATCTACGGCCCCTCGCAGCCGCGGCTGCTGGGGGTGGAGGGCGTGCGGCCCCAGGCGCGTGAGAAAGTGTTGCTGCCGGTCGAGACTCGTTTCGGCGTGCCGATGCTGTCGATGGGCGGGCTGGTGGCCGAGGGGCAGGCGATCGCCTGGCGCGGGCCGATGGCGGGCGGCGCGCTCGGCCAGCTGGTCGACGCCGATTGGGGCGATGCCGAGCTGCTGGTGCTGGATCTGCCGCCGGGCACCGGCGACGTGCAGCTCACCATGATCCAGAAGCACAAGCCGGCGGGCGCGGTGATCGTCTCCACGCCGCAGGACCTGGCGCTGATCGACGCGACTCGCGCGATCGATCTGTTCAACAAGGCGGGCGTGCCGGTGATCGGCCTGATCGAGAACATGTCGGGCTATGCCTGCCCGCATTGCGGCGAGCTTTCCGATCCGTTCGGCGCAGGCGGCGCCGAGGCGGCGGCGGCGAAGCTCGGCATTCCGTTCCTCGGCCGCGTGCCGCTCGAAATGGCGATCCGCGCCGCTTCCGATGCGGGCGAGCCGCCCGCGGCGGGGAACGGACCCGCGGCCCAGCTGTTTGCCGGATTGGCGCAGCGGGTGGACGACTGGCTGAAAGGATGAAGCGATGCCGCTGACGCGGGACGAGGACATCAGGGCGCTGCTGGAGGGCGTGCGCACCATTGCGATGATCGGCGCATCCGACCGGCCCGACCGGCCGAGCTATGGCGTGATGGCCTTCCTCCAGCGCCAGGGCTACCGGGTGATCCCGGTCAATCCGCAGATCACCGGCGAGCATGTGCATGGCGAGTTCGTCTTCCGCGCGCTCTCCCAGATCGGCGAGCCGATCGACCTGGTCGACATCTTCCGCCGGCCCCAGGCCGCGGGCGAGGCGGTGGACGAAGCGATCGCCGCCGGGGCCCGGGCGGTGTGGATGCAGCTCGGCGTGATCAACGCGGAAGCCGCCGCGCGCGCCGAGGCGGCGGGGCTGCAGGTAGTGATGGATCGCTGCCCGGCGATCGAGATTCCCCGGCTGGGGATTCAGCCCGTCGCCTGATAGTCGGGCCGGACGCCCGCCGCTTTCCAGTAGCGGACCAGCCCGATCTCCCCGGCTAGGCGCGGGAAACGCGGATCGGCGCGCATCGCGACGGTCGAGGGCAGGAACAGCATATGGGTGCGCCGGGCGGTGCGCCGCGTATAGGTGCCCTGCTCGGTGGAGAAGCGCAGCTCGCCCGGATCGAAGCCGCGGGCGAAATAATAGGCGTCGGCGACGGCAAAGGCATCGTCGAGCCGGCCGAGCGCGGACAGGAACTGCATGCCGTTCTCGGCGAAGCCCGCGCCCCGGCGCGCGCCTTCGAGCGTAATGGCGACGGCCGCGTCGACATCGCGCGGCGCCCGGCTGAGCATCGCGCGCGCCACGGTGAGCACCTGCTCGAAATTCCAGTCCGGGATGCCGGTGGGGCGCGTCTCGCGATTCTCGCCCAGCGCGATCGCCTCGCGCATGCGGCCGGTGTACATCAGCAGGTAGAAGCGCGTGAACCATACCGCGAAATGGGTGGGGAACAGCGCGACGGCATCGTCCATCGCCTTGTCGGCCTCGTCGAGCCGGCCCGTGGCCCACAGCGACTGGACACGCGTATAGGCAAGCCCCGGATTGGGCGGGATGCGCTTCCAGATCCCGTCGAGCATGCCGGCGGCTTCGGCACAGCGGCCCACGCCGAGCATCAGGCCGGCGAGCGCGCCGATCAGCATCTCGTTGCCGGGATGCGGGACAAGGCTGGCGCGCAGCCCGCGCTCGGCGGCGAGCCAGTTGCCGAGCACCGGCTTGCCCAGCCCTTCCGCGGCGCGGGCATAGGCATTGCCGGGATCGAGCGCCAGGGCGCGGCGGCGCGCTTCCTCGGCGCGGGTGCGCATGTCCGCCTCGAACCGTTGCGGGCGGCCGACCGCCGCCGCCGAATAGGACAAGGCGAGCAAGCCCCAGCCATCGGCATAGTCGGGCCGCAGCATCACCACGCGGCGCAGCAGCCCGATCGACTGGTTGCTGCCCTCGACCGTGCCCTGGGTCATCGCCATCTGCGCCTGGATCATCAGCGGGGCGATGTCGTCGGGCGGCTTGCGCTGCGCGGGCGCGGGCGGCGGCGCCCCGAAGCGGCGCCAGGCGAGGAACC
>OAOK01000093.1_pt1 | contig 21991 bp, 21 predicted proteins | sample 1641101 | NCBI WGS metagenome assembly OAOK01 (sample SAMEA104232307, study PRJEB22302) | sediment metagenome | biome: forest; feature: aquifer; material: sediment | place: USA | collected 2011-08-07 | depth 0.01 m
GCCAAGGACGCGCAAATGAGGATCGTCGCCGGAGAATGGCGCGGCCGTCCGCTCGTCGCGCCCAAGGGGGACGCCACCCGCCCCACCGCGGATCGCACGCGCGAGGCGCTGTTCTCGATGCTCGCCAGCCGCCTCGGCAGCTTCGAGGAACTGGCGGTGGCCGATCTGTTCGCCGGCTCCGGCGCGCTGGGGCTCGAGGCGCTGTCGCGCGGCGCGGCCTCCTGCCTGTTCGTCGAGCAAGACCGCGCCGCGCTCGACGCGCTGCGCGCCAACATCGCCAAGCTGGGCGCGCGGGCGGCGGAAGTGCGCGCCGGTTCGGTGCTCTCGCTCGGCCCCGCCCGCGCGCCGCTCGACCTGATCCTGATGGATCCGCCCTATGGCACCGGCGCCGGCAGCGTCGCGCTCGACAAGCTCGGGCGGCTCGGCTGGGCGGGTCCGGGCACCTGGATCAGCATCGAGACTTCACGCGACGAAGTGCCCGATGTGGCGGGCTTCGTCGCGGACGTCAGCCGCGTGCACGGCAAGGCGCGGCTCACGCTGCTGCGGGCAGCGGCCTAGGACCACGACTCGATCAGCAAAGCCCGTCCTCCCCGCGCAGGCAGGGATCCAGGGTAGCGCAGGACAAGGATGCGGCCAGGTGAGCCCCCTTCCGGAGCGCACGAGACTCGACTGCCCGCAACCCGCCTGTGGCCCCGGATCCCCGCCTGCGCGAGGATGACGAAATAAATCAAAGCCTTGATCGGGTTTTGACCCCAGGTTGAGGACTCATATTCTTGCTTCGTCACCCCGGCCTTGCGCCGGGGTCCCGCTATCTCGACAGCGCAGGAAGCGGCGGGATCCCGGCGCAAGGCCGGGATGACGGCGGAAATCAGATACTTGTCTGGGTTCTCAACCTAGAGATAGGCAGAAAGCGTCAGCCGCACATCGCGCTTGACGCCGCCGCTCTCCACGCTGAGCGGAATTTCGCTGCCCATGGGCCGAGTGATCGCGCGCAGCAGTTCCTTGAAGCTGCCCTGGAGAAGGTCGCCGCGCTTGATGCCGGCCGCCGCCGCCGGGCTGCCGGTGCCGACATCGGCTACCGTCACCTTGCCGGCCTTGTCGTCAAGCCATAGCCCCGAACCATAATAGGCCGGTTCGGGCGATGGCTTGCCGTTCCAGGCTGCCCAAAGCTTGTGCTCGGACACCTGGGTCGTCAGATGCAGGCGGGAAAGCGCCGCCAGGCCGATCAGGCCGTCCGTGTCGATCCATGGCGCGCTCGGATCGCAAATGTCGACGAGCGGCCGCTCGAAATCGAACGCGCCGATGGCCAGGCGCTGGCCGCGCACCAGCCGGCTCGGCACCGCCTTGGTGCCGATGCCGCGCGACTGGATCGGCACATAGGGCTTGCCGGCATCCCACAGGCCGGACCGCGCGGCCATCTTTCCGCCCAGCAACAGCGTGCCGGGCGCGCCGGTGTCGACGATGAATTCGCCCGGTACGCCGTCGATGGTGGCCCGGGCCAATATCCATTGGCCGCTATCGGGCAGGTCGAAGAAGCGGGTGGGCAATTTGGTGAATCCGTCAAAGTCCGGCCGGCCGTCCCTGTAGAGGCGCCATTCACCCTTCACGAAATCGAGGTCGCTGTCATAGGTGTTGAACATGCCGACCCCAAAGGCACCCATGGCCTTTGTGCCGAAGATATGCGTGCCGACAAAGAGCATGTGCGGAAAGCTGACACCGCTCTCGAGCGTGACTGTTCCAGCATCGTACCAGGCGGACGCGCGGCTGCCGCCGACACCCCCCATCACCCGCCGATTGATCACCTTCATGCCGATCTTGTCGGCGAACTTCTCGTTGATCATGCTGAGCGCGCCGCCGGTATCGATCACGAAGAGATGCGGGCCGGTGTCGCGGATCTTCGCGGCGATCCAGACACGATCGTTTTCCAGGCGGATGCGGTTGACCACCGGCTCGCCCGCGGCCCGGGCGCGCCCGATCAGCCCCGCCATCGCCGCCAGCGTCACGCCGCCGCCGATAAGTCCGCGCCTGTCGATCATCTTTGAAATCCCCCGGTTCGGGGCGACCATTATGGATCGAAGATGACAGGGCGGTTACTTGCCCCTTACGAGTATCAGTCCCGACAGGCTCAGCAATCCCGCCCCGGCAAGATAGTAACCGACCCAGGCCAGCCCACCCTGCTTCACCAGCGCCTCGGCGATCAGCGGCGTGAGCCCGCCGCCCAGGATACCGCCCAGGTTGAAGGTGACGGAGACGCCGGTATAGCGCACCCGCGCCGGGAACAGGCTGGGCAGCCAGCCGCCGAGCGGGCCATAGACGAAGCCCATCACGAACAGCGCGAAGGCGAGCCACGCCGCCACGCTCGCCAGCGATCCGGGCACCAGCAGCCATGCCATCGCCATGCCGACGGGGATGGTGAAGACGCAGCCGAACATCAGCACGGCATTGGCGGTGCGCTTGTCCGCGCTGATGCCCGCCGTGACGATGCCCCCGGCCATGAACAGGATCGCGAGCAGCTCCACTGCCAGGAAGGTTTCGCGGTCATAGCCCAGCGTTTTGGTGCCATAGCCGATGATGAACACGGTCGAGATATAGAACAGCGCGAAGCAGGCGATCGTGCCCATGGTGCCGGCGAAGGTGGCGAGCGCACTGGTGCGGAACAGCTCGCCGATCGGCACGGCGGGGGGCGCTTCCTTCTCGGTCGCGGCGACGAACTCGGGCGTCTCGGTGATCTTCAGACGCACCCAGAGCCCCAGGAACACCAGTACCGCGCTGGCGAGGAACGGCAGGCGCCAGCCCCATTCGCGGAACTGCGCGTCGTCCATCACCGCGCCCAGGATCAGGAAGAAGCCATTGGCGAAGACGAACCCCACCGGCGCGCCCATCGGCGGGAAGCTGCCATAGCGATTGGCCCAGCCCGGCGGCGCGTTCTCCACCGCGAGCAGGCTCGCCCCGCCCCATTCGCCGCCCAGCCCCAGCCCCTGGCCGAAGCGAAGCAGGCAGAGCAGCAGCGGGGCGGCCCAGCCGAGCATCGCATAGCCGGGCAGGAAGCCGATCAGCACCGTCGAGACGCCCATCAGCATCAGCGAGGCGACCAGGGTGGACTTGCGCCCCATCCGGTCGCCGAAATGGCCGAACACCAGCCCGCCCAGCGGCCGGGCGAAAAAGGCGACGGAGAAGCTGGCATAGCTGGCGAGCTGGCGGATCCAGGGCTCGCTGGCGGGAAAGAACAGGTCGGGGAAGACGATCGCCGCCGCCGTGGCGTAGATGTAGAAATCATAGAATTCGACCGAGGTGCCGACCAGGCTGGCGAACAGGATGCGGCGGTGCGATGCGGCGGCTTTGGTCATGCCCTCTCCCCTTTTGTCCCCTCCTTGGATCGATCCGGCGCAAAGGAAAAGCCCGTTCATCCGCAGGACAGTTTCGCCAGCGTACCGGTGCGCCACCTCAGCGGCCGGACCAGGGAGACGGACGATGCGCGAATCGGCGGGAAGACGGCTGGCCTATGCCGTGCTGTTCGCGGCGATCGCGGGATTCGTCGTGGCGTTCTGGAACCCGATCGATCACCTCAAGGCCGATCTGCGCGCCGATGGCCAGGGCTTCAAGTTCAGCATCGAGCTGGCCACCCATCTGTTCGAGCTGGGCCTGAAGCGGCTTTAGGCCCAATCGGCATCCCCCCGGGGGCGAGAGAGCGGCGATGGCGCCGTCCACCCCGGCCTTGCGGGCACATATCCCACCGGAACACCCCTCCGTCATTCCCGCGCACCCCTCCGTCATTCCCGCGAGGGCGAGGATCCTTGGGGACGCCTTGTCTTGCGCAAGGGGACAAGGCCTGTCCTGGGATGGGGTCCCGCACGCCTCCCCTCCCGCGCCACCGCCCAAGATCCCCGCTTTCGTCGGCATGGTGGATGAGGCTAGGCTCCCGGAAGGAACGGGAGGACGGCATGCACGGCACCAGATTGGCGGTCCTCGCCCCACTGCTCCTGGCCGTCACCGCCGCCGCCACCACCCCCGCGCCGCGCTACGCCGTCGTCCATGGCTGGCCGATCCTTCCCCCGGGCCGCGTGCTTGGCCCCTGCTCGGGCGTGGCGGTGAACGGCAAGGGCGAAGTGTTCGTCCTTCACCGCGGCAATCGCGGCACCGATGCCAAGGGGCTAGCGACGGTGAAGGAGCCTGTGGTCGAGGTGTTCGACGCCGCCTCCGGCAAGCTGCTGCGCGAATGGGGTGCGGGGCTGTTCGTGGTTCCGCACGGCATCAGCATCGCGCCGGACGGCCATGTCTGGATCACCGATACCGGATCGAACCAGGTCTTCGAGTTCACTCCCGGCGGCAAGCTGCTCCTCGCGCTTGGCGAACATGGCGTCGCGGGCGCCGACGCCAGGCATTTCGACCGGCCCACCGATGTCGCGCCGCTCGCCGATGGCAGCTTCTACGTGGCCGATGGCTATGGCAATTCGCGGGTGATGAAGTTCGCCGCCGACGGGAAGCTGCTCTTCCAATGGGGCAGCCGCGGCACCGGCCCGGGCCAGTTCGACATCCCCCACGCGCTCGCGATCGATGCCGGGCACCGCGTCTATGTCGCCGATCGGGCGAACGACCGGGTCCAGCTGTTCGACGCGAAGGGCCGCTATCTCGCCCAGTGGAAATCGCCCGCGATCGGTCGCCCGTTCGGCCTGGCGCTGCTGCCGGGCAATCGCATCGCCATCCTCGACGGCGGCGCCAACCCGGACAAGGTGCCCGATCATGACGGCGTGACGATCGCTGGCCTCGACGGCCGCGAGATCGCGCATTTCGGCCGTATGGGCAACCAGGACGGCCAGTTCTGGATCGCCCATGACATCGCCGCCGACCGCGCCGGCAATCTCTACATCGTCGATATCGCCGGCCAGCGCGTGCAGAAGTTCGTGGCGGTCGGGCTCAGAGCCCCAGCGTCCGCACCGCGCTGAGCATCAGCCAGTAAAGCCCGCCCGAGAGCAGCATCGCCGCCGGCAGGGTGAGCAGCCAGGCCAGCGCCAGGTTGCGCACCGTGCGCGCCTGCAGGCCCGCGCCGCTCGCGACCGAGGCACCCGCCACGCCGGAGGACAGGATGTGCGTGGTCGACACCGGCAGGCCGAAGCGATCGGCCGCCAGGATGGTGCCCGCCGCCACCAGCTCGGCCGACGCGCCCATGGCATAGGTCATGTGCTGCTTGCCGATCTTCTCGCCGACGGTGACGACGATTCGCTTCCACCCGATCATGGTGCCGAGACCGAGCGCCAGCGCAACGACGATCTTCACCCAGAGCGGGATGAAGCGCGTGCCCGCCTCCAGGCTCTTCTGATAATCGGCCAGCGCCTTGAGCTCGGCGGGCTGATAGCCATCGGGCTTCTTGGTGGCGAGTTTGGTCGTGTCGAGCACCAGATACATGTCGTTGCGGACATTGCCGGTGGCTTCCGCCGGCACCTTGCTCAGCGAGCCGAAGCCCTGGACGCGGGCGGTAAGGTCCTTCGAAAGGCTCTCGAGCGCGGCGAACACCTGCGGGCTCTCCGCCTTGCGCTGCTGGAGCGCGGTGGTGAGCACGGCGCGGGCCTGGGCCGGCGCCATGTCGGGCAGCCCGCGGCTATGCGCGTCGAACGCGGCCGAAGCGGTGTTGGCGGTCTGGACGAAGGCCGGAGTCGCGCTCGTCGGCAGGGTGCGGTTGAGCGCATAGGCGGTCGGGGCGCAGCCGATCAGGATCAGCATGATCAGGCCCATGCCCTTCTGCCCGTCGTTCGAGCCATGGCTGAACGAGACCGCGGTACAGGTGAAGATCAGCGCGCTGCGGATGCCGAGCGGCGGCGCGGTGTGCGGCATCGGCGAAGTGTAGAGCTTCGGGTTGCGCAGCACCGCGCGCATCACGAACAGCAGCAGCACGGCCGCGAAGAAGCCGATCAGCGGCGCCATCCACAGGCCGGTGAGCACTTTCTGCGCCTGGCTCCAGTCGACGCCGGCGGTGCCGCCGCGCGAGCCGGCCTGGATCAGCTGGTTGGCGAGGCCCACGCCCAGCACCGAGCCGATCAGCGTGTGCGACGAGGAATTGGGCAGGCCGACATACCAGGTGCCGAGATTCCACAGCACCGCCGCGAGCAGCAGCGCGAAGATCATCGCGAAGCCCGATGCCGAGCCCACGTTGAGGATCAGGTCCACCGGCAGCAGCGTGATGATCGAATAGGCGACCGCGCCGCTCGACAGCATCACGCCCAGGAAGTTCCAGAAGCCCGACCAGATCACCGCGAAATGGGCGGGCATCGAATTGGTGTAGATCACCGTCGCCACGGCGTTGGCGGTATCGTGGAAGCCGTTCACGAACTCGAAGCCGAGCGCGATCAGCAGCGCCAGCGCGAGGAACAGGAACACGCCGGTGGCGAGCTCCTCCCCCACGCCGCGCGTGTCGGTCAGCACGCTCCAGCCGGCAAAGGCCAGCCCGCCCACCAGGATCGCCGCGAAGAGCAGCTTGGCCAGGGGATGGGTCTTATAGTCGAATCGAGGGCCCGGCTGCGGTTCGTCGACCGGCTGGGCTTGGTCCAGAGCGAGTGATGCCATGATATGCGCGCCTCTGGCCGGAGGGTGTGACAGCCATATGACAAACGCATGACATGGCGAAGGATCGAGGCATCGGCAGCATTTAAAACGCAACTAGCGGGCTTTGGCGCGTGCCTGGATTCCGCGATCGCCGCGCCCGCTCGGCCTGCTGGCGAGGCGTGGTTCCGGCGCTGCAAGCGAAGCGATGGGCGAGCCAGGCCGACACCGGCAAGTTGCACCGTTCAGGTTGCTGATCGATTTGACAAGAATCGAAGCCATGTCGAAGAAATTGATCGCCAAATGCTGACAAGGAGACAAGAATGAAGGAACTTTCATTGCTCGCCGCCTGTGCGACGCTTGCCCTCATGGGTTCGGCGATGCTTCCCTCCTCCAGTGCCATGGCGCAAACACTTCCGGAGTGCCTGCCGGAACTCAGTCCGGATGGCCCGCCGCCGACGGGTGAGCATAATTGCGACGAGGTCGGCAACCCCGAAGAGGGCGGCACGGACAATCCTCCTCCACCCCCTCCGCCTGGGCCAACCCGTTTTGCTCGGGCCGACGCGCTCCATGCCCGTGAGGTTTCCGTCTAGAACTCCATCGAGGGACGGTTGGGTGTAGTCGCGCCCACCGTCCCATCGCTTTGCTGCCTATTGTCGAACGGCGGAAAACGCCGTCAGAAATGGACCTGCATATAGGCCTTGGGCCCGGGCTTGATGCCGCGATTGCCGCCGGGCAGGCTCATGAACCCGCGCCCGCGCAGCCGCCGCAGCCAGGCGAAGCCCAGCTCGACATGGTCCGACGCCTCGAAGCTCAGCCGCGCCCCGGCATAGTGCCGCGCGTCGCGCACCACGCCGCGATCGGCATCGAAACGCGGCGCCTGGGCATAGGCGCTGAGGCCCAGCCAGGCATGCCCGACCACTTCCTTCTGGAGCGAGAAGCCGTAGGTGGAGCGCGTCTCGTCGGCCCGCCAGCTCTCGTTGCTGCCGCGCACGGTCGCCGAAGTGCGCAGCCACAGGCCCGATGCCCGTTCCTCGGTCTTCACGCGGATCTCGGGCTGCAGCACCAGATAGGCGGCCTGGGCCGCGGCGACGGTCTGCGCCCCTGCCGGCATCGCGGCAAGGAGCATCCCCACCGCCAGTCCGGCCGCGCCGGTTCGAACGATCATCCCCATGCCAAGCCCCCACGACAGGCATTGCCGTCGCCGAATCCTCCCGGCGACATGGGGATAATATTGCTGAAATATTTCCAATGCCAGCTATATTGTTTCCAGGCTCAGCCCTGCTCCTGCATCAGCTCCTCGAGCACCTGGATCGCCCCGGCGATGCGCAACTGCGTCCGCTTCAGCTCGGCGAGCTGCGAGTCGAGCGTCTTCAGCCGCTCTTCGCCCGCGACATGTTCCCGCTTGAGCAGCGCGATCCGCTCCTCGAGCAACTTCCTGTCCATCCGTCTCTCCGCTGATCGGTTCGGAGGCGACGATCACAGGATCGCGCGCCGCTGGCAATCCACCATTGCCTCGCCTGCCCGCGTTCCCTACCTGTTCGCGGATGACCCTGCCCGTCGAGACCGATGCCAATGCCCCCTATCTCCAGGGCCTGAACCCGCCCCAGCGCGAGGCGGTGCTGACGGCCGAGGGGCCGGTGCTCGTCCTGGCCGGCGCGGGCACGGGCAAGACCGCGGCGCTCACCGCCCGCCTCGCCCATCTGCTATGGACGCGCCGCGCCTATCCCAGCGAGATCCTGGCGGTGACCTTCACCAACAAGGCAGCGCGCGAGATGAAGGAGCGCGTCGGCCGCCTGGTCGGTGCCGCGGTGGAGGGCATGCCCTGGCTCGGCACCTTTCACGCGATCGGCGCCAAGATGCTGCGCCGCCATGCCGAGCTGGTGGGGCTGCAGAGCAACTTCACCATCCTCGACACCGACGACCAGCTCCGCCTGATCAAGCAGCTGATCCTCGCCGCCGATCTCGACGAGAAGCGCTGGCCCGCCCGCCAGCTCGCCGGGCTGATCGACGAATGGAAGAACAAGGGCCTGACCCCCGCCGAGATCGGCGCGGGCGAGTCCGAGCGCTATGCGAACGGCCGCGGCGCCGCGCTCTACCATCTCTACCAGGAGCGGCTGAAGGCGCTGAACGCCTGCGATTTCGGCGACCTGCTCCTCCACATGCTGGTGATCCTCAAGACGCACCGCGACGTGCTGGAGAGCTATCAGCAGCGCTTCCGCTACATCCTGGTCGACGAATATCAGGACACCAACGCCGTCCAGTATCTCTGGCTCCGCCTGCTCGCCCAGGAGCGCAAGAACATCTGCTGCGTCGGCGACGACGATCAGTCGATCTACAGCTGGCGCGGCGCGCTGGTGGAGAACATCCTCAAGTTCGAGAAGGACTTCCCCGGCGCCAAGGTGATCCGGCTCGAGCAGAATTACCGCTCGACGCCGCACATCCTCGCCGCCGCCTCGGGCGTGATCGCCAACAATAGCGGCCGCCTCGGCAAGACCTTGTGGACCGACAAGGCCGAGGGCGAGAAGGTCAAGGTGCTCGGCGTGTGGGACGGGCCCGAGGAGGCGCGCCGCGTCGGCGAGGAGATCGAGGGCGCCCAGCGCGGCGGCATGAGCCTGGACGACATGGCGATCCTCGTCCGCGCCCAGCACCAGACGCGCGAGTTCGAGGACCGGTTCATCGCGATCGGCCTGCCCTATCGCATCATCGGCGGCTTCCGCTTCTACGAGCGCCAGGAGATCCGCGACGCGCTCGCCTATCTCCGCGTCGTGGCGCAGCCGGCGGACGACCTCGCCTTCGAGCGCATCGTCAACGTCCCCAAGCGCGGCCTGGGCGACAAGGCGCTGGCGAAGGTCCACCAATATGCGCGGGCGGAGGGTATCCCGCTCACCGTGGCGGCGGCGCGTATCCTCGACACCGACGAGCTGACGCCCCAGGCCCGCCGCGCGCTCGGCAACCTGGTCGGCGACATGGCGCGCTGGCGCGGCATGGGCAACGACCTCCAGCACCCGGACCTTGCCCGCATCATCCTCGACGAGAGCGGCTATACCGCGATGTGGCAGGCCGACCGCACCGCCGAGGCCGCCGGGCGCCTGGAAAACCTCAACGAGCTCGTCCGCGCGATGGAGGAATATGAGACGCTCGGCGCGTTCCTCGAGCATGTCAGCCTCGTCATGGACAATGAGGGGCAGCGCGACGAGCCCAAGGTGACGATCATGACGATCCATGCCGCCAAGGGGCTGGAGTTCGACACCGTGTTCCTGGCGGGCTGGGAGGAAGGCATCTTCCCCTCGCAGCGGGCGCTGGACGAGGGCGGGCTGGCCTCGCTCGAGGAGGAGCGCCGCCTGGCCTATGTCGCGATCACCCGCGCCCGGCGCCGCGCGACCATCCTCCACGCCGCCAATCGCCGCATCTATGGCCAGTGGAACTCGAGCATCCCGAGCCGCTTCGTCGCCGAGCTGCCCGAGGCGCATGTCGAGAGCGAGAGCACGATGACCGGCGGGGCATCGCTATGGCAGGCGAACTGGAGCGAGCGCAGCGATCCTTTCGCCGATGTGTCGCGGGGGACCGGGCGAGGCCCGGGCTGGCAGCGTGCCGCCGGGGTTTCGGGGGGCGTGGACCTGAAGAATCCGGGCGGCGGGTTCACGGCGCGCACCTTCAGCCGCGAGCCGGCCCGCGTGGTGGAAAGCCGCGCCTCGGCGGTGAGCTTCGGCGCCAAGCCGCGCGACGACCTGTCGCCGGGGATGCGCGTGTTCCACCAGAAGTTCGGCTATGGCGTGATCGCCGAGATCGAAGGGAACAAGCTCGAGATCGACTTCGAACAGGCCGGGCGGAAGCGGGTGATGGATAGTTTTGTTACGGTGGGGTGAGAAATATCGGGGGGAGGGCGAATGGAGAATACGAATCAGCGCTGGGTCGGCTATCTCAGAGGATCTCGTACGGCCACTTTGTTTCTTAGTTCGAGCGGTGGTGATCAGGCCATTCTCGCGTTGGGATTCACAGGCGGCGGAGACTTAAGGCTGATTTTATCAAAAGAGACTGAGTCTTCTAACGTTTTACTATCCCTAGAAGATACCAAAGCTCCTTTTGGCACCGCTATCGTCGAGCAGGAAACTGAAGACCAGATCAAAGGCGTCTGGCGATTTTTGTCCGGAGCCGAAGGGATCTTCGAACTAAATCGCGAGAAAAGCGATGTTTCAAATGCTCCACCAGCAACCGCTCTGGATCGACTCCGGAACCGTGAAATACCGCTTGGAGCGATAACGCTCTACCGAGCAGATTTGGACCGGCTCATTGCCGAGCTCGAGACACTTGTTCCAGCTCCAAATATAACGACAATACGAGCCGTTGAGAACGAGCAGATTGCCATCGAGCAAGCCGCGCAATTTTTGGCACGAAGGGACTACGTAGATGTAGTTCGCTCAATGACCATATCTACCGCCGAGGTAACTTCGGCCCCACTAAAGAAAATTGCAAATGTGATACTCAATGACGACGGATCGAGTCTTATTTCGGTTAGCTCCACTGATGAGCTTTGGACCGAAGCAGCGGCTCTCAGACTTAATAAGTACGTCAATCAGTTTTCTAGCAGATTTACCGGAATTCTGAGAAAGCATGGCCTTAATGTAAATTCATTCATATTAATTGCCATAATTATATGGATGCCCGATAGACCACTTATTGAAAGAATTATCGTTTTTGCGATTGGAATGGTGATTATTTTTGGAATCGCCAAGTCACATAGCTTGCTTCCATATAATAGAGTTTATCTAGACCCTGAACGACAGAAGAAGCCATTCTCCAAGGAGATTCCTGGAGCAACCATGGCTGCATTTGCTGGCATCGTGACTGCCGGTTTGTCTGCTGCTCCGCAACTCTTTCAGGTTGCTCGGCGCGCCATAGAGAGCATTATGGCTTGGTTGGGTTCGTGATCCAACCTGCTTCCAAGCGAGCGCTACCACTGATATAGTCACCAACCTAGTCAGGAGCCCTTGCCGCCATGGAACGCATCAACCTAGCCGACGCCAAGGCGCACCTCAGCGAGATCGTGGATCGGGTCGAGGCGGGCGAGAGCATCGAGATCGTCCGGCGCGGCAAGCCTGCTGCGCGGCTTATCCCTCCCCTGCCCGAGAAGAAGCCAGTCGATGTCGCGGCGCTGCGGGTTGCTGCCAGCAAGGTCCCCTATCAGCATGAGAGTGGCGCCGAGGTGATCCGCAAGATGCGCGACAGCGGGTATTGATGTTCTACCTCGACGCTTCCGCCGCCGTCGCCGCGATAGCGCAAGAAGTGCATAGCGAGGCGATGTGGCAATGGCTCGACGAGCATGCCGTCGATCCGATCCTGTGCAGCGGCTGGACCGGTACCGAAGTCGCCAGCGCGCTTTCAATCAAGGTACGCACCGGCGCCTATTCGATGGAAGACCGGGTCGTCGCCTGGAACAACTGGCGCCGACTTCGGGATGCCAGCCTCGCCGATATCGCCGTCATTCCCGAACATTTCGAAACCGCCACGCGCTTTCTCGATCGGCCCGATCTGGGCCTGCGCGCCGGAGATGCGCTCCATATAGCCATTGCCGAAAGCGGTGGCCTGCGCCTCGTCACCTTCGACACCCAGATGGCCGACGCCGCGCTCCAGCTCGGCGTGCCGGTCGAGGCGCTCTGAGCCCCTTCCAATGTAGGATTTCACCTGATCTACCCTGGTGGATGCCCATATTCCCCATCCCCGATCCGCCCGAAGCCGAGGAGCCTGGCGCCCTGGCCTTCACGCCCGTTCCCTTCGAACGGCGCCGCGCCGATGGATGGACCGAGCGCCGCCAGCGCGATTTCGTCACTGCGCTCGCGGCGATGGGCTCCGTGCTCCACGCCGCCCAGGCCGTCGGAATGACCAAGCGCTCGGCCTATCAACTCCGCGATCGCCCCGGTGCAGAGAGCTTCGCTGCCGCCTGGGATCTCGCGCTCGCGATCGGCTATGCCGACGCCTTCGATAGAGCGCTGGAACGCGCCACTGTCGGCATCACCACGCCACGCTACTATAAGGGCAAGCAGGTCGGCACACATCATCGCCTCGATTTTCGCCTGGCCATGGCCGCGCTCAACGGCGCGCCGCCCTCCTCCGCGCCACCGCGCAAGAAAGTTGCGGATTGAAGCGCGTTTCCGGGAAAACAGGGAAAATAGCGCGGCGAAGCGCACTCCCAGACGCTCTGTGTATTACACGCACATAACACCCTTGACACCCACCACGCTACATCTGTAGCCCTTGCCGCGAAGGGATGATCACATGCAGCACTCGCACCAGCCCACCGATCTCAACCGCCGCCGGCTCCTCGCGCTGGTGCCGGCCGCCACGGGCGTGGCGCTGCTCCCCGGCATCGCCCGCGCCGCCGCGCCCGACCCGGTCCAGGCGCTGGTCGACGATTTCGTGCGGAGCGGCAAGGCGCCCGGCGTCTCGGTCGCCGTCCTGCGCGACGGCAGCACCCGCTTCTACAATGCCGGCGTGCTCTCGCGTGCCACCAACGCTCCGGTCACCGAGCATTCCGTCCATGAGATCGGCTCGATCTCCAAGACCTTCACCAGCCTGCTCCTCGCCCATGCGATCGGCGAGGGCCGCGCCCGCATCGACGACGATGTCCGCAAGCACCTGCCGCCGGGCTATGACAATCTCGTCCGCGACGGCCGCCCGATCCGCATCGCCGACCTGGTCACCACCACTTCGGCGCTGCAGGACAATCTGCCCGACTGGAGCGGCTTCTTCGGCAAGGTGCCGCCCGAGCAACTCCTCGCCGAGGTGTCAAAGCTGCTCAGGGGCTATGACCCGGCGAATTTCCTTACCGACCTCAAGACGGTGACGCTGCTCGACCTGCCCGGCCGGGTGCCGCGCCATTCGAACACCGCCTCGCAGCTCCAGGGCGTGCTGGCCGAGCGCCTCTACGGCCAACCCTATGACGCGCTGCTCGCCCGCTTCATCGAGAAACCGCTGGGCATGCGCGCCGGCGGCGGCCCCGTCCCGCCCGCCCTGCTCGCCACCGGCTACAGCAGTAAGGGTGCCGAAGCACCGTCGCTCGACATGCCGGCGATCCGCGCCGCGGGCGGCCTGCGCTATTCGGCAGTGGACATGGCGCGCTACGTCGCGGCGCAGATCGCCGCGCGCGACCCCGCCATCGCGCGCGCCCACCAGCCGCTGTTCGGCACGCCCGAGACGAGCGCGATCGGCTTCCACTGGGTGATCGCCAAGACCGCCGACAGCCAGACCTATCTGCGCCATTCGGGCGGCACCTTCGGCCAGTCGAGCTATTGCGACTTCTATCCGGCACGGCGCTACGGCGCGGTCGTCCTCGCCAACAGCGCCAGCGCGCAGAATAGCGGCCAGGCGCTCGCCGATGCGATCCACGCGGCCCTGTTCGGCCCGCCGCGCGGCCTGAAAGCGCTCGAGGCGGCGCTGGAGCAAAGCGGCTATGCCGATGTCCCCGGCACGATCGCGGCGACCAGGGCGCGCTTCGCGGACCTGCACCTGACCGAGGATCGCATGATCGCCTGGGGCTATCGCCTGCTCGCCGCGTCCCCCAAGGCCGCGCGCGGCATCTTCGCCTGGGCCGCGGCGCAATTCCCGGACAGCTGGAACGCGCATGACAGCCTGGCCGAGGCGATCGCCGCCACCGGCGACAAGCCCGGCGCCATCGCCGAATATCGGCGCTCGCTCGCGCTCAACCCGGCCAACGACAATGCGACGCGGATGATCGAGAAGCTGGAAAAGGCACCCTAGGCTGGGGACGCCTATTCTTGCTTCGTCACCCCGGCCTTGCGCCAGGGTCCCGCTGCTTCTTGCGTTGTTGAGATAGCGGGACCCCGGCGCAAGGCCGGGGTGACGGGAGAGAGTGGAGATGACGGGAGAGAGCGGGGATGACGGGAGAGAGCGGGGATGACGGGAGAGAGCGGGGATGACGGGAGAGAGCGGGGATGACGGGAGAGAGCGGCAGGCCGGCACGCCCGCCCGGCTCAGGCCACCGCCATCAGCGTCTCGCCCCGATATTTCTCCAGGCCGGGATCGAACAGCGCGCTCGGCACGAAGGTCTGCTCCAGCACCGCCAGCTCCTTCAGCCCGTCCAGCTTGAACGTGCCGATCTTCTCCTCGCGCGGCGGCAACCCTTCCTTCGAGACGACGACGGCATCGACATGGAGCGCATCGTGACGCGTGTAGAGGATGTGCGGGGCAAGGATCATCGCGGTGCGGTTATAGGTCGCGGCCAGGCATTTCTGGCGCACGATCCCCTCCAGGACCATCGGTGTGATCGGCGCGGGAGCGGCAGGCGGATCGACTTCGTGACTCAAGAACATGCGCCCTTATGGCAATTCCTGCTGCGGTGCAGCAAGACCCTGGCTTCGGATATGCCATTCGCGTTGCCAACGGATTGCCGCATCGCCCCTCTCCTCTCCTGCACGCGCGCCGCGGGACTGCGCGCGGCTTGCCAACCCTCCAGGGGGCCACAAGTTGCATCCTGCGACACGGCCCGCCAAGCGCGCGCCCGAACGATCCGCCTCGGTTCCTTGCGGTTCCGCCGCATCGGCACCGTCCGTTCAGCACGGCTTCACGCGCATGTCCGGAACGTTTCAGCGTCCCTGGTCGTATGGGCCTTCGGGAAGGAGAATACACAATGAAGCATCTGGTAACCCTCGCCGCGGTCGCTGCGGCCAGCCTGGCGGTCGCCACGCCGGCCATGGCGCAGCGCGGCCCCGTCTACGGGCAGGACGAGGAGGCCCGTTTCGACGCTGCGCAGCAGCGCTTCGATCGGGAATATGGTCAGTTCCAGCAGGCGCTCGAGCGGTATCGCGCCTACAAGTCCCGCCCGATCGCGCCGCCGCCTCCGCCGCCTCCGCCGCGCGGCGGCTATTCGGGCTATGACCCGCGCGACGAGGAATATTATGATGCTTCCCGCGACTATCGTGCGCCGCCCCCGGGCTATCAGGAGCGCGTGCTGACGCAGGACGACCGCATCTATCGCGGCCAGGACGGCAAATATTATTGCAAGCGCTCCGACGGCACGACCGGCCTGATCGTCGGCGCGGCGGCGGGCGGCCTGTTCGGCAACGTCATTGCCGGCGGGCGCTCCAAGACGGTGGGCACGCTGCTCGGCGCGATCGCCGGCGGCGCGCTCGGCAGCTCGGTGGACCGCGACCAGGTCCGCTGCCGCTGACCCGACCGGAGGGCCCCGTCGCCGCGGCGGCGGGGCCCTCCGTAGCTTCCCCGATGGGGACAGCTCCTGAGCCGCGACTTCACGCCCGCGCAGGCATAGTGCGCCAGAATGCGGAGATGAGGAGTCGCGCCATGCCCGTGGACCGCGTGCTGCGGCAGCACGGACATATTCTGGCCAATGCCGATGCGCTCGAGGCGCTCGTCTCGGGGCCGCGGCCGGCGAGCGTCGAGGGGCTGGGCTTCCGGCGCTGGCTGTTCACGCGCGACCTGCTGATGCATTTCGCCAGGATGGAGGGCCAGGTCTATGGCCCGCTGATGGACGAGCTGGGCGGCGAGGTGGCGCATGTGGCGAGCCAGGCGAGCGCCGAGACCGCGGCCCTGGTCGCCGATTTCCGCGAGCATGTCACGCGCTGGCACGGTTTTCCGAGCGAGGCGCAGTGGGACATCTATGCCCGCTCGACGCACTGGTTGACGGCGCGCATCCGCGAGCGGATCGAGAGCGAGGCGACCACCATCCTGCCGCTGCTCTCCCGGCTGCCCGTCGACGAGCAGGGCGCCTGCCCCGGCAAGCCGGACCATCGCTATGTCGCCGATGCATGGGAGATACGCGAACTGATCTTCGGCGCCGCGAAGCCGGCCGGCGCGGCGGACGCCCGATCGGGCAGCGCCGCACCGGCCCGAGTCGCCTCAGTGCCAGAAGATCAGGATGAGAAGGATGATCGGAATCGGGATGCCAAGCAGCCACAACAGGATACCCTTGCCCATCTGATCTCTCCAACTATCTGGTTTCGATTGCTAAAATAACCATCGGGGCGCGATGCGGGTTCCGCTGGAACCTGGCGGCGGGTTGAGGCACTGAGCATGCGGATGACCGACGGCCTCCCCTTGCCGCGCCGCACGCTTGCCATCGCCGCCGTCTCCTTCGGGACCGCGCTGGTGGTGATCGACGGCGCGATCGCCACGGTGGCGCTGCCCACCATCGCCCGGGACCTGCACGTCGACAACTCGGCGGCGGTTTCGGTCGTCACCGTCTACCAGCTGACGCTGGTGATGCTGCTCCTGCCCCTTGCCGGGCTGGGCGAGCGGATCGGCCTCAAGCGGATGTACCAGGCCGGGCAGCTGGTCTTCACCGTGGCGACGGTGCTGTGCTTCTTCGCCGAGAGCCTGCCTTTCCTGCTCATCGTCCGGGCGGCGCAGGCGGTGGGCGCGGCGGCGGCGCTCAGCGTCTCCTCGGCGCTGATCCGCCAGATCTATCCGGCAAAGCATCTCGGCCGCGGGCTGGGCATCAACTCGGTGGTGGTGTCGAGCTCCGCCGCGCTGGCGCCCACCCTCGGCGGTCTGGTGCTCGCGGTGGGGCCCTGGCCCTGGGTGTTCGCCTCGGCGGTGCCCTTTGCGATCGCCAGCCTGTTGTTCGGCCGCGCCCTGCCCGACACGCCCGCGCGCGACGAGCCGTTCGACGTGCTGGGGGCGCTGCTGTGCGCCGGCATGTTCGGGCTGGTGATCGGCGGGCTGGAGAGCAGCGTGCACGGCGACAGCCCCGTAGTCTCGGCGGCGGTAGTGGTCGCCGGCGCGGTGATCGGCCTGTTCTTCGTCCGCCGCGAGATGCGCGAGCCCAAGCCGATCCTGCCGATCGACCTGCTCACCCGGCCGGTGCTCGCCCTGTCGGTGATCGGCGCCTATACTGCCTTTATCGGCACGATGACGCTGCTCCTGTCGCTGCCCTTCCGGCTGCAGCACGGCTATGGCTTCGCCCCGTCCGAAGTGGGCGCGGTGATCGCGCCCTGGCCGCTCACCACGATGATTGTCGCGCCGCTCGCCGGCTCGCTGTCGGACCGTTACCCCGCCGGGGCGCTGGGCGGGATCGGCATGGTCGTCGCGGTGACCGGGCTGATCTTCCTCGCCTTCCTGCCCGCGCATCCGAGCTGGTTCGACATCGCCTGGCGCATGTCGCTCACCGGGGCCGGCTTCGGCATGTTCCTGTCGCCCAATGCCCGGCTGATCATCGGCTCGGCTCCGATCGATCGCGCGGCCGCGGCGGGCGGGCTCATCTCCACCACCCGGATGGTCGGGCAGACGACCGGCGCCACGCTGGTGGCCGCGCTGCTCGCGATCGGCATCGGCGGCGGCACGGTGCCGCCGCTGGTGGCGGCCGGCCTTGCCGCCATTGCCGGCCTGTGCAGCCTGGCGCGCCTGCGCCCCGCCATCCGCAACCCGCGCTTCGCCGAGACCGAGGACGTCCAGCCCGCCAGGCTGCGCTGACGGATATCTCTTCGCCCGGTTAGCAATCCTTCGTTGCGGTCACGTCGCGGAAGCGCCTAGAGGCCCTTGCATGGTCGCCGAAGCAAAGCATCCATTCGCCGTTCCCAATTTCCGCCTTTATTTCCTGGCCCGGCTCTCGACGACGCTCGGGCAGATGGCGATGGTGATCGTGATCGGCTGGCAGGTGTACGACATCGCCCGCCGGACGATGTCGGTGAAGGAAGCCGCCTTCCAGCTCGGGCTGATCGGCGTCGCCCAGTTCCTGCCTCTCCTGTTCCTCTCGCTCTTCGCCGGCTGGGTGGCCGACCGGCTCGACCGGCGCTGGATCGCCCGCGCCGCGGTGGCGCTCGAGGCATTCTGCGCGATCAGCCTGGGCGTGCTGACCTATGCCGGCACGATCAGCCTGCCCGCGCTGTTCGGCATCGCCGCGCTGCTCGGCGTGGCGCGCGCCTTTGCCAGCCCGGCGCTGAGCGCGCTCTCGCCCAATCTGGTGCCCAAGGCGATCCTGCCCACCGCGATCGCGCTCAGCTCGCTCTCCTGGCAGATCGGCACGGTGATCGGCCCGGCGATGGGCGGTTATCTCTACGCCGCGGCCGACTGGCTTTCCTATGCCGTGGCGGGCGGGCTGTTCCTCGTCTCCTTCGTGCTGCTCATGCTGATCGGCGACGTGCCGCGGAGCGCGCGCAAGTTCAGCGGCAGCCCCTGGGCGCAGATGATCGACGGGCTCCATTATGTCCGGCGCAACCGCCTGGTGCTGGGCGCGATCTCGCTCGACCTATTCGCCGTGCTGCTCGGCGGCGCGACCGCGATGCTGCCCGTCTATGCCCGCGACATCCTGCATGTGGGTTCGGAAGGGCTCGGCCATCTGCGCGCCGCGCCCGCGATGGGCGCCGTCGCCACGGCGGTGTTCTTCTCCTGGCGGCCGCTGAGGAGCGACGTGGGGGTGAAGATGCTCCTCGCCGTCGGCCTGTTCGGCGTGGCGACGGTGATCTTCGGCCTGTCCGCGCCGCTGCTGGTGCCGGTGCTCGGCCCGGCGGCGGTGGGGCACGACACGGCGCCGGCGGTGCTGATCGCGCTGTTCGCGCTGTTCGTGCTCGGCGCGGCGGACATGGTCTCGGTCTATGTCCGCCAGTCGCTGATCCAGCTCTACACGCCGGACGAGATGCGCGGCCGCGTGGGCGCGGTCTCCACCCTGTTCATCTCGGGCTCGAACGAGCTGGGCGAGGCCGAATCGGGCTTCCTCGCCGCGCTGATCGGTCCGGTCGCCGCAGTGGTGGGCGGCGGCATCGGCGCGATCCTTGTCACACTGGCATGGGCCAAGCTATTTCCGGAGCTCAGGCGGGCTCGCACCTTCGATCCTCCGGCCAATCTCGAGATTCCTCCCAAGGAGATGATGACATGAAGGCCAATACGATCCTCGAGACGATCGGCAACACGCCCCATATCCGCGCGGGCAAGCTGTTCCCCGACGCCGAAGTCTGGATCAAGTCCGAACGGACCAATCCCGGCGGCTCGATCAAGGACCGCATCGCGCTAGCGATGATCGAGGCGGCGGAGAAGGACGGCAGCCTGCAGCCGGGCGGCACGATCGTCGAGCCGACCAGCGGCAATACCGGCGTGGGCCTCGCGATGGTCGCCGCGGTGAAGGGCTACCGGCTCATCCTGGTCATGCCGGAGAGCATGAGCATCGAGCGTCGCCGCCTGATGCTCGCCTATGGCGCGACCTTCGACCTCACGCCGCGCGAGAAGGGGATGAAGGGCGCGATCGAGCGGGCGATGGAGATCGTCGAGACGACGCCGGGCGCCTGGATGCCGCAGCAGTTCGAGAATCCGGCGAACATCGACGTGCATGTGCGCACCACCGCGCAGGAGATCCTCAACGACTTCGCCGATTCGCCGATCGACGTGGTCATCACCGGCGTGGGCACCGGCGGCCACATCACCGGCGTCGCCGAGACGCTGAAGAAGCGCTGGCCGAACCTCAAGGTCTATGCGGTCGAGCCCGAGCTTTCGCCGGTCATTTCGGGCGGCCAGCCGGGCCCGCACCCGATCCAGGGCATCGGCGCCGGCTTCGTCCCGCGCAACCTGCATACCGACGCGATCGACGGCGTGATCAAGGTCGATGCGGGAGTCGCCAAGGACATGGCCCGCCGCGCCGCGCGCGAGGAAGGCATGCTCGTCGGCATTTCCTCGGGCGCGACTCTGGCCGCGATTCTGCAGAAACTGCCGGATCTCCCCGAGGGGGTCCGTATCCTGGGGTTCAATTATGACACAGGTGAGCGCTATCTGAGCGTCCCGGATTTTCTTCCCGAAAGCTGAGGCACTGGAATTAACGCCGGATTAACGCTAGGCTCCCCGAGTCGGGGAAAACGTCGTTTCCGGGGGGAACTTCGTGCGCAATGCAATGATCCTGGTGAGCGTCATGCTCGCCATTTATCTGGGGTGGCCGCTCGCTTTCGGGGGGAAGCAGCGCGGGCTGGAAACACCGGCCGAGGCGCGCGGTGTGGCGGCCACCCCAGTTTTCGCTTCGAAACCCGTGCGAACGGCCGCGCTGGCCGCCAAGCCGTCGGCACCCAGCCGTCCGGAGAGCTGCTACAAGCGCTATCAGCGCGAAGTGAAGCTCTGCACAGGGGCCACCACCGCCGCGGCCTGCAAGCTCGGCGCGGCCGATCATTGGGACATGTGCGAGGCGACCGGATTCTGGCCGGACTGAGCGCGCGCCGGATGCACTGATCCGAGCCCTGCGGCGTTTCGGCGTCGCAATGGTTCCAACTGCGCGTCTTCTGCGTTATGGGCGGCGACCCCATGGCGACCGTCCCTTCCCTTCCCACCGCCGGAGCATTCTCCGTCCGCGTGCCGCCCGTGCTGGTGGCATTGCTCGGCCTCGTCACGCTCGCGGCAATCGCGCTGCCCCTGTGGCTGGTGACGCACACCCCGCGCACGGTGGTGCACAAGCGCGCGCCGGTACAGGTGTCGCACCGGGTGGTACCCAAGACCGAGCTGCCGGAAGTGGAGCCGGTCGAGCTCCAGGTCGTCACCCCTGACGACGCGCGCGCCTGGAATGCGTCCATCCCCTTCTCGAACCTGCCCAATCCGGCGGCGCGGCCGTTCAGCATCTACGGCCCCGAGGACAGCCGCGCGCGCGCCGTCGATTGCCTTGCCGCCGCGGTCTATTACGAGGCGGGCGACGATGCCGTGGGCGAGCGCGCGGTCGCGCAGGTGATCATCAACCGCGCACGCCACCCCGCTTTCCCCAAGACGATCTGCGGCGTCGTGTTCCAGGGCTCGGAGCGCTCGACCGGCTGCCAGTTCACCTTCACTTGCGACGGCGCGATCCTGCGCTATTCGCCCAGCGCCGCCGCCTGGGAACGCGCGCGCTACATCGCCCGCACCGCCCTGAACGGCTCGGTCTACAAGCCGGTGGGCCATGCGACGCACTATCACACCGACTGGGTCGTGCCCTATTGGAGCGCCAGCCTCGAGAAGATCACCGAGGTGCACACGCACCTCTTCTTCCGCTGGACCGGCTGGTGGGGCACGCCGCCGGCCTTCAACCGCACCTATGCCGGGATCGAGCCCAATATCGCGCTGATGGCGCGCCTGTCGCCCGGCGCCTTCCAGAGCGATCCCACGCTCGAAGCGCTGCTGCCCGGCGCGGTGGGGACCGATGGCGCCTTTGTCGATCCCGCATCGATCCCGCAGAGCGCCGTGCCTGCGCCGATGGCGGCCGAGGGTGGCGACTCGAACAACTTCATGCTCACCTTGCCCAAGGCGATGAACCCGGACGCGTTCGCGGCGCTGGCCATCCGCACCTGTGGCGAGCGGCCCTATTGCAAGTTCATGGCCTGGGCGGACGCGAAGCAGACTCCGGCCAGGCTGCCGCTGTCCAGCGCCCAGGTCTCGACCATGTCGTTCAGCTATCTGCGCGACGAGACGCAAGGCTTTGCCAAGGCGCTGTGGAATTGCGGCCAGTTCCGCCGCCCGAGCCCGGTCCAGTGCATGCGCACGCAGG